>ERZ1034984.257-NODE-257-length-60493-cov-8.396671_pt1 | contig 60493 bp, 51 predicted proteins | sample MGYA00520589_ERZ1034984 | MGnify/ENA primary metagenome ERZ1034984 (study PRJEB33766, sample SAMN09781790) | gut metagenome | biome: gut microbiome | host: Homo sapiens | place: Madagascar | study: EMG produced TPA metagenomics assembly of the PRJNA485056 data set...
GTCCAGGATTGTGATTCCTGTTGTCGTGGGTTCGAGCCCCATCAGCCACCCCAAACAAAAAAGCCCCAGGTTCAACGCCTGGGGCTTTTGTTTTTTGTGCTTCTCAGTGCTGCATGCCGCACGACATGTGTGACAGTGCGACAGGCGTGGTACGCGGCCTGTCATGCATGAAGCCGCAGCACTATGCGGCGATCAGCGCCTGATTGCGGCCATTGCGCTTGCAGGCGTACAGCGCGGAATCTGCCTTGCGCAGCAGGGCGGTATGGTCTTCAATGGTTTCAGAGGTCGCCACCCCCAGCGAAATGGTGAAGCCGCCAATGACTGGGTCATCGTGGCTGGCAACGGTGCTGCGAATGCGCTCTGCCAGGTCAAGGGCTGCACTGGGTGGGCAGTCGGGCAGAATGATCAGAAACTCTTCGCCACCCCAGCGCACCACGGTATCGCCACTGCGCACGCTGGCACTGAGCAGGCTTGCGCAGCGCTGCAGTACATGGTCACCCGTTTTATGGCCAAAGCGGTCATTGACCTGCTTGAAGTTGTCGATGTCACACAGGATCAGTGCATAGTGGCTTTGGCGCATTTGTGCATTCTGGCTGCACAGCTGCAGCTGCGTTTCACCAGCGCGCCGGTTGAGCAGGCCGGTGAGTGCATCGTGGTACGCCTGCTGGCGCAGCTCTCTGGTGTGCGTCACCAGCGCGGTCACGTCCTTGCTCACGCTCACGTAGTGTGAGATGGCTCCATGTTCATCCTTGATGGGTGAGATGGTTTGCGCGGCGTAGTACAGCGAGCCGTTTTTGTGGCGATTGGTGAAGGTGTTCCGGTAGCTGCTGCCTTGCTGCAAGGCAGCACGCAGCTGGTTGTAAAACGCTGGCGTATGCTGGCCCGACTGCAGAAACTGTGGTGTTCGCCCCAGCACTTCTGCACTGCTGTAACCCGTCTGCTGCTCAAAGGCATGGTTCACAAACAGGATGTGTGCCTGGTGGTCGGCAATCAGAACGGCATCATGCGTGGCGTCCAGCGCTTTGGCCAGCAAGGCCTGGCGCTGTTCAGCACGCACCCTGGCGGTGATGTCCTGCTGCACGGAGACATAAGCCTGTATCTGCCCGCTTGCATCCCGCACCGGAGAGATATTCCACTCCACCAGGTATGCGCTGCCATCCTTGCGGTAGTTAAACGTTGAGCCCTGGAAGAACTCCCCGTTCTGCAGGCATTGGCGCAGATGCTGTATGACCTTGGGATCTGTGAGCGGGCCTTGCAGAATCCGGGGCGACTGGCCCAGAAGTTCCTCCGCGCTGTAGCCCGTCATGGCTGCAAAGGCACGGTTGCAGTAAGTGATGCAAGGGCCTTGGCTGCTGTGATCTGCGTTGGTGATGACAACGGCGTTGAATGACTGGTCAACGGCAGCCTGCAATAAATGGGACGTGGGCGTTAGGGCTGCAATGCTTTCTGTCACGATCAATGGGATGCTTGAATGTAAATATTTGTTTCAAATCATACCAAAGCAGCACCAGCAATTTTTGTAGGAGAAGACTGCGATCACCACTGCAGACAGCAGCCGCACAAACAAAGCGAGCCAGGTTCGAGATATTGATTCGAATCTGGCTCTAAGGCTTATGGATCTAGCGCTGAAAGCTATCAATTTTCCAGGTTGCCCACCATCTTTCCGGGCACCACCCACTGGTCAAACTGTTGCGCTGTCAAAAAGCCGCTGGCAATCGCTGCTTCACGCAGGCTGCTGCCTTCCTTGTGTGCCTTCTTGGCGATCAGGGCTGCCTTGTCGTAGCCGATGTGCGGGTTCAGGGCAGTGACCAGCATCAGCGAGCGCTCCACCAGTTCTTCAATGCGCTCCTTGTGCGGCTCAATGCCTGTGGCGCAGTGCTCGTTAAAGCTCAGCATGCCATCGGCCAGCAGGCGCACGCTTTGCAGGAAGTTGTGGGCCACCATGGGGCGGAAAACGTTCAGCTCAAAGTTGCCAGAAGCGCCGCCAAAGTTGATGGCAACGTCGTTGCCAAACACCTGGGCGCAGAGCATGGTCATGGCTTCGCACTGCGTGGGGTTGACCTTGCCGGGCATGATGGATGAGCCGGGCTCATTTTCAGGAATGGTGATTTCACCCAGGCCGCTGCGTGGGCCGGAAGCCAGCCAGCGTACATCGTTGGCAATCTTCATCAGACTTGCCGCCAGTGTCTTGAGTGCGCCATGGGCATGTACCAGCGCGTCGCAGGAAGCCAGCGACTCAAACTTGTTGGGCGAAGTCACAAACGGGTAGCCCGTCATCTGGGCCAGCTCGTGCGCTACCCCTTCGGCATAGCCTTTCGGGGCATTCAGGCCCGTACCTACGGCGGTGCCGCCCAAGGCCAGTTCATGCAAATGTGGCAGTGCCGCGCGCACATGGCGTTCACCATGCGCCAGTTGTGCCACCCAGCCAGAAATTTCCTGACCCAGTGTGAGCGGCGTTGCATCCTGCAGGTGGGTACGGCCAATCTTCACGATGTCTGCAAAAGCCTCGCTCTTGGCCTGCAGCGTGCTGCGCAGGGTGGCAATGGCGGGCAGCAACCGGGTTTCAATGGCCGTGACGGCCGCCACATGCATGGCCGTGGGGAAGACGTCATTGCTGGACTGGCTCTTGTTTACGTCGTCATTGGGGTGGATCAGCCGGGCTTCGCCGCGTTCACCGCCGAGGATTTCACTGGCACGGTTGGCCAGCACCTCGTTGACGTTCATATTGGTCTGCGTGCCGGAGCCGGTTTGCCAGACCACCAGCGGAAATTCATCCGGGTGCTGGTCTGCCAGTACTTCGTCGGCAGCTGCAATGATGGCCTTGGCCTTTTTTGCATCCAGCAGCCCCAGCGCACAGTTCACAGTGGCACTGGCTTTTTTCACCTGAGTCAGTGCGTGAATGATTTCATGCGGCTGACGCTCACCGCTGATCTTGAAGTTGTGCAGTGAACGCTGGGTCTGTGCGCCCCAGAGCTTATCGGCAGGCACAGCGATGGGGCCGAAGCTGTCTTGTTCCAGGCGGGTGGCAGTCATGGATGCATACTCCTGTTGTCTGTGCGGCATGGGTGGTGCACATGGCGCTGCCGCCACAAAGTGCTGCCGCAGATGTGAGAGATAGAGTCCACATGGTAGCGCAGTAGTTGAGAGTTATTCTCAATAGCAGCGATAGAGGATGGACTACAGCACCGGGCTCATCATGGCCAGCAGGTTGTTCCAGATGTGCAGCCACCATGGCCAGGCCTTCAGGTCTTTGAGCGTCACGGGGTGCGACTGTGCCATGTAGTCATCCTGGCGCTGGCGCACGGCGGCCGTGATGGCCGCGTCCTGCAGCAGGATGTTGTTTTCAAAGTTCAGGTCAAAGCTGCGCAGGTCCAGATTGGTGGAGCCAAGCAGCGTCACCTGCCCTTCCACGCACAGTGTTTTGGCGTGTAGCAGGCCGGGGGTGAACTCATGGATTTGTACCCCAGCCGTGAGCAGGCGCTGGTAGTAGCTGCGGCTGGCTGCGGCCACAAAGGCAGAGTCATTGCGCGCCGGAAAGATCATGCGCACGGTCACGCCCCGCCAGGCGGCTGCGCACAGGGCGTCCAGCACCGTGGCATCGGGCACAAAGTAGGGGGTAGAAATCACCACCTCCTGCTGCGCACAGGCCAGCAGCTGCAGCATCAGCTGCGAGGTGGAGCGGGCACGCTCCGTTGGCCCTTCGGCAATCACCACGGCGGCAAAGCCGCTGTCTTCTGCGCAAGGCAGGGGGGGAGGTTCTGGGGGGGGAAAGGGCTGGGCCTCCGACTGGTTCCAGTCGCTGGCAAACACCCACTGCATCTGCGCCACCACAGGGCCTTGCACACGCAGCATGATGTCCACCCAGGGCGCAAACCTGGCCTTGGGCAAAAAAGCCTCGTCAGCACAGTTCTGGCTGCCGCAATAGGTGATCTGGCGGTCAATGATGGTGATCTTGCGGTGGTTGCGCAGGTCAATGCGGCTGGTCAGCAGCACGCGTATCGGGTGGCTCAGGGGCAGGGCCACAGCCACTTCCACGCCAGCGGCTTCCATGGCTTTCCACAGTGGCGAGTGCACCAGTGCACGCGAGCCCAGACCATCAACCATGGCACGGCACTTCACCCCGCGCTGGGCGGCGCGAATCAGCGCCTGGGCAATGTTGCGGCCGGTTTCGTCGTCCAGCCAGATGTAGTAGAGCACATGAATTTCGTGCTGCGCCGCATCCATATCCTGCAGCATGCGGGCACGGGCCGTGGCACCGTCGGGCATCAGCTCGGCGCTGTGGCCCTTGCTGGGCAGAAAACCGTTGATGGACGCCGCATAGCCAAAGGCGCTGTGCCAGGGGCGGTCAATCGTGTGCTGCATCTCCTGCTGCACCGTCTGCGCATTCGGCATGGGGGTCTGCATGTGGCGCAGCATGTAGTCGCGCACTTTCCGGTGGCGAGTACGCCCACCACGGCGCAGGGCGACCTCACCAAACAGAAAGTACAGCACACAGCTGATGACCGGCAGCAGCACCACGGTGACGAGCCAGCCCATGCGAACATCGGGGCGCAGATCGGTGCGCCAGAGAATGCGCAGACCCAGCCCGACGACTACAAGCAAATGCAAGACCAGAAGAATCCATGTCATGGGGCAGCAGCATACCGTGCTGCAGGCGGCTTCCTGCATTGCATGTGATCGCGCTGTCATGCAAGAGCAATCGTCGAGTCCTATATAAGACTTGTCAGATTTGCTGCGCAGCAGGCTCCGGATGCGCTGATAATCAACAGGATTTTTTTCCGCGCAACCCGCGCAATAACAAACCTGAGAAGCTCCACGATGACCACCTCCATCCGACAGCAAGACCTGATCGACTCGATCGCAGGTGCGCTCCAGTACATCAGCTACTACCACACCCCAGATTTCATCCAGCACCTGGCGCGCGCCTATGAGCGTGAGCAAAGCCCTGCGGCCAAGGATGCGATGGCGCAGATCCTGACGAACTCGAAGATGTCGGCCACGGGCCAGCGTCCTATCTGTCAGGACACCGGCATCGTCAACGTGTTCCTGAAGGTGGGTATGGATGTGAAGTGGGACGGCTTCACCATGGGCCTGGAAGACGCCATCAACGAAGGCGTGCGCCGTGCCTACAACCACCCCGCAAACACCCTGCGTGCTTCGGTGGTGGCAGACCCTCACTTCAAGCGCAAGAACACCAAGGACAACACGCCTGCCGTCATCAACGTGCAGATCGTGCCGGGTAACACCGTGGAAGTGACCGTAGCGGCCAAGGGCGGCGGCTCCGAGAACAAGTCCAAGATGATCATGATGAACCCCAGCGACGATCTGGTGGAATGGGTGCTCAAGACCATCCCCACCATGGGCGCTGGCTGGTGCCCACCCGGCATGATCGGTATCGGCATTGGCGGCACGGCAGAAAAAGCGGTTCTGCTGGCCAAGGAAAGCCTGATGGAAGAGCTGAACATGTACCAGCTCCAGGAAAAGGCAGCCTCCGGTGCTGAGCTGGACGACGTGGAAAAGCTGCGTCTGGAGCTGTACGAAAAAATCAACGCACTGGGTATTGGTGCGCAGGGCCTGGGCGGCCTGACCACCGTGCTGGACGTGAAGATCAACATGTACCCCACGCACGCTGCCTCCAAGCCCGTGGCCATGATCCCCAACTGCGCAGCTACCCGCCACGCTCACTTTGTGCTGGACGGCTCCGGCCCCGTGTACCTGGATCCACCCTCCATGGACACCTGGCCCAAGCTGGACTGGGCGCCTGACTACAACAAGTCCAAGCGCGTAGACCTGAACACCCTGACCAAGGAAGAAGTGGCTTCCTGGAAGCCCGGCGACACCCTGCTGCTCAACGGCAAGATGCTCACCGGCCGTGACGCTGCCCACAAGCGCATTCAGGACATGCTGGCCAAGGGCGAGCCACTGCCCGTGGACTTCACCAATCGCGTGATCTACTACGTTGGCCCCGTGGACCCCGTGGGTGACGAAGTGGTCGGCCCCGCAGGCCCTACCACTGCCACCCGCATGGACAAGTTCACCGACATGATGCTGGAAAAGACCGGCCTGATCGCCATGGTCGGCAAGGCCGAGCGCGGCCCTGTGGCCATCGATAGCATCAAGAAGCACCAGTCGGCCTACCTGATGGCCGTGGGCGGTGCAGCCTATCTGGTCTCCAAGGCCATCAAGCATTCCAAGGTGGTCGGCTTTGAAGACCTGGGCATGGAAGCCATCTACGAATTTGACGTGGTGGACATGCCCGTCACCGTGGCCGTGGACGCCGGCGGCACCAGCGCCCACATCACCGGCCCTGCCATCTGGAAGGAAAAGATTGCTACCGGTGAATTCAAGGGTATCACCGTTGCAGGTGCCTGAAGCACCAGCGCTTCGGCCCTGAAAGACCCAAACCGCCTTCGGGCGGTTTTTTTGTTTCACGATGACTCCAGTACCGCATTTCGCTGGACTACGCCAAGGCTCGATACAGCAGGTTTATCAATCACTTAGGCGAGTTCAATATATGCCGGTGCTTTCCGAAACTTGACCCAGCTTCCCCCTCGCGTGGCTCCCATGCGGCTCTTGGAAACCGGGCTTTCCGAGGAGTCATCATGGCGAAGATCAAGCTCACCAAGTCCGCAGTCGATGCGGCACAACCCCAAGCCAAGGCCATCGAACTGCGGGATACCAGTGGTGCCTGGCTTCCTGTGCAAGATCACCCCGGCGGGCCGCAAGGTGTTCATGCTCCAGTACCGCACGAATGCCGGCGAGCGCCGCAAGCCTGCCCTGGGCCAGTACGGGGAACTGACGGTCGATCAGGCACGCACGATGGCGCAGGAGTGGCTGGCAGAGGTGCGCAAGGGTGGCGACCCCAGCGCAGCCAAGAACGCCGCCCGCAAGGCACCGACCATGAAGGAGTTTTGCCACACCTTCATGGAGGACTACTCCAAGCAGCGCAACAAGCCCAGCACCCAGCGCGGCTATCAGGGCGTGATTGACCGTTGCATCATCCCGATCATGGGCCGGATGAAGGTGCAGGACGTGAAGCGCCCAGACGTGGCTGCGCTGATGAAGAAACTGGCCTACAAGCCGACTGAGGCGAACAAGAGCTTCGGCGTCTTGCGCAAGATGTTCAACCTGGCCGAAGTGTGGGGACTGCGCCCGGACGGCACGAATCCGTGCCGCCACGTCCCGATGTACCCACCCGGCAAGGAAACCCGCCTCATCGTGGACGATGAACTGGTGCGGATCTTCCGTCACCTGGAGCGTCTGGAAGCCGAGGGACTGGAGAACTATGTCATCCCCTTGGCGATCCGCCTGCAGTTCGAGTTCGCCGCCCGCCGCTCCGAAATCTGCCCGTTGCAACGCCCGAGGCGAAGCCAACGAAATCATCCTGCTGAATTCGCACGATGGCACCAGCAGCTACCAGATGCTGGCAGGGATGTTCCGTTTCGTGTGCAGCAATGGGCTGGTGTGCGGCGATACCGTGGCCGATGTGCGCGTGCCGCATAAAGGTGACGTGGCCGGTTCCGTCATCGAAGGCGCTTACGAAGTGTTGAGCGGCTTCGAGCGGGTGAAGGAAAACCGCGAATCCATGCAGGCCATCACGCTCCATGACTCCGAGCCCGAAGTGTTCGCCCGCGCCGCGCTGTCGCTCAAGTACGACGACCCGGACAAGCCCGCACCCATCACCGAATCGCAAATCCTGATGCCGCGCCGGTTCGACGACCGCCGCCCAGACTTGTGGATGACCTTCAACCGCGTACAGGAAAACCTGACCAAAGGCGGTTTGCATGGGCGCAGCGCCAATGGACGCCGCCAGCAGACCCGGCCGGTGCAAGGCATTGATTCCGATGTGCGCCTCAATCGCGCCCTGTGGCTGCTGGCCGATGGCCTGCGCCAGTTGAAAGCCTGATTTCCCTGCGCGGCAGGGGCAGGCAGCAACCCTTGCCGCGTCATTCGCTGCTGCATTCCATCATCGCAAGGAGTTTTCACCATGAACGCCATCAACCACACCGAAGCCCAAGCCATCCATGCCACCGCCAGCGCCGCGACTGCCGTGCTGCTGGAAGCCGCCGATCCGAGCAAGAATCTGATTCTGGTGCCGCTGTCGCGGCTGGTATCGCGCCCCACGGGCCGCAACGTGCGCAAGACCCCGCGCATGTCGATTCCTGAACTCGCCGCCAGCATCCAGCGTGTCGGCCTGCTGCAAAACCTGATCGTGACCGCGACCGCTGACGGCGAGCGTTACGAAGTCGTGGCCGGTGGCCGTCGCCTTGCCGCCCTCAAACTGCTGGCGAAAAAGCACCGCATCAGCAAGGAATGGGACGTGCCTTGCCTGCTGGTGGCCGGTGGCACCGCCCGCACCGCCAGCCTGACCGAGAACGTACAGCGCGAAGCCATGCACCCGGCAGACCAGTTCGAAGCCTTCGCCGCACTGGTGGCCGAAGGCCGACCCATTGAAGACATTGCCGCAGATTTCAGCGTCACGCCGTTGGTGGTGCAGCGCCGCCTGAAACTCGCCAACGTGTCGCAGCGCCTGCTGGCCGACTACCGGGCCGAGGCCGTGAGCCTTGACCAGTTGATGGCCCTTGCCATCACCGACGACCACGCCGCACAAGAAGCCGCGTTCTACGATGTGCCGACATGGCAGCGCAGCCCGTATAACCTGCGCGACCGCCTGACCGAGCGTGAGATTGATGCCCACCGGCATCCGCTGGTGCGCTTCGTTGGGCTGGATGCTTACGAGGCCGCAGGCGGTGGCACCCGCCGCGATCTGTTCGCGGAAGCCGATAGCGGCGTGTATCTGACCGATGCCACGCTGCTGGAACGACTGACGCAGGACAAGCTGGCCAGCCTTGCCGCCCAGGTGAAGGCCGAAGGCTGGGCATGGGTGGATGCCACCCCCGGTACGACCCATGCCGACCTGCAAGCCTTCCAGCGCGCCCCGAGACAGCGCCGCAGCCCGAACAAGCGCGAAGCCCAATGCATCGAGCAGCTGCAAACCAAGATGCAGGCGCTGGCCGAGGCCGTGGATGCCGCCCTGGACGCCGACGATGAAGAAAAGGCCGACGCCTTGCAGGAGGAAGGCGAACACCTGGGTGAACAGTTGCAGGCGCTGGAAGATAGCTTGCAGGACTACGGGGAAGCCGTCAAAGCTGCCGCCGGTGCCATCGTCACCGTCGACCGCAACGGCGAGGCCGTGATTCATCGCGGGCTGCTGCGCGAAGCCGAGGCCAAGGCACTGCGCACGCTGGAACGGCTGCGGCAAGGTTTCGGCAGCGAAGCCGACAACGACGACGAAGGAGAGGAAGCGGACAACGCCCCCAAGACCGCCGCCATGTCCGACCGGCTGGCGCAACGCTTGAGCGCCCACCGTACCGCCGCGCTGCAAATCGAAGTGGCCCGGCATCCGCAGGTGGCGCTGGCCGCACTGGTGCACGGCATGGTGCAGACCGTCTTGCACGGCAGCTACTACGGCCACGACCTGCCGCTGGGCGTGAAGCTGACCCAGCAAGATCGGCTGGAAGGCATGGCCCCGGACTGGCCGGAATCGCCCGCCGCCGTGGCACTGCGCGAACTGCAACAGGTAGCGGGTGAAGCCTTGCCGGAGGACTGGGCCGAACTGTTCGCCGCACTGCTGGCGAAGTCGCAGGATGAACTGGTGCGCCTGCTGGCCGTATGCGTGGCATCCACGGTCGATGTGGTGACGCTCCGCGCCACGCAGCACCAGCCGGGTGCCGAACTGGCGCAGGCCGTGACGCTGGACATGGCGGCATGGTGGCAACCGACCGCCGAAGGCTATTTCCAGCATGTGCCGAAGGCCGCGATTCTGGAAGCCGTGGGCGAATTCGCACCGGAGCACGTCACCCGGCTGGCGAAGCTGAAAAAAGGCGACATTGCCAGCGAAGCCGAACGGCTGGCCGATGGCACCGGCTGGATGCCTGCCATCTTCGCCGCCGAAGCCACGCAGCAGGACGCGCAAAATGTGGCGGCAGACAAGGAAGCCGAAGTGCCGGAGGAAGCCACCGCCGTGAAGGATGAACAACCGCAGACCGAGGCAATTGCCGCGTAATCTTCCCACCTGATGAAGCAAGCGCCTTGGTTTCGGCCAAGGCAGCTTTGCTGCCCGATCAACACCGGCCCCAAGCCGTTCCGCCTTGGGGCCGGTGGTCAAAAATCCGGTCGCGGCAGTGGCCGCGCCCGGTTGGACATCCACAGCCCTAAACCGCCACGCCGCCACCTTCGGTCAGGCGACGTGGCGACGCCCAAGTACCTCGGGCGGACTTTCACGACTGGCCACAAGGCCGTCACAGCGCGAAAATGCAGCTTTCAATCGGAAATTTCGCCGAAGCGTTATAGGGGATCGGTGTGGCGGTGCCGCAAAACAAACAGGAATTGCTGGATGCAATTCGCACGACCTACCAGAAGTTGACTGCTGACCTTGCCAGCGTGCCTCCTGAATGCACCCAAGAGGCAACATTGGAGGGGCATGCACAAGGCACGCAGATGAGCGTGTCCGATCTGGTGGCCTATTTGATTGGTTGGAATCTGCTGGTGCTGAAATGGTGCGATGGCAAAGCCAAGGGATTGCCGGTCGATTTCCCTGAGACTGGCTACAAGTGGAACGAACTGGGCAGGCTGGCGCAGAAGTTTTATGCCGACCATGCTGGTGTTGCCTATGCCGATTTGTTGCGGCAGTTCTCGGATGTGAATGGGCGCATCATGGCCTTGGTAGAGCAGGAAACCGATGCCTCGCTGTATGGCACGCCTTGGTATGAGAAATACACCAAAGGTCGGATGATCCAGTTCAATACATCATCACCCTATGCCAATGCGCGGGTGCGGCTGCGCAAATGGAAGAAGGCCAACGGTATCGTCTGACCAGTTCTTGTTCTTTGCGTGTCGGCGCAAAACGCCGCCGGGCTTTCGGGCTGCGCCCCGTGCCGTCTTCAACGTCACGGCCATTCGGCGTCAATCCCTCACGTCTTCGCGCCTGCGGCGCTGCGCGCTCCGCTTGCGGTGAAGGCCGCGCCTCGCTGCAATGGTCGGGACTTGTGGGCCTACGCCCCGGCTTGCTGCGGCAGGTTGTGCGAAAGCGTGCCTTCCTCGACGCTGGCGGTTCGTTGCCTGTACGTCACGAAGGACGGTTCACCGATACACCGTCCGGCCTCGATATGGAACTTCCATGCCACGCCTCAAGCATGTGGCCGCGAACTGCGGGCATCTTGAGTGCCAGGGGCAAGGAAACATCGCACTCGTTCAAGCACTATCACGCTTGAAATCGAGTTATGCAGAGGTTCCCTAGAAAGAGTTATTAGATTTATCAAAGACCTTGCAAAGGCAACGGATGCCTTTATTGACAAAAAACTCTACTTGGCACTCAAGCTGCCCTGCCTTCGGAGGCCGGTTTAGCGGGTCTGTCACCCCCCCAACTTCCGCCAACACCCATGATCCGCCAGTACCACTCAACAGACTGTGAGAGTGTTCTGAAAGTGTGGGCTGCAGCTTCTGCGGTGGCGCAGTCCTTGCAAGGAGCGCTGGAGGTGGAGGTGTTTGCGCGCAACCTTATCGGCCGAGCGTTCTACGCCAGGCAGGGTTTTGTGCTGATGTGCAAGAAGCTTCATGCGCAGACGGGCCTGGCACTCCTGCGCTGGCGGCTGGCGGCTGACCATCCGCAGCAGCCCATGTCCCGGTAGCGCTGGATATGTGTAGCGCACCGTCCAGGCACTGGCATAGTTGCAGCATGCATCGCACTCCAACACCGTTATCTGTGACCATCGCCGCCACCCTGATTGCCGTTTACGGCGTCTTGTCCCTGCTCAGGCTGGCCCTTTATGGCAGTGGCCTGCCTTCCTCAGCAGTGGGCATGGCGATCTGGGTGTTCTGCATTGTGGGCTTTTCCGTGGTGGCGTACAGCCTGTATCGCGGCAGCAATGTGGTGCGCTGCTTGCTGGCGCTGGCTGTGGTGGCTTCGCTGGTCTTATTCCCCATCTACAAGCCTGAAATGCCGCAAGGCGGCATGCATCTGGCCCTGTATGTGCTGCAGCTGGTGCTGCCCGTGGTGGCTTCGGCCCTGACGTTCACGCCGCAGGCGATGGCGTGGTTCAAGAAGTAGGCAAGGGGAACCTTCTCAGGGCTGGCACACTCAGACACTGTCTTGATCTTTGCCTGGAGCTTTTTGCATGACCCACGACGAAATTCGCGCTATTTTGACTGTGTGCCTTTTGGCCTCGTTTGCCGATGGCGAAAAGCATGACCGTGAGCGTGAGCAGATCCGTCAGGTCGCCGAAGGGCTGGCGGGTGACCAGGCCATCAATTTGCCGGGTCTGTATCAGGACGTGCTGCTGCGTCGCGTGAACCTGGAGTCTGCTGTGGCCCGACTGGTAAGCAGTGAAGCACGCCAGCTGGCGTATGAAATGGCCGTATGCGTATGTGATGCGGACGGCCACACCAGCGTGAAGGAAGATGCCTTTCTGGCCCAGCTGCGTCAGGCGCTCGGTCAGGGTACCGCTGCTACCGGCGCTGTAACTGGTGCAGTGGCTGGCACAGCAGCTGGTGCAGCAGCTGCACTGGCCAGTACCTATGGTCAGTTTGATGCCCAGGCCCATGCCGTGGCAGATGCGCCAGTGCAAGTGGCGGCTGCGCCAGAAGCCGTGGTGCAGCTGCCTGCCAGCGTGGCCGCTCCACACCCTGCGGCAGTCGATGCCTTGCCCCAGAATGCCGCGCAGCGCCGCCCCAGTACCTTGTCTGTGGAAGAAATGGACAGCAAGATTTTGAAAGCCTCGATTCTTAACGGTGCCATTGAGCTGCTGCCAGAGAATCTGTCCACACTGGCCATCATTCCGCTGCAGATGCGACTGGTCTATCAGATCGGCCAGAGCTATGGTTATCAGCTGGACAGCGGCCATATCAAAGACTTTCTGGCAACGCTGGGCGTGGGATTGACTTCGCAGTATCTGGAGCAGGCCGGGCGCAAGCTGCTGGGTGGTCTGCTGGGCAAGGTCGGCGGTGGATTGCTGGGTGGGCTGGGCAAGCAGGCCGTCAGCAGCGGCATGAGCTTTGCCAGCACCTATGCCCTGGGGCATGTGGCCAACCAGTACTACGCAAGTGGTCGCCAGTTGACGACGGACATGCTCAAGGCCGCCTACCAGCATGTGATGCAGGACGGCCGCCAGCTGCAGTCGCAGTATTTGCCGCAGATGCAGGAGACAGCGCGCGGCCTGAATACGGCCAAGATCATGTCCATGGTGCGCGGCGGCTAAGAGCGGTCTGCACCAGCAGTGATACGTCGCGGCTCAGCCGATGGAGTCTCCAGCCGGTTTGTACGGCCTGTGACTTCTCCCGGCGCGGCCGATTGCAGTTCAGGCACAAAGCGGTGCCTGGCTGCCTGATGTGCTCTCAGCCTGAGTCAAGCAGCCAAGGGCGTGCAGACGTGCCATCATGGCAGCTATGACGCGTCCCTTTACCCAGTCCTGCGAAAACAATCAGGCCCCCATTCTTGAAGTACTGCAAACCGCGTTTGCAGACCGCACGCATGTTTTAGAAATTGGCTCCGGCACGGGCCAGCACAGCGTGTACTTTGCACCGCACCTGCCGCATCTGGTCTGGCAGACCAGTGAGCTGCCCGCGCTGCATGCAGGCATTGCGGCCTGGCATGCAGACTTTCCTGCGCCCAATCTGCGTTTGCCAGTGGCTTTCGATCTGTCTGGCAGCAGCTGGCCGCAGACCGAGGGCGGCGCGTTTGATGCGGTCTTTACCAGCAATACCTTGCATATCGTGGCCTGGCCGCTGGTGGAGCAGCTGTTTGCGCTGCTGGACCAGCACCTGCCTGCGGGCGGTGTGTTTGCGGTGTATGGTCCGTTCAACTATGGCGGCAGGTTTACCAGTGACAGCAACTGCGCTTTTGACGCCTGGCTCAAGGGTCGTGATGCGGCCAGTGGCATTCGGGACTTTGAAGCCGTGCTGGCGCTGGCTGCGCAGCATGGCTTGCAGCTGCAGGTCGACCATGCCATGCCCGCGAACAACCGCACGCTGGTGTTTCAGAAAATTTGAGCAAAATTGGCCTCTAGCGCTTATGTAGCAAGCACTGGTAGCTATGAATTTATAGGTTTTAAGGGTGGCGTGTGATTGCCACTCTGTGCGTGTTCTGGGAGTGCCATCCGCATGATTCGCCCTTTTACCGCTTCAGACATGGAAGCCGTGCTGCGCATCTGGCTGGATGCCTCCGTGCGCGCCCATGACTTTGTGCCTGCGCAGTTCTGGCAGGAGCAGCTGCCAGCCATGCGCACGGTGTATCTGCCGTTTGCACAGGTCTGGGTCTATGAGGATGCAGGGCAGGTGCTGGGCTTTTACGCACTGGTGGAAGACCAGCTGGCCGCGATTTTTGTGGCCCCGCAGCAGCAGGGGCAGGGCGTGGGTGCAGCCCTCATGCAGCACGCCAAAGCCCAGCGCCCGCAGCTGGAGCTGCAGGTCTACCGTGACAACCATGCCAGCCGGGCGTTCTACCGCGCCCATGGCTGGGTCGATGGGGCAGAAAGCGTGGATGAAGCCACGGGCCAGGTGCAGCTGTCCATGCACTGGCGCGGCAGCCACTTGCCGTAAGGGCAGCGCTGTACTGATTGCCCTCATGGGTGGAGATGGGGGTGCTAGCGGTTTATGCGGGATTTGGCAGTGCTGCCTTGCAACATCCCTCAATGGTGATGAGCCATCACTCAGAGGAAAGCGGGCCAGCGGGGTAATCCTCAGACAATACGCCGCTTTGCATAGTGCCTATATGGCACTTCATATATCCAATCAGGCTTGCCCAGAAAGCAAGCGCTTGCAAAGCCGCATGAGTGCCACCGAAGAACGCTACGAAGGGCAGTTGATCGCCCGCCCTGAAGACAAAGTTTCCTCGCCGAAGGCGCTGCTGCTGGGTCTGCAGCACGTCATGGCCATGGATGTGTATGTGGTGCCTTTCATCATTGGGGCAGCGCTGGCGCTGTCGCATGGCGAGGCCGCAGCGCTGATCCAGTCCACCTTTCTGGCTGCAGGCCTGGCCACCATCATCCAGACGGCGCTGTGCATGAAGATGCCCGTGGCGCAAGGGCCTTCGTATATTCCGCTGGGTGCAGTGCTGGCGGTGGCTGTGGGTGCAGGCGGTGGCTATGCCGGTTTGAGCACGGTGTTTGGTGCGCTGATACCGGGCGCGCTGGTGGTGATTGCACTGGGGGCGCTGGGCGTGTTTCACCGCGTGGTGCGCTGGCTGGTTCCGCCGATTGTGGGTGGCACCATCATCCTGATTGTGGGCCTGTCGCTGCTGCCGATTGCGCTCAAAGCCAATATCTTTACGGTGCATGGCAGCATGAATCTGGACCAGTCCATCGGGCTGGGCGCGGCGTCTGCCACGCTCCTGGTGATTGCCATGATGCTGGGCCTGCGGTTTCAAAATCGCTTTGGCTTGTGGATGCGCCTGTCTTCCGTGGTCATTGCGTTGGCAGGCGGCACTTTGCTGGCCTGGGGTCTGGGGCTGTTCAGCTGGCAAAGCATTGCGGATGCACCCTAGCTGACTCTGCCCAATCTGGCGTTTGTGGACTATAGCCTGACGTTTTCCCTGCCAGCGATTGCCACCTTTGTCGTGATCTACATGGTGGTGATTGCCGAGACTACGGGCACCTGGTTTGCGGTTTCTGCCGTGATTGAGCAGCCCCTGAGTGACCGCAATATTGACCGGGGCGCAGTGGGCGAGGGCCTGAGCTGCGGTCTGGCTGCGCTGGTGGGGGCCACACCCGTGACGGGCTACTCAACGAATGCAGGCATGATCTCCATCACAGGCGTGGCCAGCCGCATGGTGTTTATTACAGCGGGTGTGCTGATGGCCGCCATGGGCTTTCTGGGTAAGTTTTCGGCCCTGATTGCAGCCATTCCCTCGCCGGTGATTGGTGGCGTGTTTGCTGTGGTCTGTATCACCATTGCCATGGCAGGCATTCGCATCCTGCGCCATGTGCAGCTCACAGAGCGTGCCATGCTGGTGGTAGGCATTCCCATCATCTTTTCGTTCTTTGCCACGCTGGCCCCTGAGGCCTGGGTGAAGACTTTGCCCTCCATGCTGCAGTACCTGATGGGCTCTGCCGTGACACTGGGTGCCATGGCCGCCATGGTGCTGAACCTGATCCTGCCCAAGTCTGCAGCGAAGGCAGCTGCCGAATCAGTCAGCGACTGACTGCCGCAGTGCGTGCAAGCCCGCTTGTTGCACGCCAGCAGATGGGCTTGAATGGCAGCTCCTGTATGGATTGGAGCTGACCATGACCACTGTTGCTGAGATTCTGAAGTCTAAAGCTGTGTCCACGGTGATCCGCATTGCACCCACGGCCACGGTGTATGACGCCTTGCGCCTGATGTCCGACAAGGACATCGGCGCGCTGCTGGTGATGGAGGGCGAGTCCATCGTCGGCATCTTCACGGAGCGCGACTATGCCCGCAAGATTGCCCTGATGGGCCGGGCTTCCGTGGACACCCCGGTGCGCGATGTGATGACGCGAGCCGTGCTGTTTGTGCAGCCCAGCCAGACCAGCGAGGAATGCATGGAGCTGATGACCCGCAAGCGCCTGCGCCACCTGCCGGTGGTGGATGACGGCAAGCTGCTGGGGCTGATCTCGATTGGTGATCTGGTCAAAAGCATCATCTCCCAGCAGCAGTTTGTGATTGAGCAGCTGGAGCATTACATCGCCGGCGGTCGCTGAGGGTTGCTGAAACTTTGAGCATAAAAATGGCTGCCAGCGCTTGATATATAAGCGCTGGCAGCTATCAAAATAAAAAACTGCGCTCACCCCACAGCACGCAAGGCGTCTGCTCCGTTCAGCGCACTGTGCTGCACGCTGGCCACGCCACGCACCACATCGCCAATCACCAGAATGCTGGGGCTGCCGAGCTGGTGATCTGCCATGGTCTGTGCCAGTGCCTGCAGTGTGGTGATGGCGTGGCGCTGCTGGGGCAGGCTGGCGTGCTGAATGATGGCTGCGGGCGTGCTGTGCGCAAGACCTCCGGCCTGTAGCTCCTGGGCAATCTGCGCAGCCACGGCGACGCCCATGTAGATCACCAGCGTGAGTTTGGCGGCCTGTGCTGTTGCCGCAATCTGCTGCCAGTCGGGCGACGCTCCCCCAGGTTTGGGATGGCCGGTGATAAAGAGCACGCCATGGGCGCGGTCACGGTGGGTGAGTGGTGCACCCAGGCTGGTTAAACCGGCAAGACCGGCAGTGATGCCGTTGATGACTTCGACTTGCACCCCGGCTGCACGCAGGTGCTCGACTTCTTCCCCTCCACGGCCAAAGATAAAAGGGTCGCCCCCTTTGAGGCGGACGACATGCTCCCCTTCCTTGACAGCTTGCAGCATGAGTTTTTCGATAAAGGCCTGTGAGGTGCTCTGGCAGCCACCGCGCTTGCCGACATGGACGATGCGGGTGCCCGGTGCCGCCAGCGCCACGATGGCGGGCGAGACCAGGTCATCGACCAGCAGCACGGTGGCGCGCTGAATGGCCTTGAGCGCCTTGATGGTGAGCAACTCTGGATCACCGGGGCCTGCGCCCACTAAGGTGCAGCTGCCAGCAGGTGCGGGGAGCAATGTGTGCGTCATGGTGTTTCCTTGCTCAAAGTGGTGCCGTCTCAGGTGCTTGCACTGCCGCCGGTGTCTGCTGCACCAGCTGGCGCAATGTGGGCAGGCAGGAGCCGCATTGCGTGCCGCAGCGCAGCTGGTCTTGCAGCTGGTGCAGGCGGTCGGTGTCGCTGCCATGGCAGACAGAGAGCTGCGCACGGATGGCTGTGGCATCCACCCCCCAGCAGCTGCAGACCACCTGGCGTGCAACTGCTGCAGGCGCTGCCTGCATATCGGGGTGCAGCAGTTGCTGGCTGGTGAAGGGCAGGGCTTGCTGGGCCTGCAGTAGTGGCAGCAAGGAGGTGGCAGCGCTGGCATCCCCGCACAGCAGCATGGCCTCCAGATGGATGGCGGCCTGCTCGCCACGGCGCAGCAGCAGTGTGCGGCTGTGGCTGCGGTGTGGGTCTGCATAGTGCAGCAGGTTGTCGCCTTCCAGATGCAGCAGGTGTGCCAGCCGCTGCAGCAGAGCGGCATCTGGTGCACGGTCGCTGGCTGCACGCAGCAGCACACCGCTGCGCGCTGCGGCTGCGTCCTGCAAAGTGCCTGCACTGCCAAAAGGCACGCAGCTGGCAAAGGCAAAAGCGGGCATCAGTGCGGCCAGTTGCTGGCGCACGGCCAGCACTTCATCGGCAGGCAGCCACGCCGCAGCCACCATTTGCCAGGGCAGAGTGACCGCGTCCACGCGCACAGGGACATGTTTGAGTTCAGGCTGTTTGGACTGGGCGCAGAACACAGGGGTGGTCAGCTGATTGACGCCAGCAACAGGCTGCCCCTGTGCGTCATGACCACTCAGATATTCGCTGCCCCAGTGCATGGGCAGGTAGAGCTGGGACAGGCCCAGTGTGGCATCGGCCTGCACGGGGGCAATTAGCGTGCCATAGCGGCTTTCGATGCGTACCAGCTGGCCTGTCTGCAGACGGCGGCGTTCCATGTCCTGCGGGTGCATGTGCAGCTGTGGCTCAGGCACATGGGCAAACAGGCGTGCCACCTGGCCGGTACGGCTCATGCCATGCCAGTGGTCGCGCAGGCGGCCCGTGGTCAGGCTGAATGGTTGGTGTGCGCTGCGGGCTTCTGCTACGGGCTGGTAAGCCTGGGCTGCAAAGCGCGCACGGCCATCGGGTGTGGGAAAGATACCGTTGGCATACAGACGAGGCTGTTCCTGTGTGGCCCCGGCGGGGTAGGGCCATTGCTGTGGGCCACGCTGTTCCAGCAGTTCCCAGGACAGGCCGGTAATGTCCAGATCACGGCCACGGGTGCTTTCGCGGTGTTCTTCCCAGATGGCTTGTGCACCGGCAGCGGGCTGCTCTGTGTCATAGGGGAAGAGCGTGGGCTGGCCGGGGCGCAGCAAGGCTTCGAGGCGCTGGGCAATCTGCACGGCAATCTGCCAGTCGTGGCGTGCTTCACCGAGCGGGGGCAGGGCAGCACGTACGCGGGAGATACGGCGTTCGCTATTGGTGACGGTACCGAGTTTTTCCCCCCAGGTGGTGGCGGGCAGCAGCACGTCCGCGAAGGCGGCCGTGGCCGTGGTGGCAAAGGCTTCCTGCACGATCACGCATTCGGTCGTCTGCAGCGCGCGGCGCACGAGTTGCTGGTCCGGCAGGCTTTGTGCGGGGTTGGTGCAGACAATCCACAGCAGCTTGATCTGGCCGTTGGCTGCGGCCTCGAACATCTCCACTGCGCTCTTGCCGGGCGTGGCGGGTACGCTCTCCACACCCCAGTGCGCCGCCACTTCGGCCCGGTGCGCAGGGTTGGCCATGTCGCGGTGCGCGCTGAGCAGGTTGGACATTCCGCCTACCTCACGCCCGCCCATGGCATTGGGCTGGCCGGTGAGCGAAAACGGCCCGGCCCCGGCGCGGCCTATTTGTCCCGTGGCCAGGTGCAGGTTGATGAGTGCCGCATTCTTGGCTGTGCCCTGGCTGCTCTGGTTCAGGCCCTGGCAGTACAGACTCAGGGTGGGCTGCCGCTGCGCAGCGGTCTCTGCATCACCGCCGAGTGCAAACCAGCGTGCGGCCTGGTGCAGATCGGCTGGGGCAATGCCGCAGGTGCGCGCCACTTTCTCGGGCGTGGCGTCGCGCACCAGCTGCTTCAGGTCGGCGAAGCCGGTGGTGTGCTGGGCGATGTAGTCGTGGTCTATCCAGCCTTCCCAGAGCATGATGTGCAGCATGCCGTGAAACAGCAGCACATCGGTGCCGGGCTGCAGGGGCAGGTACAGGTCGGCCATTTCCGCTGTCTCAGTGCGGCGCGGATCGGCGACGATGATCTTGAGCTGCGGGTTGGCCACGCGTGCATCTTCAATGCGGCGAAACAGCACGGGATGGGCCCAGGCAGCATTGCTGCCGACGATGAACAGGCACTGCGCATGCTGCACATCCTCGTAGCAGGCAGGCGGTGCATCCGCACCCAGGGTGCTCTTGTAGCCCGCCACAGCGCTGCTCATGCACAGGCGTGAGTTGGTATCGATATTGTTGGTGCCCAGCAGCCCTTTGGTGAGCTTGTTGAACACGTAGTAATCCTCGGTCAGCAGCTGGCCGCTGCCGTAGATGCCAACCGCATCCGGACCATGCTGGCGCACGATGTCGGCCATGCGTGTGGCAACAAGTTCGATGGCACTGTCCCAGCTGATGGGCTCAGGTGTAGCGCCACGCTGCAGGCGCTGCGTGGGCTGCAGCAGCCGCGTCTGCTGTGCCAGCACAGGGTCGCTGCTCAGGTGCAGCGTGCTGCCTTTGGTGCACAGACGCCCGTAGTTGGCTGGGTGCTCAGGGTCGCCACGTACACCGGTGATGCGTTGCCCATCACTTTCAATCAGCACGCCGCAGCCGACACCGCAGTAGGGGCAGGTAGAACGGGTTGTGGTAGAGGTCATGGGCGCATCCTTTGTGGTGCTATGCCGTCAGGCCATGCTGGAGCAGCGCTGGCCGGTGCAGCGCTGGGCGGGGCCAGCGATGGGGCGTGTCAGGTCCAGCGCAACGGTGGCGAGTTCTTCGGCATCCAGATAGACCTGTCCTTCCTCTACCTTGACCTGAAAGCTGGGGGTGCAGCCTTCGTCAGGTGCGGCCGCGTGGCCGTTGTCGAGTGCAATCGTCCAGTTGTGCAGCGGGCAGGCCACACTGCGGCGAAACACCAGGCCCTGGGAGAGTGGGCCGCCCTTGTGTGGGCAGCGGTCCAGCAGTGCAAAGACTTCGTGGCTGGCGTTGCGAAATACCGCGACGTCAAGACCTTGGGCACGTGCTACACGGCGTGCACCGAGTACGGGGATGTCGTCCACAGCGCAGATCAGTTGCCAGGTTGTCATGGGAAATTCCTTTTCAAGCAGTGGGTTCAGGCAGTCACAGAGGTGGGGGCAGGTGCTGCCACCTGGATGGGAATGACGCGGTCAAACTGGCGCGTATCGACGGCGGCCTTGCTGAATTCAAACCAGGGGTCAGGCTCGCCATCGAGCGCAAACTGCAGCTGCTCCCACAGTGCCTTGCGTCCGGCGTGGTCTTCCAGAATGCGCTGCTTCACATAGTCCATGCCCACGCGCTCCAGGAAGTGCACGGTGCGCTCCAGATACCAGCCTTCCAGGCGGTACAGCTGCATGAAGGCCCCCGTGTACTCCAGCACTTCCTCGGCGGTCTTGAGCTTGGTGAAGAACTGGGCCACCTCGGTCTTGATACCGCCATTGCCGCCAATGACCATCTCCCAGCCGCTGTCTACGCCGATGATGCCCACGTCCTTGATACCAGCCTCGGCACAGTTGCGCGGGCAGCCGCTGACGGCGAACTTGACCTTGTGCGGGGCATACATGCGCCACATGGCGTGCTCCAGGTCTTTGCCCATCTGGGTGCTGTCTTGCGTGCCCATGCGGCACCATTCGCTGCCCACGCAGGTCTTGACGGTGCGCAGCGCCTTGGCATAGCCGTGGCCGCTGGGCATGCCCAGATCACGCCACACATTCACCAGATCTTCCTTTTTGACGCCCAGCAGGTCCACGCGCTGGCCGCCTGTGACTTTAACGGTGGGAATCTGGTACTTGTCCACCACGTCTGCAATGCGGCGTAGCTCGTCGGCATTGGTCTCTCCGGCCCACATGCGAGGAATCACGCTATACGTGCCGTCTTTCTGGATGTTGGCGTGGGAGCGCTCGTTGATCAGCCGGCTTTGCGGGTCATCCTGGGCCTCTTTCGGCCAGGTGGAGATCAGGTAGTAGTTGATGGCGGGGCGGCAAGTTGGGCAGCCGTTGGGGGTTTGCCAGTCCAGCGCGGCAAACACATCGCTGATACGCAGCAGGTGCTGGTCACGAATGGCATCGCGCACAGCCTGGTGTCCATGGCTGGTGCAGCCGCAGATGGCCTTGGTCTTGGGGGCTGCGGAGTAGTCGCCCCCGGCGGTGAACATGATGATTTGTTCAACCAGCCCCGTGCAGGAGCCGCAGCTGGCACTGGCCTTGGTGTGCTTGCGCACGTCTTCCAGTGTGAACAGCCCTTTTTCCTTGATGGCCTTGCAGATAGTGCCCTTGGTGACGCCATTGCAGCCGCAGACCTCGTCACTGTCCTGCATGCTGGAGGCCTTGTTGTGGCCCTGGTGGCCGCTGTCACCGATATTGGATTCACCAAAGATCAGGCGGTCACGGATGTCTGCCACCGAGCGGCCTTCCCGCAGCAGCTTGAAGTACCAGCTGCCATCGACGGTGTCGCCATACAGGCAGGCGCCCACCAGCTTGTTGTCCTTGAGCACCAGCTTTTTGTAGATGCCGCCGCCGGGGGCAAACGGGTCACGCAGCACGATGGTTTCGGTATCTGCATCGCCCTGGAAGTTGCCTGCAGAAAACAGATCTATGCCTGTGACCTTGAGCTTGGTGGAAGTGAGCGAGCCCGTGTAGCGCGCAATGCCCCACTCCGCCAGGTGGTTGGCCAGCACCTTGGCCTGCTCGAACAGGGGAGCAACCAGGCCATAGGCAATACCGCGGTGGTTGGCACATTCCCCTACGGCGTAGATACGCGGGTCGGTTACGGTCTGCATGGTGTCACTGACCACAATGCCGCGGTCCACATGCAGGTGGGCGCTTTGCGCCAGTGCGGTGTTGGGGCGAATGCCTACGGCCATGACCACCAGCTGGGCAGGTACTTCGCGGCCGTCCTTGAAGCGCACGGCGCGTACGCGGCCATTGGCATCACCCAGCAGTTCCTGCGTGTGGGCCTGCATCAGAAAGTTCAGGCCACGCGCTTGCAGAGACTGCTGCAGCATCTTGCCGGCGACGTCGTCCAACTGGCGTTCCATGAGCCAGTCGTTCACATGCACGACCGAGACCTGCATGCCGCGCTTGCTCAGTCCGTTGGCGGCTTCCAGGCCCAGCAGGCCGCCGCCGATGACCACAGCCTGTGTGTAACGCTCGGCAGCATCAATCATGGCCTGCGTGTCTGCAATGTCGCGGTAGCCGATAACACCATCCAGATCAGCGCCGGGCACAGGCAGTATGAAAGGGTTCGATCCCGTGGCCAGCACCAGGCGGTCGTAAGCGGCCGTGATGGTCTGGCCTTCTTTGTTTGTGGCAGTCACTGTGCGCTGGATGCGGTTGATTTCCGTGACCTGGTAGCCCGCATGCAGCGTGATGCCGTTGTCGTGGTACCAGTTCCAGTCGTTGAGTACGATTTCTTCCAGCGTCTGCTCTCCAGCCAGTACGGGTGAGAGCAGGATGCGGTTGTAGTTGGGGTGGGGTTCGGCACCGAAGACGGTGATCTCATAGTGCTCGGGGGCAATCTTGAGCAGCTCTTCGAGCGTGCGGATTCCGGCCATGCCGTTACCAACCAAGACCAGTTTGAACTTTTTCATTACGACCCTCGTGCGTGTGTTGGACTAGGAAACAAAAAAGGCGCCATTCCCTGCGCAGCATGGCCGCGAGGAAAGACGCCTTTGTCTTGGGTTCTGGTCCGTCGTTGCACCTCAACCCTGCAACCAGCTTTGGCTGCGTGCTGTTTGTTGCAAAAGCTGTGCCAGGCAGAGCGGCCCTTGTGGATGCCTGCAGCTGGGAGCGCTCGCTGCCTTGCTGCACTTTGATGGTGCATGTGCACCAAGGTGTGCATGGCGAAATGTGCCGCACATGAAAAAAGCCACCTGCACAGGGCTGGTGGCTGGTTGGTAGCGGTTTTGTGTGATCAGGCCGCTTTTTCCACGTGCTTCTGGCGGGTGTAGAGAAAGTCGATCACTGCCTTGCGGCAGCGCTGGTATTCCGCATCTTCAGCCAGGGCCACGCGGTCGCGTGGACGGGGCAGGGGGACGGGCAGCACTTCACCAATGGTGGCGGCAGGGCCGTTGGTCATCATCACGATCTTGTCGGACAGCAGCACGGCTTCATCCACATCGTGCGTGACCATGACGACGGTGCTTTGCGTGCGCGCCACGATTTCCTGCAGCTCATCCTGCAGCTTGGCGCGGGTGAGGGCATCCAGTGCACCAAAGGGTTCGTCCATGAGCAGCACCTGTGGCTCCATGGACAGCGCACGGGCAATGCCTACGCGCTGCTTCATGCCGCCGGAGATTTCACCGGGGCGTTTGCTGGCTGCATGGCTCAGGCCCACCAGTTCCAGGGCCGCATCGGTGCGGGCCTTGAGCTGAGCCTTGCTTTCATGCTTGCCAAACACGCGCTCCACAGCCAGATAGACGTTGGCGTGGCAGGTCAGCCAGGGCAGCAGCGAGTGGTTCTGGAACACCACGGCGCGTTCCGGGCCGGGGCCTTTGATTTCACGATTGGCACACAGCAGCACGCCTGCTGTGGGTGTGGTCAGGCCTGCAATCAGGTTGAGCAGGGTGGACTTGCCGCAGCCCGAGTGGCCGATGAGGCTGACAAACTCGCCCTTGGTAATGCTGAGGTTGATGTCGCGCAGCGCAGGGAACAGGCCCTTGCTGGTCTGGAAGGTCTGTGCGACGTTCTGGATCTCGATGAATTTATCGCTCATGACTTCACCTCTTCATATGTAAAGGCTGACGCCAGTTTGACCAGCGCCCACTCCAGCATCAGACCGACTACGCCGATGACAAAGATGGCGATGATGATGTTGGTCACGTTCAGGTTGTTCCATTCGTCCCAGACCCAGAAGCCAATGCCTACGCCGCCAGTCAGCATCTCGGCTGCCACGATCACCAGCCAGGCGGTGCCCACGGCCAGACGCACACCGGTCAGCAGATAGGGCAGCACGGCTGGGAACAGGATGGTGGTGGCGATCTTCCATTCGGAGAGGTTGAGCACTCGGGCTACGTTCATGTAGTCCTGCGGTACGCGCTGTACGCCAACGGCCGTGTTGATGACCATGGGCCAGATGGAGCAGATGAAGATGGTCCAGATGGCGGCAGGGTTGGCACCCTGAAAGACCAGCAGACCGATGGGCAGCCAGGCCAGGGGGGAGACAGGGCGCAGCAGGCCAATGATGGGGTTGCACATGCGCGAGAGAAACGCAAAGCGCCCAATCACAAAGCCCAGCGGAATGCCGACCAGTGCCGCCAGACCAAAGCCCATGGCCACACGCTGCAGTGAAGACAGCACATTCCAGCCGATGCCCTGGTCATTAGGGCCATTGCGGTAGAACGGATCACTGAACACCGTGATGGCCTGCTGCCAGGTCGCCTGTGGGGTAGGGATGGCTCCGTCGGTGGAGCTGGAAATCAGCGACCACATGCCAATCAGCAGCACAAAACCCAGCAAAGGCGGAAAAGCTGCGCCGGCGAGTTTGTGAGCCGTCTGTGCCACAGGGGCTTTTGCATGTGTTGCGCTGGCCGCAGTAGCGGGGGCTGCAGCGCTTGCGCTGTGATCCGGCGTGGGCGTAGATGGGGTGGCGCTGCTCGCAGGCGGTGCGCTTGATGCAGCAGGCGCTGGGGTGTGGAAAACGGCACTGACCATGGAAGTGCTCCTTAAACCTTGATGGCAAAGCTGTCGGCGTACTGGGCGGGATTGCTGCCGTCCCAGACCTTGCCGTCAATGAGTTTGCTGCTGCGCATGACGTTCTTGGGCACGGCAATGTTCAGCTGTGAGGCCGCCTGCTTGTACAGATCAATCTGGTTGATCTGCTGGGCCACGGCAAGATAGTCAGGGTGCTCCTTGAGCAAGCCCCAGCGCTTGTGCTGGGTGAGGAACCACATGCCATCCGACAGATAGGGGAAGTTCACGCTGCCATCGTTGAAGAACTTCATGTGGTTGGCGTCGTCCCAGGTCTTGCCCAGGCCGTTCTGGTAGCGACCCAGAATGCGCTGGTTGATGGCGTCTACGTTGGTGTTGACGTAGGACTTGTCGGCAATGGTTTCGGCCATCTTGACCTTGTTCTGCAGGCTGGCGTCAATCCACTGGCTGGCTTCGAGAATCGCCATCATCACGGCGCGCGCGGTGTTGGGGTTCTGTTTGACGAAGTCGGCCGTGGTGCCCAGCACCTTTTCTGGGTGGTCCTGCCAGATGTCCTGAGAGGTCACTGCGGTGATGCCAATCTTGTCCATGATGGCGCGGTGGTTCCAGGGTTCGCCCACGCAGAAGCCATCCATGTTGCCCACGCGCATATTGGCCACCATCTGTGGAGGCGGGACGGTAATGACCTTCGCATCTTTGAACGGGTTGATGCCTGCGCTGGCCAGCCAGTAGTACAGCCACATGGCGTGTGTGCCGGTGGGGAAGGTCTGGGCAAAGGTGTAATCGCGCTTTTCCTTGGCCATGAGCTGGGCCAGGCTGGCGGCATCCACAGCACCTTTGTCTGCCAGTTTCTTGGAGAGGCTGATGGCCTGGCCATTGTTGTTGAGCGTCATCAGAACGGCCATGTCCTTTTTCGCGCCGCCAACGCCCAGCTGCAGGCCATAGACCAGACCATAGAGCACATGGGCCATGTCCAGATCGCCATTGCTGAGTTTGTCGCGCACACCGGCCCAGCTGGCTTCCTTGGTGGGAATGATCTTGACGCCGTATTTCTGGTCAAAGCCCAGCACGGAGGCCATGACGACGCTGGCGCAGTCTGTCAGCGGAATGAATCCGATCTTGACTTCCTTTTTTTCAGGGGCGTCAGATCCTGCTGCCCAGGCACCATGGTGGCCCAGCTGTGTGTAGAGCAGGGCGCCAGCAGCCATGCTGGACGATTGGCTCAGAAAGCGGCGGCGGGAGGGATTGGTCGCAGTTTGCGCAATGGGGTTGGCAGAGGGGTGTTGTGCCATGGTACTGCTCCTTCGAGGCTGAACTAAGAACGCATAAGAGGTAGAAAACAAACGGCGTCCCGATCCGGCCTGCCAGAGCAGGGGATGGGACGCCGTTGTCCTTGATGTACTGTCTCCAGACCGCCGTTGGCCGGGATTCGTTGCATCTGTATGCACGAAGCGTGCCAGTTTATGTTTCGCGCAGATTCAGCAGTTCAGCCATCGACAGTACAGACTGGGCGACGTCCACAATGCGGCGGTTCTGTGTCATCGCAGTCTGGCGAAGCAGCTTGTGGGCCTGGCTCTCGCTGAGGTTTTGCTGCGTCATCAGCATGCCCTTGGCGCGTTCCACGACTTTGCGCTCATTCAGGGCCTGCCGGACAGCTTCCAGCTCAGTGCGCATGGTCTGCAGGCGTTGTGACTGTTCCTGAACGACCTGTAGCACGGAGGCTTTAAACTGGGTTGTGAGCTGTGCATCCCATGAGTGCCTGGAGGCTTGGGCAAAGAATTCAGGCCATACATCTTCTGTGCTCGGCTGTGTGAGCTGGGCTGGCTGCTTCAGCGCTTGCTGCGCACTGTGCAGGTGGGCCGTACATTCCTGAACCAGCGTTTGAGCCAGTTTCGATTCAATCTGGTGCATGCCATCCATGACGTGGGTGCATGCTTCAAACCACACTTCGCTGAGATCACGTGGCAGTGGCGCGCTGGCTATGGCTGTACAGCCAATCCGTCTGAGACGTTCAATGGTGATCTGGTCAGGGCCCATGACGACGAGCTGATTCCACTCAAGGATCAGATCGGCAGGCGCGCATTCCGCGAACACCTGAAAGCAGCGTTCCTGCGACTCAATCAAATGCAGCCAGTGCTGCTGGCGCTCGCTGTCGCTGCGCCCAGCGCTAAAGGCTGCTGCGCCGGTGGCACGCTCCTGACCTGCCAGCTCCTTGCCCTGCATGAAGTGGAACATGGCCACCAGCAGGCGAGAGATGCTGGGGTAAGTGGCGCTGTCTGCGGCTTCAAACACGACCGCCAGCAAGCCTGCAATCAGGCGTGCATAGGCTTGTGTCGAGTCGTTGACGCTCAGGCGCTGCTGCGTGACGTGCTGGCGCAGCGCAGGCAGCGCCTCAATGCCTTGCAATACATAGGCAATATCGCTGCACAGGCGAGCACCTTGCCCACCCGAAAGACTGGAGACATCGAGCGTATGCAGCATGTCGCGCACGGTGGCAATGGCCTGATCGCTGGATATACGCTGCGCCTGCAAGGATTGCGCAGCACGACTGCCTTGGCTGGCCAGCCAGATGCTGGACAGGCCTCTTTCCTTTTGCAGGGCATGGATCACTTCGGCAAGTGTCCGAACAAAGCTGCTGGTGCGCAGCAGCTGTTGCAGTTCATTGATTTCACACTGGCGTGCAGCGGTCAGAAAGTGCAGAGCAGTATCCATGGCGGGGCTTGGGAATGGTGATTCCCCGCTGTGGTGCAATTTTTATGCCGTAGAGCACCAGACAGGCGCTCAGACCGTGAGCGCAGCGGCTTGCTGGGTGGGCTGACCCGCGCTGCCCAATGATGCTGGTATGCGTTGCAGTGACTCTGTAGGTTGCGCTGCTTCATGCTGCACCTTGAAACGCTGCACCAGTGCACGCAGATGCTCCGACTGGGCGCGCAGGCTGTGGGCAGCCGCGGCGCTTTCTTCGACCAGGGCGGCGTTTTGCTGTGTCATCTGGTCGAGTGAGCCCACGGCTTCATTGACCTGCGCTACGCCGTCACGCTGTTCAGCCGCATGGTGGTTGATGTTTTCCATGACCTGGGTGACATGCTGGATGGCCTGTACCACTTCGGTCATGGTGCTGCCTGCGTCCTGCGCCAGCTGTGCACCATCGGCAATGCGGTCTACGGAGGCCTGAATCAGCGCCTTGATTTCCTTGGCGGCCTGTGCACTGCGCTGAGCCAGGGAGCGCACTTCGGCAGCGACCACGGCAAAGCCACGGCCCTGATCGCCTGCACGCGCAGCCTCTACGGCAGCGTTCAGCGCCAGGATGTTGGTTTGGAAGGCAATGCCGTCGATCACGCCGATGATGTCGGCAATCTTCTGGCTGCGCTGGTGGATGTCGGTCATAGTCTGGACCACGTCATGCACGACGGTGCCGCCATGCTGGGCTACGCCGCAGGCCTGCTGTGCCATCTCTGCCGCCTGCTGGGCGCTGTGGGCAGTGTCCTGCAGGGTCTGGGTCAGCTGCACCATGGCAGCTGCGGCCTGCTGCAGGTGGCTGGAGGTGATTTCAGTGCGCTGTGAAAGGTCCTGGTTGCCCGAGGCGATTTCATCGCTGGCCAGGTGAATGGCTTCACTGCTGTGGCGCACGTCTTCGATCATGCGCGACAGAGACTGCCTCATGTGCTGCAGCGACTGCAGCAGCTGACCGAATTCGTCACGCCGTGTGCTCTGGTGCGTGATGTTCAGATCACCACTGGCAATCTGTTCGGCCATCTGGTTGGCCTGCTGCAGCGAGCGGCGGATGCTGTTGATCAGCAGATAGGCACCCACGGCAATGCCCAGCAGCAGAAACACCATGTTGATGGCAGCGGCACGCACTACGCCCTGGCGTGCGGCGCCCATGTCAGAGCGCATCTGCGCCAGCTGCTCGGCCTGCTGACTCACAAACTGCTGCAGTGCCTGGATGTAGGCCTGTGCGGCCTGGTCATAGCGCTGACGCAGATCCTGCAGCTGCAGGCTGTGCCCCTGCGCTTTCAGTTGCAGCGCCTGTGCACCCAGGCTTTGCAGCTGCTGGCGCTGCTGGGCCAGCAGCTGCACCGTGGCCTGCTGCTCAGCGTCGAGGCTGGTGGTGGTGAGCTGCTGAATCAGCGTCTGCAGCGTGGACTGGGTCTGTGCCATCTGAGCTTCAAAGCGACGGGCATCCTCGGCGCTGCCGCTGGCCAGTGCAGCCTGTGTGCGCACGGTGTTGACCTGGGCCAGTGCGCTCCACTGTGCGGCCTGATCCAGTCGTTGTGACAGCAGGCTGTCCTGCTGGTTGAACTTTTGCGGGTGGCTGGCGGAGTTATAGCCTGCATGGCCCACGATGATGATGGCCCCCAGAACGATGCAGACTACGCTGAGCCAGAGTTTTTTGTCACGCTGATGTGTTTCATGCGGCGGTTCACCATGACCTTCCAATGCGGCGCTGGTCGAGCGGATCAGCCAGGCGCTTTTCAAAAACGAACGATCGTGCGAAACCCTAGTTGAAACCAAACGTAAGTAAAAGCGTATTGGTGCATACGCGTATTGAGGGTTAGTCCGAGGCTGATTGAGCGTGTTTTTTGCGCTTTGACAAGTTGTTGGATCAAGCTTTGTTGAAGCTGCAGACAGGGGCTGGAATCGCAAGAAGATGTATTGATAATGGTGAGGTTTTGTCCTACACCTCTTGCTTTGAACGACCCATGCATTTGCGCTTTTGTGTTCCACGGCATCTGTGCCTGAAAACCGCATTGATTGCCGCGTTGTCGCTGGTTGCACCATGGTCCATGGCTGGCAGCAACTCCAAGCAACCTATCACCCAGGCAGCGCTGCAGGCGCGTTTGCAGGAGGCCCAGGGCAACCCGGAACTGGGTCAGCGGCTGTACAGCCTCGGCAAGAAAGTCGCAGCAGTGTGTGCCAACTGCCACGGACCACAGAAAAGCCGCGAGTTTCTGGAAGTGCCTTATCTGGAGGGGCAGAACCCGGCGTATCTGGTGGAACAGATTCGCCAGTTCTCGCAGGGTGAGCGCAAGAACGCTTTCATGGAAGGTATTCTCAAGGCCATGAACCGCGATGAGATGGTGGGCATGGTGCTGTTCTACGAGAAGGAAAAACTGCCTGTGCGTCAGCCTGCAGACCAGGAACTGTACGCCCGAGGCAAGGCTTACTATGGGCGCATCTGCATCAACTGCCACGCTGCCGACGGTCATGGCAATGAGCGCCTGCCGCGCATTGCTGGCCAGCATTACGGTTATGTGGACATGACGCTCAAGCGCTACCGCGATGGCAGCACCGTGCGCTCTGACCCGAACATGGCATTCGTGACCAAGGCCATGACGGACCAGGACATTGCAGCGGTGGCCACCTATCTTGAAACCATGCCCTAGGGTGGTGTTCGCGGCGTTGACTGCGAGCTTGCGTATGTCACGAGCCCCTGCAAGGCCCAGGCCTGCAGGGGTTTGTTGTCTGCAGCCTTCGCCCATGGGCTGCGCAGGCGCATACTTGGCGGCTTATTGTGTGGACTTCCGGACTTTTTTCACATCATGACCTTGGCAGCTGCGCCCATTGGTGTTTTTGACAGCGGTATTGGTGGCCTGAGCGTGCTGCAGGCGCTGCGCCATGAATTACCGCAGGAGCACTTTGTCTATCTGGCAGACAGCGGCCATGCGCCCTATGGCGAGCGTGGCGATGCCTTTGTGCAGGCGCGCACGCATGCGATTGCCCACCATCTGCGTGCCCGGCATGGCATCAAGGCGCTGGTGATTGCCTGCAATACGGCCACGGCTGCGGCGGTAGAGTCGCTGCGTGCGGCCCTGCCGGATCTGCCCATGATCGGGGTGGAGCCCGCGATCAAGCCCGCATCCCTTTCCAGCCAGACGCACCATGTGGGGGTGATGGCAACACGGGGCACGGTGGAAAGCCGCCGCTTTCACAAGCTGCTGCACGAGCATGGGCAGCACACGCAGTTTCATGCACAGGCCTGCGATGGCCTGGCACGAGCGATTGAGCTGAGTACGCAGGCCGAAGATGGCGCTATGGAAGTACAAGCGCTTTGCGCCCGCTATATCAGCGCTTTAGGCCAATTTGGCTTGAAGACTGGAGAGATGGACACGCTGGTGCTGGGCTGCACCCACTATGTGTTTGCCAAGCCACAGCTGCGCGCCCTGGTGGGGCCGGATGTGCAGCTGATTGATACCGGCGCAGCCGTTGCACGCCAGACGCGCCGCCTGCTGAACAAGGCGCAGACGCTGCGTGCAGAGCCTGCAGACCGTGACCCGGCGGCGCTGGCTGGGGCGCAGCAGATACAGCTTATGACCACCGGGCAGCTCAGTGCGCTGCAGGCCGCTGCTGCGCGTTGGCTGGATGTGCCTGCCAGCCGCTGCGTGCAAGTGCAGGTAGATTCAAAACCCATAGCTGCCAGCGCTTGATAGATAAGCGCTAGCGGATATTTTTGCTTGAAATTTAATGGGGCTGGACGCCGGGCAGAAATTCAATGCCGGTGCGCTTGACCAGCTCGGCATAGCTGATGGGCTTGCTCACACGTGCATCGTCGCGGTTGGGCTGCCAGTGTGCCCAGGCGCGGTTGGTGCTGGCGTCATAGACCAGCTTGTACAGATAGCTGGGCACAGCCACCTTGTTGTCGCCCACAGTGCTGGGCTTTTGGTCAAACACGGGGCCGGTGATGATGTAGACATCGCCCTTGGCGCGGCTGGCGTAGCTGCGCGTGTCTTTTTCAATGCGTGCCCAGGGGCCGCTGTTCTGCTTCATGGACTGGGGCACCATATTGGCCAGCGAAAAGCTCTGTGCCATGGCCTGTGCGGTGGGCATGTCTGCAGCAGGTGCCATGTGGCCACGTGAGTAACCGGAGTTCCTGTAGTCGCTCAGTTCTGCACGCTCGGCACGAGGCAGACGGGCGTCTGCAAAGAACTTGTTGGTGCGCTTTTCGTCCGCATCGGCTACCAGTGCGCGGTTCATGCGCTGCGCCACATACATGGGCGTGCGTGTATTGCCGTTGTGCATGATGGCAAAGGCGTCATAGCACAGGTCACGCAGTTTGGACTGGGTATGGATGATAGGCGGCTGGCCGGCGGCAAAGAACTGGCGGCAGCTCTTGAAGCTGTCACTGGTTGCAGCGCGTGCTGCGGGTGTGGCGGGGGTACTGGCCTGAGAGCTCGAACTGTTGCCCAAGCAGGCGCTGAGTAGGGTGATGCCCAAAAGGGCACCCAAGGCAGCACGTGCACTGCGTGCTGAAAACTTCTGAGAAATCACGGCAAATCCCTTGCAGCCTATGCGGCTGTTGTTCACAAATCAATAGCAAGGGATTGGAGCAGGTTTTGACAAAAGGTTCCGATGAATGGTTTTTGGGCCTTGTCTGGACAGCGGCTCAATTGCCGTCCCAGCTGGCGCTCCAGCGATCGCCCCAGTCCTGGCGTACGCGCTCGATGCTGCGCCGGTCGCGTTTGGTAGGGCGGCCAGTGTGCTGGGTGGCAATGCTGGCGGCTGGCTCAGGGGCCAGGCGGCGCTGCTCGGCCAGGCGTGCACGCTCGGCCATGCTCTCCGGCGTTTCGGCGTACAGCTGCTGAGCCACGGGGGCTGGGCCGCGCATATTGCTCAGGCCCAGTACCTTGACGGTCTTGGGTACATCACCCTGACGCAGGGCAATGGTGTCGCCTACACGGATTTCACGCGAAGCCTTGGCTGCCATGGCGTTCACGGTCACGCGGTTCTTGCTGATTTGTTCAACCGCAAGACTGCGCGTCTTGTAAAAGCGTGCAGCCCACAGCCACTTGTCCAGGCGCATGGAAGAAATTTCACTCATGGCCATGATTTTCCCGGATGTAGCAACTTCTGCTGCGAAGGAATATGCATGCTGCTGCGGGTTTTTCCTGTCTGCAGCCCTACCGATGAACGGGAAGATGCGGCAGCCTGCCCTTGATCCTGCGCAGAATGACCAACGGTCACAGGTGGCAGCCTGTGTCCTGTCTGCCGCAGTGACGCAATCACAGGAAAGCATGCGATGACGGAACAGAACATCAAGCAAGACAACGAGACAGCCATGGAAAGACAGACATGCCATGCCTGGCAGATGGGCGCGGGGGGCGCTATTGTGCTGGCCGCACTGGCGCTGGCATGGGGAGCATGGCGGATTCCTGCGCAGACGGCGCAAAACGATGGTGGTGCAGCTTTGCTGCCCACGCTGTGCGCTGCAGCATTGCTGTTGTGTGGCGGCTGGCTGGTGTGGGACGCAAGGCATGGGGGCTGGCGCAACATGGCGGCGTCTGCCGGGCAGGGGCAGCTGCAGATCACACCCTGGGTGTGGGTGAGCGCAGGCATGTTGCTGGGTGCACTGCTGATACGCCACAGCGGTTTTGTGCTGGCGGCAGCGCTTTGCTACGTGCTGGCTCTGCAGGGGCTGCGCCGCGCAGCACAGCCTGATCTGCCCTTGCGCGGCAGGCGCGTGCTGACCGATGTACTGGTGGGGCTGGTGCTGGCGGCGCTGGTGTATGTGCTGTTTGTACGGGTGCTGGGCGTGAGCCTGCCAGCGGGGTGGCTGCCATGGATGTGATGCAGGCATTGTGGCAGGGGCTGGTGCTGGCCTGTACCGTGCAGAACCTGGCATGGGCACTGGCAGGCTGTGTGCTGGGCACGGTGATGGGCGTGCTGCCGGGCTTTGGTGCGTCGGCAGCCATGGCGCTGCTGCTGCCCATGACGTTTCATGTGGATGTGACCCAGGCCTTCATCTTCTTTATTGCTGTGGCCTGTGGCGGCATGTATGGCGGCTCGACCACCTCCATTCTTTTTAACGCTCCGGGCGAGACAGCCAGCATGGTCACAGCCATGGAGGGCAAGCGCATGGCGCTCAATGGCCGTGCCGGGGTGGCGCTGGCTACGGCGGCGGTGGGTTCGCTGGTTGCGGGCACACTGGCGGCCTTGTTTGTGGTCTGGGCCGCGCCCTGGGTGGCAGGTATTGCGAGCAAGCTGGGGCCTGCAGAGATCTTCATGCTCATGGTGATGGCACTGGGTGCGGTGAGCGCCGCCATCGGCAAGAGCACGCTGCGTGGAGTGACGGCGCTGTGCGCAGGCATTGCGCTGGCCTGCATCGGCCATGAAACCGTGGGCGGCACGGAGCGGCTCACAGGCGGGCTGCCGCTGCTGTACGACGGCATTGACATGGTGCTGGTAGCTGTTGGCCTGCTGGTCGTGGCCGAGGTGCTGCATGCAGCCATGTTTGAAGGGCGTGTGCGCTACACGCTCAACACCGTAGGGCGTGTACGCATGTCGCGCGAGGACTGGAAGCGCTCCTGGCGGCCCTGGCTGCGCGGTACGGCCATTGGCCTGCCGTTTGGCTGTGTACCGCTGGGCGGCGTGGATATGCCAACGTATGTGAGCTATGCCTCGGAGCGCTATATGGCCTCCGAGCCGCGCCGCAGGGAGTTTGGGCGTGAGGGTGCGATTGAAGGCGTGGCCGGGCCGGAAGCTGCGAACAATGCCACGGTGACGGCGGCCTTGATTCCGCTGCTGGTCATGGGCATTCCCACCAGCAATGCCACGGCTGTGATGCTGGGTGCCTTTCAGAACTACGGCATGCAGCCTGGGCCGCAGTGGTTCAGCAATGGCTACTGGCTGGTGTGGGTGCTGATGGGCTCGCTGTTTATCAGCAACCTCATGCTGTGGGTGCTGAACATGCCGCTGGTGCGCATGTGGACGCCGCTGCTGCGCATTCCCCGCCCACACCTGCATGCGGCCATGCTGGTGCTGGCGACAGCCGGGGTCTATGGCATGCGCCAGAGTGTGGGCGATCTGTGCCTGCTGTATGGCCTGGGGCTGCTGGGCGTGGTCATGCGACGCTTTGACTTTCCTGTCACCCCGCTGGTAATTGGCGTGGCACTGGGGCCACTGGCCGAGGTGCAGCTGCGCCAGGCGCTGGCTGTGGGCCATGGCAGCTGGGCCATCTTTGTGCAGCGCCCCCTGGCTCTGGCGTTGCTGATCGCGGTGGTAGCTTTGATTGCCGCGCCAGCACTGCTCAAAGGCTGGGCCAGACGCCGCATGGCGCAGGCGCGCGGTCAGAAGCGGAATGTGTAGCGCAGCTTGCGTTCAGATCCCAAGAAAAACAAAAGGCCCTGGCATTGCGCCAGGGCCTTTTGCTTAGGGTGAGCCGCTGGTGTGCGGAGCAGCGCTTATACGATCAGCATGGGCTCCTGCTGGCTGGATGCCAGTGCATGGCTGCGAGGTGCAGCCTGTGCAGCAGCTGCGGGAGCCAGTCGGGGAGCCTGCAGCTGGCCTTCACTGCCGGTCTTGAAAGTGGCTACCAGGCGGTTCAGCTCGGCAGCCTGATAGCTCAGGCTGTTGGCGGCGGCAGCGCTTTCTTCCACCAGTGCGGCGTTTTGCTGGGTGACCTGGTCGAGCTGGGCAATCGCATCGCTGACCTGGCCGGTACCCTGGCTTTGCTCTTGGCTGGCGTTGCTGATTTCCTGAATCAGGGCGGCCACGCTCTGGACCTGCTGCACCACGTCGCCAATGGTCTTGCCCGTGGCTTCGACCAGGGTCGTGCCTTCGTTGACCTGGCTGACGCTTTGCTGGATCAGCAGCTTGATTTCCTTGGCTGCCTCGGCACTGCGACCTGCCAGAGCACGCACTTCGCCAGCGACCACGGCAAAGCCGCGGCCCTGCTCACCCGCACGTGCGGCTTCCACCGCAGCATTCAGCGCCAGGATGTTGGTCTGGAAGGCAATGCCATCAATCACGCCGATGATGTCGGCAATCTTGCGCGAGCTGGCAGAAATGGTTTCCATGGTCTGTGTGACCTGCTCCATGGCCTCGCCGCCCTGGCTGGCAGTGTGTGCAGCATTGCGGGCCAGGGTGGTGGCCTGCTGGGCATTGTCGGTGTTGTGACGCACGGTAGAAGCCAGCTCTTCCATGCTGGCCGCAGTCTGCTGCAGGTTGCTGGCCTGCTCTTCGGTGCGCTGCGACAGGTCGTTGTTACCGGTCGAGATCTGGGTGGCCCCGGTGGCAATGGACTCGCTGCTTTCGCGGATGCGGCCGACAATGCTCAGCAGGTTGTTGTTCATGCCCTTGAGCGCCAGCATCAGGCGGCCCAGCTCGTCCTTGGAGGTGACTTCAATGTGCGAGCGCAGATCGCCCTGTGCCACGGTCTCGGCCACCTGCACGGCGCTGTCCAGGTTGCGGGTGATGGTGCGGATGATGAGGCTGGCGCTGATGAGGGTCAGTACCAGCAAGATAGCAACGGTCACTGCTGCCAGCATCATGGTACGGGTGCTGGCGGCCTGTGCTTCTTCATAGGCCTGCAGCGCCAGCTGCTCCTGCATGGCAGACAGCTGCTGCAGGCTTGCAGCGAGCGGGCTCACGCTGGGGAAAAGCCGGTATTCGATGAAGGAACCCAGACCTTCGTGGTCATCGCGCTCAAAGAGGCGCAGCACATCATCAATGCGCGGAGAAATGGCTTCCAGCAAGGTGTTGACACGGTCAGCCAGCGCTTTTTCCTCAGCAGTGAGTTGGGTCTGCATATAGGCGTTCCAGGCAGCCTGCGCGTCATTGCGCGCCTGTGTCAGCGTGTCCTTGCCGGATTCAGCCAGGATTTGCTGGTTGTAGACCTTGTTCGTGGTTTCCACCAGCTTGATGCCGTAGGCATCGGCAATCAGCTTGAGCTGCTGCATGGGTATCACGCGGTCGTTATAGATGCTGGCCATGCGCTGGTTGGCGCTGTTGAGTTCCAGCATCAGCGTGATGGAGGTGGCCAGTGTCAGCACCAGTAACGAGGCCACCAGCAGCCATAGCTTGGCCCGGATACTGAGGTTTTTTATCGTTTGCATCTCTTCCTTTTTTCCTGCTTGCTCCAGAACGACGGGCTGTGCTCCTAGCACAGTCGGATGGTCGAAGCTGAATCACCAAATGAAATCGACACAAATTGTGGCAGATTGTTACTTTTTGGACGAGACTGCATGGCAGGGCCTCTTGCATGCTGATGAATGCCTGTGCGCGTAATTTGCCAACAAGTGGTGGCACACGGAGGCAATTGGTGGGTAAAAGCGCCGATATGCATCGCGTACTGCGAAGTGAACATTTCCCAATTGCGTTTTGAGGTGGGCCCATGCCCTGCACGCTGGACACAAAAAAGCCCCTGGGGTGACCAGGGGCTGTGTAGTGCGAGGAGGGGCTCAGTCCGGCATGGAGCAATGGCCGCCCTGGACTGCCACGCCCGAGCCTGCGGCGATCAGCGGCGCTTCAAAGCGCAGATCGACGGGCTTGGAGGTGTGAAAGTCCCAGGCCAGAAAGGCCAGCAAAATCACCCAGAACGCGGTGCGCAGTACGACAGTTTGTTTCATGGCTGTGCGTCCTTTCCTTTACAGACCAAAGTGGCGGCGAATGCGCAGACCAAAGATGGTGCCTGCGAAGGCCAGTGGCACCCAGATCCAGCCGTGGATGGAACCCGTGGAAATGCCCGAGAACATGGCGCCCACATTGCAGCCAAAGGCCAGGCGCGAGCTGTAGCCCAGCACCAGGCCGGCGATCAGCACGACGATCCACTGCTTGCCGGTCAGGGCCTTGCCGCAGTCTGGTGAGGAAGCGCTGACCCACAGGGCACCCGCCAGAATGCCGATATTGGTGATGCTGGTTACATCCAGCAGCACGGTCTCATGCAGGCGTGCGGCATTGCCGGGCTGGCTCCAGAACCAGTTGGTGGACAGATCCATCAGGCCAGTGGTGTTGGCAATTTTTGCGGCCCACAGACCAAAGCCATAGACCACGCCCCAGGGCTGGCCGGCAATCACCAGGTTCAGCGTGGCAAAGATGGCCAGCAGCACAGCGCCCACGATCCACTTGCGCACGAACATGGGCTTGGGCTGGCGGCCTGCCTTCAGGTGGTAGCGCTTGCAGTAAAAGCTGATGCCTGCGGCCACCAGCGCCAGACCGGCCAGCGTGGCGGCAAGGGCCACATCCCAGCCCCATTCAGACACCAGGCCTACGGGCTGAGTGCGGCCGAGATCGAGCCACCAGCCCAGATGCACGCTGCCCAGAAAGCTGCCAATGGCAAACACGGGCAGCACGGCGGCGTTCATGGGAATGCCCAGACCGGCCTTGTACAGCGTGCCGCTGCCGCAGCCGTCGGCAATCTGCATGCACAGGCCGAAGATAAAGGCGCCCACAATCAGGCTCACGCTGGGTGGGCCAAGGGCGGCGGTCAGTTCAGGAAAGTAGCCCAGCAGCGGCATGGCCATGCAAGCCGCCAGCGCCAGCAACAGCAGCTGGCCAAAGACGCCGGAGGGGTCTTTGTCTTCCACCAGCATGCGCCAGCCCGTGGTAAAGCCAAAGCGGCGGCTGGCCAGCACGCCACCCAGACCGATGCCAACGGCAAACAGCGCGGCCTGGCGCACGGAGACTGACCACAGCAGCCAGCCAAAGAACAAGGCCATCAGAATGGCCAAAGGTAATCGCTTCATGGGAAGGCAACCTCTCTTATTGATACTAAATCAGGAGCGGCTAGCGCTTGAAATATCTAGGTTTCCAATAGATTTCTATGTGAAACCCAATAAATACAAGCGCTGACAGCTCTCTTTTTTTGTTGTTAGTTGAACTTGCGTTCCCACCATTGCTTGGTAGCGCGCATCAGCTGCTCACCGCGGCCTGGCATGTTCTGCATGGCAGGAAAGTCCGGCTGCTGCGTCCAGTCCACCATGGAGCCAGCGTACAGCTTCACATTGGGAATGCCTGCCACTTCGCTCAGGCCAAACCAGTCGGTCGCGGCCCAGTGGCCGGTGTTGCAGAAGGCCACGGCATTCTGGCCTTCAGGCACATGGATCCTGGCGGCAATTTCCTGGGCCTTGTCTGCATCAACAAAGCGGCTGGTCTTGGGCTCGAACCACTGGTTGAAATCCAGCTGCACCGCGCCGGGCAGGGTGCCTGCGAGCTTGGCGGCAGGCGCCTGTGTCTTGCCCTGGTAGAAAGCATCAGGGCGCGAGTCCACCAGCACGGCGTTGCTCAGCTTGAGGCTCTGGGAAATTTCTTCACGGGTCGACAGCCAGCTGGCGTCAAACGTGGGCGCATAGGTGCTGGGCGCGACCTGGATGGCGACGTTGGAGTAAGGCAGCTTGGCAGCTTCCCACTCCTTGAGGCCGCCGTTGAGGATGGACAGCTCCTTCAGTCCCAGCGACTTGAGCGTCCAGTACACGCGCGCCATGGCGCCAAAGTCGGTGGTGTCCTTGCCATGCGAAACGACGACGGCATGGGTCTCAGGCGTCAGGCCCAGGGACTGCACCAGCGCGACCAGCTTGTCATGGTCAGGCAGCTCACCGGGATTGGTGGCAGGGCCGCGCCATTTGCCATACGGGGCATTCACGGCTCCCGGAATATGGTTGGCCGCAAAGTCCTTCGGCGGGCGAATGTCAATGACGCGCACCTGTGGCTGGTCCAGCAGGGCAGAAAGCTCGGTGGGCGACAGCAGCGGCGGGGCGGCAAATGCCCAGCCACTGATGCCCCATGTCAGAGCGATGGCAATAAGAGGTCGGTGTTTCATGAAAGGCAGCCGTTCAAACGCAGTTGCAAGCCACAGCGTGGCCAATGCCATATTGTCCGACGCTGCAAATATGGCTGCAAAAAAGAAAAAATTCTTGCGATATGCCTTGGGGTTATGAAGGGGCGGGTGCCTGCATCTGCATCAGATGGTCCACCAGCGCCCGTGCGACGGGCGGCAGGCCTTCATAGGAGCGCATGCACAGCACCAGCTGGCGGTGTGCCCATGGCTCATCGAGAGTGATGGCTTCAATGGCCAGCGTCTGCCGGTACAGCGCTGCACTCTGGCGGGGCAGCACGCCCACGCCAAGCCCCGCCGCCACCATGAGGCACAGGGCGTCATAGCTGGTCACCTGGATGCGCAGTTTCAGCGGCATGTCCAGCTGCGCAGCGCTGCGTGTGAGCTGTGCATTGATGGCGCTGCCCGTGTGTGCGCCCACAAAGTCATAGGCCAGCGCCTGGCGCATGCTGACGCTGCGGTGCGCGGTCAGCGGGTGGCCTTTGGGGGCAATCAGGATCAGCTCGTCCTGCCGGTAGGGGGCAAAGTGCAGTTCGCAGCCATAGCTGCCGGGGTTGAGGATGCCAAAGTCTGCGGCGTTCTGGGCGACGGCCAGCGCGATCTCCGAGCTGACTTTTTCCTGCAGATGCACCTGCACATCCGGGTGCTGGCTCAGAAAGCTTTGCAGCTGCTCTGGCAGAAACTGCGTGATGGCCGAGATGTTGGCCACCATGCGCACATGGCCGCGCATGCCGCTGCCGTATTCGCGCATCTGGCGTGCAATGCCGTCGATCTCGCCCAGCACACTGCGTGCCAGATCCAGCAGGGTATAGGCCGCAGCCGTGGGTGTGATGCCGCGATTGCTGCGCTCGAACAGGCGCACCTGCAGCTGGGCTTCCAGCTCTGACAGGCGGCGGCTGGCGGCGGAGGTGGCAATGTGTTCGCGTGCGGCCGCACGGGCAATGGCTTGTTCTTCCATCACGGCCACAAACAGCCGCAGTGAGACAGGGTCGAGTCGCATGCCAGGATTTTGCTTTGCTGTAATGGCAATGCAGGTGGTTTTGGCTCAATCTTTACCAAGGGTAATTACTAATTTTTGCAATTGCTTTGCCGAAATGCGATGGCTGTATCGCAATTGAGCGTTATGCAGTTGCGCTGCGCTTTTGCATCATCCCCTTCACGCCGGGCAGTCAGGGCCTGGCATGGAAAAGAGAAAGCAATGCAAGAGAAGATTTCGCAAAGTCTGCAGCCCGGCGCACTGGCCGGTGTACGGGTCGTAGAGATGGGGCAGCTGATTGCCGGCCCCTTTGCAGGCAAGACCCTGGGCGAGTTTGGCGCTGAGGTCATCAAGATTGAAACGCCGGAAACAGGCGACCCGCTGCGCAACTGGCGCATGATCAAGGATGGCACCTCCGTGTGGTGGCAGGTGCAGTCGCGCAATAAGAAATCCGTGGCGCTGGACTTGCGCCAGCCTCAGGGGCAGGATGTGGCCAAGGCCCTGCTCAAAGAGGCCGATGTGCTGATCGAGAATTTCCGCCCCGGCACGCTGGAAGGCTGGGGCATGTCGCCCGAGGAACTGCAAGCCCTCAACCCCGGGCTGGTGATTCTGCGCATTTCTGGCTATGGCCAGACGGGCCCCTACCGTGATCTGCCAGGCTTTGGCGTGGTGGGCGAGGCCATGGGCGGCCTGCGCCACCTGACCGGCGAGCCGGGCCGTGTGCCTGTGCGCGTGGGGGTGTCCATTGGCGATACGCTGGCTGCCCTGCACGGCACGATTGGCGTGCTGCTGGCGCTGTACCACCGCAAGGTCCATGGTGGCAAAGGCCAGGTGATTGATGTGGCGCTGCATGAAGCCGTGTTCAACATCATGGAAAGCCTGATTCCCGAGTACAGCGCCTTTGGCGCAGTACGTGAAGCTGCAGGCAGTGCATTGCCGGGTATTGCGCCTTCGAATGCCTACCCCTGCCAGGACGGCTGGGTGCTGGTGGCTGGCAATGGCGACAGCATCTTCAAGCGCCTGATGCAGACCATTGGCCGTGAAGACCTGGGCAATGCCCCTGATCTGGCCAACAACGCTGGCCGTGTGGCGCGCGTGCAGGAAATTGATGAGGCCATCGCGGCCTGGACACGCACGCGCAGCATTCAGGAGGTGCTGGACCAGCTCTCAGCCGCACGCGTGCCCGCTGGCCGTGTCTATACCGCCAAGGACATCTACGAAGACCCGCACTACCGTGCGCGCGACATGATCCTGCAGCAGGAAACACGCGATGGCTATACGGTGGATGTGCCTGGCATCGTGCCCAAGCTATCTGAGACACCGGGCAGCATCCGCTCCAGCGCCCCAGGGCTGGGTGACGATACCGACGCCGTGCTGGCAGGCATGGGCCTGAGCACCGAGCAGATTGCGCAGTTGCGTGCACAGGGGGTGATTCAGTGAGCAGCAATGTCTGGCACGGCGCAGGTCGCCGTATCTATATCCAGGAAGTCGGCCCGCGTGACGGGTTGCAGATGGAAAAGGTCTTTGTGCCGACCGCGCAGAAGATTGCTTTCATCAACGCACTGTCTGCGACCGGTATGGCCAAGGTGGAAGTGACGGCCTTTGTGTCGCCCACGGCTATTCCTGCACTGGCGGATGCGCAGGAAGTCATGCAGGGGATTGCCCGCACAGCAGGCGTGGTCATGACCTGCCTGGTGCCCAACGTCAAAGGCGCAGAGCGCGCCATTGCCAGTGGTGCGGATGAGCTGAATCTGGTCATGTCCGTGAGCGAGACGCACAACCTGTGCAATCTGCGCATGCTGCGTGAGCACTCGTTTGCAGGCCTGCGCGACATCATCACTACGGCCCAGCAGGGCCAGGTGGCGGTGAACGTATCACTGTCGTGCAGCTTTGGCTGTCCCATGGAAGGCGATGTGCCGCAGGATGAGGTGCTGGGCTGGGTGGCACGCTTTGCCGCGCTGGGCGTGCAGGGCATCACCCTGTGCGATACCACGGGCATGGCCAACCCTGCGCAAGTGCATGCCATGGTGCAGGCCTTCAAGGCGCGCTGGCCGCAGCTGGGGCTGACGCTGCACTTCCACGACACGCGCGGCATGGCGCTGGCCAATGTGCTGGCTGCCATTGCAGCCGGGGCTGACCGTTTTGATGCCTCGGTGGGTGGTCTGGGGGGCTGCCCTTATGCACCCGGAGCCAGCGGCAATGCCTGTACGGAAACCATCGTGCATGCACTGGCGGCCATGGGCTATGACACCGGGGTGAGTCTGTCTGCATTGACGCAGATTGCTGCGGGCTTGCCAGCACTGCTGGGTCATGAGATGGCCAGCCCCATTGTCAAGGCTGGGCCGTCCTGCCAGCTGCATGCCAGACCTGCGTCCTTTGATGACATCCGCGCGCGAGCGCAGGAGCGGTGGCAGGCTGCACAAGCAGCGCCAGCTTGTTAAGACCAGGGTTTAAGAGAGCCCATAGAGGCAAACAACAACACAATCCAAGGAGATTCGCATGAACACAATGACACGCAAGCAATTCGGGCGCATCGCGCTGGCTGCAGGACTGGCGCTGGGTATGGGCACGGTGGCCAGCGCGCAGGATGGCTATCCGAACAAGCCTATCACCATGGTGGTGCCTGCTTCTGCGGGCGGCACTACAGACCTGGCTGCGCGCATGACTGCACAGGCGCTTGGCCCCGTGCTGGGGCAGACGCTGGTGGTGGAAAACAAGGGTGGCGGTAACGGCAATATTGCGGCGGCCCAGGTCAAGCGTGCAGAAGCGGATGGCTACACGCTGCTGATGCAGTACTCTGGCTTTCATGTGATTTCGCCCCATCTGGGCAAATCCAGCTGGGAGCTCAAGGACTTTGTGCCCGTGGCCAATGTGCTTTCGGCTCCGCAGATCGTAGTGGTGCGTGGTGATTTGCCAGTGAACACCATGCAGGAGCTGGTGGCCTATGCCAAGGCCAACCCCATGAAGCTGAACTACGCCTCGTCCGGCAATGGTTCGCTGCAGCACGTGACCGGTGTGCAGCTGGAGCGGGCCGCTGGTGTGCAGATGATGCACGTGCCCTACAAGGGCACAGGCCCTGCGCTGCAGGATTTGCTGGGCGGTCAGGTGGATCTGACCTTTGGTACCGCGCCTCCATTCATGCCCCACATTCAGGCAGGCAAACTCAAGGTGCTGGCTGTCACAGGCAAGGAACGTCTGCCCAGCCTGCCGGATGTGCCCACCACGGCGGAAACTGGCTTTCCCGGTGTGAATGCCACTTCGTGGTTTGCGATGTTTGCACCCGCGGGCACACCTGCTGCCATCGTGAGCAAGCTGGAGTCTGATGTGCGCAATGCGCTGGCAGAACCCGCTTTCCAGCAAAAGGCGCGTGATCAGGGCGCGGCTGCTGACTTCATGGACAGCAAGGCACTGGGTGACATGGTGCAGCGTGACTGGGACATGTGGGCCCAGATCGTCAAGGAAGCCAATATCAAGGGCGACTGATTCGACAGCAATCACTCTTCAAAAAAATGGGCAGCCGCGGTGGCTGCCCATTTTTTGTTGGTGACAAGCGCCTGCAGGCTTACTGCAATTCCTTGCCCTTGAGTTCGGGAATGCACAGGGCCGTGGCAATCATGTCCAGCACATAGATGGCAGCCAGCAGCGCAATCGCCATCTGGAAGCCATAGGCCATGGCCACGGCACCTACGACGACCGGGCCCAGGCCACCCACGCCGCGACCAATGTTGAACAGTACGTTCTGTGCAGTGGCGCGTGCTTCCGTGGGGTAGGCCTCGCTCATTACCGCGCCGTAGCCGCCCATCATGCCGTTGACGAACATGCCCAGAACCGCACCTGCCCACAGCATGGCCGTCGGGTCAGACAGCTGGGAGTACGTCAGCACCATGATCACAGCACCCAGCTGGAAGATCAGGAAGCTGGGCTTGCGGCCAATGCGGTCCGCCAGCTGGCCGAAGATCCAGATGCCAGCCATCATGCCGACGATGGTCACGGCGGTCCACATGGACGACTTGGTCAGACTGAAGCCCAGCTGCTTGGACAGGAAGCTGGGCATCCAGATCATGATGCCGTAGTAGCCAAAGTTCTGAACCGATGTCAGCACGATCACGCCAATGCTTACCTTGGTCGTGGCCTTGTCTTTGACCAGCAGCTTGAAGGCTTCAAAGCGCGAGGCTTTACGCTCCTTGGGCTTGCGCACAAACACTTCAGGTTCGTGGATCTTGTTGCGGATGATCCATGCCACCAGGGCTGGAATCACACCCACCAGGAACATGCCACGCCAGCCAATGACAGGCAGCAGCAGGGGCGTCAGCAAAGCGGCTGCCAGCACGCCGACTTGCCAGCCCAGCGCCACATAGGACGAGACGCGGGCGCGGTGCTTGGCAGGCCAGGCTTCAGCCGCCAGCGCCATGCCAATGCCGAATTCACCGCCCAGGCCAATACCGGCGATGGTGCGGTAGATCAGCAGATCCCAGTAGCCGGTCGCAAAGGCGCACAGACCCGTGAAGATGGCAAACAGCATGATGGTCCAGGTCAGCACGCGGATGCGGCCGTAGCGGTCCGACAGTGCGCCAAAGACAATGCCACCGAAGACGGCACCGATCAGTGTCCAGGTGACGAGCGAGCCAGCCTGGCCGGGCGTGAGGTGGAGATCGGCAGAGATGGCGCTGAGCATGAAGCCCAGAATCAGCAGGTCAAAGCCGTCCATGGCATAGCCGACGGCTGAGCCAGTCAGGGCTTTCCAGCTATAGCTGTTCACAGCCGTAGGCTGTGCAGCAGAAACAGAAGTGGGTGAATTCATGGCAGAAGTTGTCCTGAGCAAATACGGAGCGTGAAATCGCTCTTCCAACGGGACAACCCCCAAGGCACAGGGACCGTGGGGCTATGCAGACCAGTGGTCAGTGAGATGCGTGGCGTACCTGATGACGCGCAGCAAAAGGCCTGCAAGAAACGCAGGCCGAAGATGTGGAAACTGATTGTAGAAAAAACGACGAAATGCTACAAAAAAGATGGCGCAACAGCTTAGTGTTTTAGATGGTTTCAGCACATGCTGCCTGCAGGATGGCGAGCAATCTGTCATTGAGGTGAGCGAGTGCAGCAGCAGCCATTTGGCATGAGGGCTTTGTATTGGCCAAATGTGAGCAATGCTTGAATATCTTGCACAATTTCGCCTCTCAAAATACCAATAAGCAGCAGCTGTGGCTGCAGTTTTCTCTGTCATATTTCATGTCCAACTACCAAGAGCTCCTGGCTCGCAAGCGCGAGCTTGAAAAGTCGATTGAAGCAACACGTAAAAAAGAGAGTGTGGAGGCACTGGCCACCATTCGGGAGCTGATTGCAACCTTTGGTTTTACGGCGCAGCAAGTCTTTCCTTTCCAGCCTGCTGCCAAGAAAAAGGTGCAGGCCAAGTACTACGACCCGCAGACGGGCAAGTCCTGGTCGGGCCGTGGCAAGGCGCCCAAGTGGCTCGAAGGTGTGGACCGCAGCCAGTATGAAATTCAGGCGCCGCGCAGCACTCCCAGTCAGCCGCTGGATGAGAACAATCCATTTCCCATCCAGTAAGCGCCAAGGGCCGCAAGATGCGGCCCTTTTTCATGGTGTGGTGTCTATGCCTGTGCTTCAGGCCTTGAGCGGCCAGCCCTGCAGGTGCTGCTGCGCAATCTCGTGCAGTGCGCCAATCCAGGTGGGGTGGTCGTTCAGGCAGGGAATAAAGCGGTAGTCCTTGCCGCCTGCGTGCTCAAAGGCTTCGCGTGCTTCCTGGTTGATTTCTTCCAGCGTTTCAATGCAGTCGCTGGTAAAGCCGGGGCACATGATGTCCACGCTCTCCAGCCCCTGTTGAGCCAGCTCGACAAGCGTAGGCTCGGTATAGGGCTCCAGCCACTTGGCCTTGCCAAAGCGTGACTGGAAGGTCAGCACGTATTGCTCCTCGCGCAGACCCAGGCGCTGCGCCAGCAGGCGGCCTGTGGCGTAGCACTCGTCGCGGTAGGGGTCACCCAGTTCGTAGGTGCGCTCGGGTACGCCGTGAAAACTCAGGAACAGCTTTTGGGCGCGGCCGTGCTGCTGCCAGTGCTGTTCCACGGTCTGGGCCAGGGCCTCGATGTAGCCGGGGTGGTCGTGGTAGCGCTGCACAAAGCGCAGCTCTGGAATATGGCGCTGGGTTCTGGCCCAGTCATAGACGGCATCGCAGACACTGGCTGTAGTGGTGCCGGAATACTGGGGGTACAGCGGCACGATCAGAATGCGCGTGGCCCCCTGTGCCTTGAGTGCATCGAGCTGCGCAGGAATGGACGGATTGCCGTAGCGCATGGCGTAGGCCACCAGTACATCAGAGCCTGATGCTTGCAGGCTGCTGCGCAGCAGGCTGGCCTGGCGTTCGGTGAAGTACAGCAGGGGTGAGCCAGTGGCGCCACCTTGGTCCCAGACCGTGGCATATTTGGCGGCCGATGCCTTGGGGCGGGTGCGCAAAATGATGCCGTGCAAAATAGGCCACCACGCGAGCTTGGGGATCTCGACCACGCGGTCATCGGCCAGAAATTGCGCCAGATAGCGGCGCACGGCAGAAGGGGTGGGGGCATCAGGCGTGCCAAGGTTGCACAGCAATACGCCTGTGCGTTCAGGTTGCCCGGCGGGGCGCTTGGGTTCTGGGGCAAAGCGAGACAGCATGTCTGCCATTGTGACAAAAGCAGGCCCTGCTGCCGAAGCATGCATGGGCAGCCCTAATGGGTTCCAGTATTCTTGCCAGCCATGCTTGACCCATCTCAAATTCGTGCCATTACGCTCGATCTGGACGACACCCTGTGGCCCATCTGGCCTGCTATTCACCGTGCTGAAGAAGTACTTTTGCTATGGTTAAAAGAGCATGCAGCGAAGACTGCAGCGCTTTTCCCGACGTCCGAGGCTTTGCGCAGCATTCGACTGCAGATCGAGCGTGAGCGCCCCGATCTGCGTCATGACCTGAGCGCGCTGCGCCGCGAATCGATTGCCGAGGCCATGCGCCGGGCGGGCGATGATGAGCGTCTGGCTATCCCCGCGTTTGATATTTTTTTCGCGCAGCGCCAGCAAGTGCAGCTGTTTGACGACAGTTTGCCGGCACTGGAGTTCCTGGCGCAGCGCTGGCCCATTGTGGCGGTGACCAATGGCAATGCCGATGTGCAGCGCATTGGCATCGGGCAGTTTTTCCGCGACAGCTTCAACGTCAGCCGCACGGGCTTTGCCAAGCCGGATATACGGATTTTTCACTGCGCGGCGCAAAGCCTGGGCGTGCCCAGTTCGGCCATCCTGCATATTGGCGATGATGCACAGCTGGATGTGGTGGCCGGCCGCAATGCAGGCATGCAGGTGATCTGGGTCAATCGTGAGCACAGGGACTGGCCAGTGCCAGACCAGGCTTCGCCTATGATGGTCAGCAGTCTTGCGCAGCTGTGTGATCTGCTGCGCTAGCTGGCACGGTGGCGTGCTGCGTTGACTTCAAGGAATGTAGACCGTGATTTTTGGCTTTACAGAAGAACAGATTACTGATTTTTTCATGACCTACGGCATCGGGGCGTTCATCCTCTTCATGCTGTTCATCATTGGTCATCTGGCCTGGGAATCCAAGGCGGGCAAGTTCGGTACCTTTGTGCTGTTTCTGGGACTGGCTGTGGGCTTTATCGGCTTTATTGCCAAGGCCGTCCTCCAGTGGTACCTGGAAAAATAATCAAAAACTGAAGCGTCTTGCGCTGAATTTACAAGGGTTTCAGATAGAAAACTATCTGAAACCCTTGTACGTTGGGCGCTAGGCGCTCTTTTTTTGATGAATAGCCTGCGCCACCTGCATGCCGCTGCGCACCGCACCTTCCAGTGTCGCGGGGTAGGGGCCTTGCACATGGTCGCCACAGGCCCACAGGCCTGGCGCAATCCAGGCGGCCGGGCGCTGCACATGCGGCGTGCAGGCAAAGGTGGCGCGCTTTTCGATCACGGTCTGCAGCGGCTGCAGATCGGGCAGGCCAAGCTGCTCGCGTGCCTGGGCGATGACTTGCGTCTGCAGCGCATCCCGCGGCAACTGGCAGGCGCTGACGACCAGCGCAATCAGTCCAGCAGGGCCGCCGAGCTGCAACTTGTCAAACGCAAACTGTGCGGGTGCTGAATCTGGGTGGCTGCGCAAGGCCACCATGGGGGCAGGCAGGATCTGGCCCCGCTGTGGTGGCCGTGCAGTCCAGGCATAGACCGTGGCCAGTGCCGTGTGGGGCAGGGTCTGTGCCGTGGCGGCCCATTCCTGCGCCTGTGCATGGGCGTGCGCTGGCAGTGAGGCATGCTGCAGCAGTCTGGCAGCTTCGACGCTGGGCGTTGCCAGCACCACGGCATCAAACAGCTGGCCCTGCACTTGCCAAGCAGTTTGCGCAGCATCCCAGTGCAGCTGACTCACGCGTGTGCCCAGGTGCAATGCCGCGCCGCGTGCATGCAGCCATTGCGCTGCGCTGGCGGGAAAGAGCTGGCTCAGGTCGGTGCGCGGAATCAGCAGGTTGGAGCCACCTTTGCCGGCAAACAGGCCGTCCTGCAGCACGCGCAGAAAAATACGGCCGCTGGCCTGGTCGGCAGGCAGGTTGAGTGCCGAAATGCACAGCGGGTCTATGAAGTCATGCAGCAGCCGCGCGGGCAGGTGCTGGCACAGGTCTGCCACGGTGGCTTTCTCTGCGCAGGCAAATTGCTGGCGCTGCCAGCGGTGGGCTGTGCGCAGCAGTGCCAGTTTGTCATGCCAGCTCCAGCCCTTGGTGCGGAGAATGCCCAGCAAGGCATCCCAGGGTGGAGGCAGATCGGGTAGCTGCAGGCCAGAGCCATCGGCATAGCGCAGATCCAGTGGCAGGCGCAGCAGGGTCTGGCGGGCGTCCACCCCCACGGTTTGCAGCATCTGCAGACAGGCCTGGTAGGCACCGATCAGGATGTGCTGGCCGTTGTCTACCGTCCAGTGCTGGCCCGCAGGCCCTTGCAGGGGGAGTGCGCGTGCGCGGCCGCCCCAGGAACGGCTGGCTTCCCACAGTGTGATGCGGTGCCCCAGCTGCTGCAGCTGTACGGCGCAAGTCATGCCTGCCCAGCCACCACCGATGATGGCAATGCGCAGCGCTGGCGGTTGCTGTGACATGGCTGCGGGCAATTACATGCGGCCCAGTGCCTGCATCTTCCAGGCCAGCCACAGCTTGCGCAGCGGCGTCAGCGCAATGCGCTGGTGCAGTACCTGGAAGTTTTCGGCCTCAATCTCGCACAGCAGCGTGCGGTAGATGCTGGCCATCATCAAGCCAGGTTTCTGGGAGCGGCGGTCAGCGGCTGGCAGCAGGGCCAGGGCTTCGTCATAGAGCTGGTGCGCGCGCTCGGCCTCAAAGCGCATCAGGGCCGTAAATCGGTCTGAGTATTCGCGTTTGGTGATTTCGTAGGCCTTGACGTTGAACTGCTGCAAATCGTTGATCGGCAGGTAAATGCGGCCACGCATGGCGTCCTCGCCCACATCACGGATGATGTTGGTCAGCTGAAAGGCCTGGCCCAGCTTGTGTGCATAGGCGGTGGTGGCAGGGTCGGTCTGGCCAAAAATACGGGCAGCCACTTCGCCCACCACGCCTGCCACCAGGTGGCAGTAGCGCTGCAGGCCAGCGTAGTCCAGATAGCGGGTCTGCTCCAGGTCCATCTGGCAGCCGTCGATGATGGCCTGCAGCTGCTGCTGCTCGATCTGAAACGGTGCAATATGTGGCTGCAGTGCCTGCATCACGGGGTGGCTGGGCTTGCCTGCAAAGGTCTGTGCCACTTCCTGGCGCCACCAGGCCAGCTTCTGGGCGGCCACGCCAGGGTCCTGGACTTCGTCCACGACATCATCTACTTCGCGACAGAACGCATAGAACGCCGTGATGGCTGCACGGCGCTGGGTCGGGAGAAATAGAAAGGCGTAATAAAAACTGCTGCCAGAGGCAGCAGCTTTTTCTTGGACGTAGGTTTCCGGGGTCATATGGCGGTAATTGTCCCATGCCTGTAGCCACAGCGCGGGCAGTTGTGACAAAGCGGCTGCTTTTGGTGAGAGCTTGATTTTCGTCAAGGGTTGCGCTGCTTGCTGTGTGCTGCTTGGCGATGGGGGAGGGTGCTGTGTCATGCTTTTCGTTTTTTATGCAACTATCTAAGATCCGTACGTTGCAACCTGACACATATTGATTGAGATGCCCAGCTTTAATTCACTGCGTTTGACACAGCGTTACATGCTGGTCTTCTGCGCTTATTTCCTTTCGATGGTCGTGGTAATCGCTATCAGCTGGCACGGGCTGATGAACGCCAGAGACAGTTTGCGCTACCTGCATGACCAATCCTTGCAGCGCATTTTGCTCGCCGACTCCATCAACGAAAGTGTGGCCCAGGCACGCATGCAGATGTTGCTGGCATTTCAGCATGCGCCAGATAGTGCGCTGGCTGAAGTGCACGATCACCCCGTCGCTGTGCATCTGGAGGCCGTCAAGCACAGTCTGCAGCAAGGCATGGCTTGGCAGCAGGAACTGAACCAGCGCATCGAGCCCGGCGTGGATAAGGATATGTTTGCGGAAGCCATGCGCGTGCAGGATGCCTGGAACAGCAAGCTCTCTGCCATGGTGCAAGCCGCAGAAGGGGGCGACTACAGCAATGATCTGATGGCACGCTTTCTGGCACTGGGTCGTGAGGAGGGCGACATGCTGGTGGCGCTCGTAGGTGCTTTCAAGGGCTTGCAGGTGACGCAGGCCGATGAGGCCTATCGGGCTGCGGACGAGCGCTACCAGGTCAGTATCTGGGTGTTTGTGCTGTGTGTGTTGCTCGGCGGAGTGCCAGCCACGCTGCTGTCCATTTCCTTGCTGAACCGCATGAAGCAGGGCTTCAAACAGGCACATGGCACGGCCAAGGCCATTGCTGCGGGTGATATTTCCCAGCGCGTGGCAGTCAGTGGCAAGGATGAAATCTCTGAGCTGCTGGTGCAGATGGAGGAAATGCGTTCTCACTTGCATGACATCATCTTCAAGGTGCGTGGCGCCGCAGATGCAATTGCGGGTGCGTCCACGCAGGTGGCAGCGGGCACGTCCGATCTGTCTACGCGCACGGAGCAGCAGGCTGCGTCGCTGCAGCAGACGGCGGCAGCGACGGAAGAGCTGTCCAGCACGGTGCAGAATAATGCGGAAAGTGCCATCCGTGCCAGCGAACTGGCGCGTGACGCCACGCAGGTGGCAGAGCGTGGTGGTGACATGGTGTCGCAAGTGGTCACGACCATGGAAGACATCAACCACTCGGCCAAGAAGATTGAAGCCATCATTGGCGTGATCGACTCCATCGCCTTCCAGACCAATATCCTGGCGCTCAATGCTGCTGTCGAAGCGGCGCGCGCTGGCGAGCAGGGGCGCGGCTTTGCTGTGGTGGCCAGCGAGGTGCGTGCGTTGGCTGGTCGCTCGGCAGAAGCAGCCAAGGAAATCAAGACGCTGATTCAGGATTCCGTCAATCGCGTGCGTGCCGGTGGTGAGCAGGTGCATCGCACGGGCGAGACCATGCAGGACATCGTGCAAAGCATTGCACGTCTGGCTGCTATCGTGCAGGAGATTGCAGAAGCCAGTCGTGAGCAGTCCAAGGGATTGGCGCAGATCAACGATGTGGTCGCCAACCTGGATGATGTGACGCAGCAGAACGCTGCCTTGGTGGAGGAGACTTCGGCGGCATCTACCTCGCTGCAGGAGCAGGCCAACCAGATGGCGCAGATGTCTGCACAGTTCATTCTGGAGCAGGGGAATGCCGCCCGGTCGTCCTATGTCAGCACTTACCGACAGCCTGCCAGCATTGCAGGATCTGCTGTGAGTGGTGGGCAGGCTGTGCCAGCCCTGACGCAGCCCTGATCGAAGCAGGCGACGGCCTGTTGCTACCAATGCCAGCCTTGTGCTGGCATTTTGTTTTGCAGGTGCTCTACATCCACAGTGCACGCCAGAGCATGCGTGCAACATCCGTTTTGTGCAAAGTCAGGCGCGTGTGCAGGTTGTGGCCTTGCTGGGCCTGCACTTTGTCCAGAATGCGCAGGCCGCCTTGCACGACCAGGCGTAGCTCCCAGCCAATGCGCCCGGGCAGGCGGTGGACCAGTGGCGCGCCTTGCTGCATGAGTGTGCGTGCCCATGCCGTATTGCTGGCGATGAGTCTTTGGATGTCTAGTGTGAGCTGCAGCGCGTTGAGCTGGGTGCGGCTGACATTGAACCGTGCGCAGTCTGCATCGGTGAGGTAGTGGCGACCGCGAGGAATGTCTTCGCTCAGATCCTGCCAGAAGTTGATCAGTTGCAGTGCCGAGCAGATGGCGTCGCTTTGCGCCAGTGCTTGGTCATCATGTATGCCGTACAGATGCAGCAGCAGGCGGCCCACCGGGTTGGCGGAGCGTCTGCAGTAGTCGAGCAGTTCTGCGCGGTCGGCATAGCTCGTCTGGTCGCGGGTCTTGGCAACGTCCTGCACGAAGGCACTGAGCAGATCGTCGAGCAGGTGTACGGGCAGCTGCCACTGCTGCAGCTGGTACTGCAAGGGGGTGAAGATGGTGGCCCAGCGTGGCTGGGGGGGCTGGCCCTTGGCAATGGCATGCAGTTCCAGTCGGTAGTCCTGTAGTTGCTCCAGGCGCTGTGCGGGACTGGCATCGCCTTCATCAGCCATGTCGTCAGCCGTGCGCGCAAAGGCGTAAATGGCGGCAATGGGTGGTCGCAGGGCGGCCGGGCACAGCCACGAGGCAACGGGAAAATTCTCGTAGTGGGTGATATGCGCGGCCTGCGCGGATGGTGGGGAAGATGCTTTCACCGTGCCATTGTCGTGCGATTTGGCTGTGGTCCATTCAAAGCTTTGAACAGCGCCTCGAGGGCTGTTCTGTGCGCGACGTTTCCCCGCTTTTCAGTGATGTCGCGCAATTGCGCCTGCATAAGAAAAAATGGAGTGGGAAATCGTTGAGGGTTATTTTCGGCGTTAGAATCTTGGATTGACCTATGACGCAGACTGGTCAAAAGTCTGCAGTTATCAAGACCGCGCGGGTGGCGAAATTGGTAGACGCACCAGGTTTAGGTCCTGACGGTGGCGACACCGTGCGGGTTCGAGTCCCGCCCCGCGCACCACATTCCAGTGAGACTATGCGGAATAAGGTGCAGGCTGTGAACTGCAGTCAGCACAGTCCACTATTTCCCCAGAATTAGGAATCACCATGGCCGTTACAGTTGAAACCCTCGAAAAGCTTGAGCGCAAGATTACGCTGAGCTTGCCACTTGCTGCAATTCAAAGCGAAGTTGAAGCTCGCTTGAAGAAGGTTGCACGTACTGTGAAGATGGACGGCTTCCGTCCCGGCAAAGTGCCCATGAATGTTGTGGCCCAGCGTTATGGCTACTCCGTGCAGTACGAAGTGCTGAACGACAAGGTCGGTGAAGAATTCGCCAAGGCTGTGCAAGAAGCCGGTCTGCGCGTTGCTGGTCAGCCCCGCATTTCCGAAAAGGAAGGCGCTGCTGAAGGCCAGGCTGAATTTGAAGCCATCTTCGAAGTATTCCCCGAAGTCAAGATTGGCGATCTGACAGGCGTTGAAGTTGAAAAGCTGACAGCTGACGTAGACGACGCAGCCATCGAGCGTACGCTGGACATCCTGCGCAAGCAGCGTCGCACATTTGCTGTGCGTGCCGCTGACGAAGCCGCAGTGGACGGTGACCGCGTGACCGTGGATTTCGAAGGCAAGATCGACGGCGAAGCTTTTGCCGGCGGCAAGGCTGAAGACTTCCAGTTCCTGGTTGGCGAAGGCCAGATGCTCAAGGAATTTGAAGACGCAGTGCGCGGCATGAAGGTGGGTGAGTCCAAGACTTTCCCTCTGGCCTTCCCCGAGGATTACCATGGCAAGGATGTAGCAGGCAAGACTGCTGACTTCCTGGTGACCGTGAAGAAGCTGGAAGCTGCTAACCTGCCCGAAGTGAACGAAGCTTTCGTGAAGTCTCTGGGTATTGCCGATGGCTCCGTAGAAGCTCTGCGCGCTGACATCAAGAAGAATCTGGAACGCGAAGTGAAGTTCCGCCTGCAAGCTCGCAACAAGCAAGCTGTGATGGATGCACTGCTGTCCGTGGCTGAGCTGGATCTGCCCAAGGCTGCCGTGCAGTCTGAAGTAGCCCGTCTGATGCAGGCTGCCCGTGAAGATCTGAAGCAGCGTGGCATCAAGGATGCTGACAAGGCTGAAATCCCTGAAGACATCTTCCTGCCTCAAGCCGAGCGTCGCGTGCGCCTGGGTCTGGTGGTGGCTGAGCTGGTCAAGGCCAACAACCTGGAAGCTACTCCCGAGCAGCTGAAGGCGCATGTGGACGAGCTGGCTGCTTCTTACGAGAAGCCTGAAGATGTGGTTCGCTGGTACTTCGGTGATCGCCAGCGTCTGGCTGAAGTAGAAGCTGTTGTGATCGAGAACAACGTGACCGAATTCGTTCTGGGCAAGGCCAAGGTGAACGACAAGGCAGTGTCGTTCGAAGAACTGATGGGTCAGGCCTAATCAGCTGACTTGAACAAGGCGTTGCTGTTCTGCCTGCAGACAAAGGCAACGCTAAAAAGTTCTTGATCCGGGGCTTGTGCTTTTGGGCACAAGCCCCATTTCATTTCTTGGTTACAGTATTTACTCTGTTTCCACGTTTGGAGAAAACATGAGCGCATTGGATATGCAGGGCCTGGGTATGGTCCCCATGGTGGTTGAGCAGTCTGGCCGCGGTGAACGTGCCTATGACATCTATTCCCGCTTGCTCAAGGAGCGCGTGGTCTTTTTGGTGGGCGAGGTCAACGACCAGTCAGCGAATCTGGTGGTGGCGCAGTTGCTGTTCCTGGAAAGTGAAAATCCTGACAAGGACATTTCTTTCTACATCAACTCGCCCGGCGGCAGCGTCACGGCTGGCATGGCAGTTTTTGACACCATGAACTTCATCAAGCCTGATGTGTCGACACTGTGCACAGGCATGGCCGCAAGCATGGGTGCATTCCTGCTGGCTGCTGGCGCCAAGGGTAAGCGTTTTGCGCTGCCCAATTCGCAGGTCATGATTCACCAGCCTTTGGGTGGTGCACGTGGTCAGGCCACAGAGATTGAAATTCATGCGCGCGAAATTCTGAAGACACGTGAGCGTCTGAACAAGATCCTGGCTGAGCGTACGGGGCAGCCGCTGGAGAAGATCCAGCATGACACCGAGCGCGACTATTTCCTGTCTGCGCATGAAGCCAAAGATTACGGTCTGATCGACAGCGTGATTGAAAAGCGCGCTTGATGATTCAGCGCTGATTGGCTGCAAACGGCGCTTTCCCCCTTCGGGTAGCGCCGTTTTTACATTGCTATCATCCTCTACTCTATTGACGTAACAAGGCGTAGTCCACATGGCCGAGAAAAAAGGCACTACCAGCGAAAAAAATCTTTACTGCACCTTCTGTGGCAAGAGTCAGCATGAGGTGAAAAAGTTGATCGCTGGTCCGTCCGTCTTCATCTGTGATGAGTGCATTGATTTGTGTAATGAAATCATTCGCGATGAAGTGGCGGACACTAGCGCACGCGAGGCACGCGGAGACTTGCCTACGCCTGCGGAAATTAAAGCCAATCTTGATAACTATGTGATTGACCAGGAGCAGGCCAAGCGCACTTTGGCTGTGGCGGTGTACAACCACTACAAGCGCCTGAATCACAAAGACAAGGCTGGCAAGGATGAGGTGGAGCTGACCAAGAGCAATATCTTGCTGATCGGCCCCACTGGCTCCGGCAAGACACTGCTGGCCCAGACGCTGGCACGACAGCTGAATGTGCCTTTTGTGATGGCTGATGCCACCACGCTGACTGAAGCCGGCTATGTGGGCGAGGACGTCGAGAACATCGTTCAGAAGCTTCTGCAAAGCTGCGACTACGACATCGAGCGCGCACAGCGCGGTATTGTCTATATCGACGAAATCGACAAGATTTCCCGCAAGTCCGACAACCCCAGCATCACACGTGATGTCTCGGGTGAGGGCGTGCAACAGGCGCTGCTCAAGCTGATTGAAGGCACCATGGCGAGCGTACCCCCTCAGGGCGGCCGCAAGCACCCCAATCAGGATTTCCTGCAGGTGGACACCACCAACATTCTGTTCATCTGCGGTGGTGCGTTCCAGGGACTGGAAAAGGTCATCGAGAACCGTACAGAAGCCTCTGGTATTGGTTTTGGCGCTGCAGTGCGCAGCAAGGCCAATCGCTCGCTGACCGAGCTGTTCCAGGATATTGAGCCTGAAGACTTGATCAAGTTCGGCATCATCCCTGAACTGATTGGCCGTCTGCCTGTGATTACAGCACTGACAGAGCTCAACGAAGAAGCGCTTGTGCGCATCCTGACAGAGCCTAAGAACGCGCTGGTCAAGCAGTTCAGCAAATTGCTGGGCATGGAAGGCGTGGAGCTGGAAGTGCGACCTTCTGCACTGACTGCGGTTGCTCGCAAGGCGATTGCCCGCAAGACAGGTGCACGTGGTTTGCGTTCCATTCTGGAGCAGGCCTTGCTTGGCACGATGTTTGAGCTGCCCAATCTGGAAAACGTCGAAAAAGTGGTGGTTGAAGAGGCCACCATTGTGGAAGGTAAGGCGCCGCTGCTGGTTTACCGGGAAGCTGCAAAGAAAGCATGAACTGTCTGAATGTGAGGCTTTGTGATGACAAAGCCCGCATCGGCTACCGCAAGCCCGGATAGTTTTGCTACCTAAAGAATATGCATTGCTGTGCGTATGCGCAGTGATTGGAAGGATAGTTCTATGTCAGAACCAACTGATTTGAGCACTGTGGAATTGCCGCTGCTGCCTTTGCGCGATGTGGTGGTGTTTCCGCACATGGTCATCCCTCTGTTTGTGGGGCGGGTGAAAAGCATCAAGGCGCTGGAGCTGGCCATGGAGGCCGATCGTCGCATCATGCTGGTCGCGCAAAAGGCCGCATCCAAAGATGAGCCCAGTGCTGATGATCTGTTTGAAATTGGCAGCATCTCTACCATCTTGCAGATGCTGAAGTTGCCCGACGGCACGGTGAAAGTGCTGGTCGAAGGGCAGCAGCGCGCCAAGCTGCTGAAAGTGCAGGACCTAGAGTCGCACTTCATGGCGCAGTGTGAGCCGCTGGAAGTCAAGGCTGGTGCTGACTCAAACAAGCAGGAAAGTGAGGTTGAGGCGCTGCGCCGCGCGGTGTCTCAGCAGTTTGAGCAGTACGTCAAGCTCAACAAGAAGATCCCATCCGAGATCCTGACCTCAATTGCAGGCATTGAAGATGCAGGGCGTCTGGTCGATACGATTGCAGCGCATCTGCCGCTCAAGCTCGATCAGAAGCAGGCTGTGCTGAATCTGGCAGATATCAAGGAACGTCTTGAGAATCTGTTCGAACAGCTGGAGCGCGAAGTTGACATTCTGAATGTGGACAAGCGCATCCGTGGTCGTGTCAAACGCCAGATGGAAAAGAGCCAGCGTGACTTCTATCTGAATGAGCAGGTCAAGGCCATTCAGAAAGAGCTGGGCGAAGGCGAAGATGGTGCAGACATCGAAGAGATCGAAAAGAAGATCAAGTCTGCCAAGATGCCTGCTGAAGCTCGCAAGAAGGCAGAAGCAGAGCTGAAAAAGCTCAAGCTGATGTCACCCATGTCGGCAGAAGCGACGGTGGTGCGCAACTACATTGATGTGCTGACGGGTCTGCCTTGGAGCAAGAAAACCAAGATCAAACACGATCTGGAAGCTGCAGAGGAAGTGCTCAATGCCGATCACTTTGGCCTGGAAAAGGTCAAGGACCGCATCCTGGAATACCTTGCAGTGCAACAACGTGTGGACAAGGTGAAGGCGCCTATCTTGTGTCTGGTAGGCCCTCCAGGCGTGGGCAAGACTTCGCTGGGGCAGTCCATTGCCAAGGCAACTGGCCGTAAATACGTGCGCATGGCACTGGGTGGCATGCGTGACGAAGCGGAGATCCGAGGTCATCGCCGTACCTACATTGGTGCTATGCCTGGCAAGGTACTGCAAAGCCTGGAAAAAGTGGGTACACGCAATCCACTGTTCTTGCTCGATGAGATCGACAAGCTGGGTATGGACTTCCGGGGTGATCCCTCGAGTGCTCTGCTGGAGGTTCTGGATCCCGAGCAGAACAACAAATTTGGCGATCACTACGTCGAGGTTGACTTCGACCTGAGTGATGTGATGTTTGTGGCGACATCGAACTCCATGAACATTCCTCCGGCCTTGTTGGACCGTATGGAAGTGATTCGTCTGTCGGGCTATACCGAAGATGAAAAGCTCAATATCGCCAAGCGCTACCTGCTGCCCAAGCAGATTGGCAACAACGGCCTCAAGGAAGCAGAACTGGAAGTCAAGGACGATGCCATTTTGGACATCGTGCGTTACTACACGCGTGAAGCCGGTGTGCGTTCGCTGGAGCGTGAACTGTCCAAGATCTGCCGAAAGGTGGTCAAGGGTTTGCTGCTGAAGAAGCTCAAACCCAAGGTCGTGGTGGATGCATCCAACCTGGATGAATATCTGGGCGTGCGCAAGTACATGTACGGTCGTGCAGAGCAGGAAAACCAGGTGGGTCAGGTTGTAGGTCTGGCCTGGACGGAAGTGGGCGGTGATCTGCTGACCATTGAGGCTACGACGATGCCCGGTAAGGGCAATATCCTGCGCACTGGCTCCTTGGGTGATGTGATGAAAGAATCCGTGGAGGCTGCACGTACTGTGGTGCGCAGCCGTTCACGCTCCCTGGGGATTGAGGATGTCATGTTTGAAAAACGTGACATCCACGTCCACGTTCCTGATGGGGCAACACCAAAGGATGGGCCAAGTGCAGGTGCTGCCATGGCTACTGCCTTTGTGTCGGCGCTGACGGGTATCCCTGTACGCGCAGATGTGGCCATGACTGGTGAAATTACCCTGCGTGGTGAAGTCACAGCCATCGGTGGCCTGAAAGAGAAGCTGCTGGCTGCGCTGCGAGGCGGCATCAAGACCGTGCTGATTCCTCAGGAGAACGTGAAGGACCTGCAAGAGATTCCAGACAACGTCAAGACTGGCATGGAAATCATCCCTGTGCGCTGGATTGATGAAGTCTTGAAGATCGCACTGGAACGTATGCCTGTTCCTCTGGAAGAGGAAGCGGTTGCTCCTGCTGTGGTGACCAAGGCTGCAACAGCTAAGCCAGCGGCCAAAAAAACGCGTGCAGTGAAGCATTGATAAAAAACGTAGCGCTTTTTTCTGGAACAGCAAAAAATTGCGCTACAATTCATTCCATCGCAGCGATGCACAAGTTCTGTTGTAGAATTTAAGGCTTCGCTAGATAAGCGGGAATAGCTCAGTTGGTAGAGCGATACCTTGCCAAGGTATAGGTCGTCGGTTCGAACCCGATTTCCCGCTCCAGGTTCTTTCAGGGAGCTTGTCAGTCGATAAGCTTCTTTGTTTCTGAGATATCAGAGACACATGCGGGAATAGCTCAGTTGGTAGAGCGATACCTTGCCAAGGTATAGGTCGTCGGTT
>ERZ1034984.259-NODE-259-length-60373-cov-20.971750_pt1 | contig 60373 bp, 50 predicted proteins | sample MGYA00520589_ERZ1034984 | MGnify/ENA primary metagenome ERZ1034984 (study PRJEB33766, sample SAMN09781790) | gut metagenome | biome: gut microbiome | host: Homo sapiens | place: Madagascar | study: EMG produced TPA metagenomics assembly of the PRJNA485056 data...
CGCCTTTAGATGCGCGTCGGCCTTCCGAGGGTATACCCTGAGAGCAAACCACCCGCTATGCGGGTGGTCCTGATTTTGGAGCAGTGCCACCCTGACTGGTAATGAAACTGCGTGAGCGTGCAAGCGGGGAAAGCCCCAGTTTTGGAGCAGTGCCACCTCGACTGGTAATGAAGCCTTCGTGGTAGTGTTTTTGTTTTCGCTTGGGTTTTGAAGAGCGCTTTTATGCAAACGGCTTAAGTTCACAGGGGACGCGTTACCAAATATGAGGAAGCGTTAAGGGGGCCGGCAAATGAGGATTATAGAGTGCACCACTATCGGACCGTATACCGTCCTGGTTTTCGATGGTCCGCTGCCGTTTACGGGATGGCGGGCCATCGTGGTGGACGATGTGCGCTACGATACCTTGCCGGTCATGGACGCAGGCAGCGATTGCCTGGCTATAGTCGGTGTGCATGATATGACTGGAAAAGACGCACTATTCGTTGATTAAAGTTTCGGGCAATCACATATGAAGCCAGAGACTAGTCATTGGGAAGGGCGATTATCACGCTTCTGCACAGTTCCCCGTAATCGTTGAGGTCATCACCGCTGTTGTTGATTCCCTTGGTCATCATCTCGCTCGACATGCGCTCATCGATGGCGAAGTACTGCTCATCTGTAAGGTGCTCGAAATCGGTCGAAAGCCCGAACTCGGCAAGTAGCTGTTTCTGGCATTTGGTTAGCATTATGGGCGTATCGTATCTAGTCGGTTTCGCCATGTTGGGCCTCTTTTGCGCCTGTTAGCTTTACAGCGCTATTATAGCCTTGGATTCGCATTGGTTCTTGCAATCGTTGATGGCGCCCGTGAGCACGGGATTGTCGAACATCTCGTTCTGGTTGTTTTCGCTAGGTTGAATCTGCGCGCATCGCCGAGTGCGTTTTGGGCATATCGTTGAGTGGCACGCTGACTACTGCGGTCGGAGCTGTGCGCGACATGTCGCTCGCTCGTCTGACGTTTGGCTCCGAGGCGAACGTGCTTCTCGTCGGGCGAGGCGCCGCCGGGCTTATGAACACGCCGCCGAAATATCGCGCCGTTCTTCGTTTGCGTATTTGTGAAACATTGGAATATGAAAAAATGGACCTTATCGTTGGGAGGGGGCTCGGACGAAAATGAAAGACCACGCGGTATACGAGATAACGGGCCAGAATCGGCGCTTCACAGCGCGCCTTTTCGACTGCTCAGACGAATCATGCAGGTTGACGCCTGACGAGATCGAGGTCGAGGACGTGGTCAGCGAAGGCTTCTGCCAACCGAAATACAGCGGGAAGGTCGGGCGTTCGATAGACCAGTTCAAAGCCGCCGAGGAAATCCTTGCCGAGCATTACGGCAGCGCGAAGATGGTGGAGGCGAACTATTCGTGGGAGCCGAACCGAATCAGATATTAAGGGGCGTTCATGGGCGGGGGATGCGAGCTTGCGACCGGGCAGATAGGACTCAATCGTTCATCCCATCCCTATTTCGTTCGCCGGCTTTCAACTCTGCTTGTTACGCATGCATAAATGCTGCAATCTCATCAAGCTCGGCGGCGATCTCTCTAAACTCACGGTTCAGGTCGAGCGTCCTGCAGTGGAACTCGTGCCCAAGCTCGCTCCATGTCTCGCGCATATGGCGCTCCTTCTCTGTCTGGGCGTACAACAGCATGCCTGACACATCAAGTTCGTTTTCATATGCCGCGTGAAGCACGTATGACAGGAACTGGTTGCGGTTGTTCGCGCTCAGCTTCTCGTTCCCGCAGTGCAGTGTCAGTATCCGCCCGTAGCACTTCGCATCGATGATGAGCATCTTGTTCCCGCGCCCCAGCGTGATGTCGGTGCAAAGCTTCGGAAGGAACGACGGCGCGTTCTCGATGCCGTGTCGATTTCCTTTGCCGATACGCGAATAGCGGGGTGGTGCCGCTTGAAATACTCTCGCAGAAACATTTGCGCGATATCGAAATGTTGAAAGGGGTGTTGGCGATGCTAGGGAGGTTTTCAGCATGACGGGCGGAATGGCGAAGTACGAGATAGGCACAGGAGAATCACGAATAGTAGTACGGGTATTCATGTGCCATCGTGACGAAACAGACCTTTCGTGCGATGAAACCGACGCGAAAAATGCCGTTCTCGAAGGTTTCCTCAAGCCCGAATACGCCGGCAAGGTCGGAAACACGCTTGACCCGTATAAGGTCGCCGAAAAGATTCTCGCAATGCGCTACGGCTACGCAAAGATGGTCGAAGCACATTACGAATGGCGGCCGAATATCAGATACTGAGGTGCCGCCGTGTCAAAGGACGATTGTCGCGTCATTGCGTATCGGGCGTTATCGCGCCTGTTGCGTGATTGAGTACCGGGAATGGCCGGGCAGCGCGAGATCCTTCCCCCTCCTCAATCCACCACCATCACGCGAAGACACTTCTCCCCGGGCTTTTGCCTCACAATCCCGCAGGCTATGAGCGCGTCCAGGGCGTGCTTCGCCTTGCTGCGGTCGGGGCCGGCGGATCCCCAGCATGGCAGGCTCTCGTAACCGTTGGCCTTTGCGCCGGGTTCGCTTTTCCCGCACGCTACTTTGAGGACGACCGCCCTGCGCGCTTCGCTGCCGAGTGCTCGAATCGTCGCGACCAAAGCGTCGCTCAGCTCTTCGGGCACATCGGGCATCTCGAGTGGCTTGACGGAAGCGGGAATCCCGCCTGTTTCAACGACGGCGAGAATCTGGGCGCCATATGCCTGCGCGGCTTTTGCGGTCATTCCGTCAACCTTCAGGAGCTGCTCAAGGTTTCCCGGCCTTTTGCGGCAGATGCCGCGCAACGCGCGCTCGGTCAGAACGCCGCCGGCACTGCCGGAACCATTCCCGTTCGCTACTGCAGCGCACGCGCTCTTCAGGCTAGCGAAAAGATCGCGCTCGTCGTCCGTCAGCGGCTTTGCGTCCTCGGCGCGCACGATGCCGTCGACGGGCGCCGCGCAGTTATCGCACCTTCCGCACCCTCCGTCATCAGGGGGTTTCTCGCCGAAGTAACGCAAAATGAGATCGCGCCGGCAGGTGTCTTCGTCCCTGCAGAAATCCCGCATGTCGAAGGCGAGCCCCTTTTGCCTGGAACGTTGCGGGTCGTTTTGGCCTTCGCCGCCCGCTTCCGCCATGAACAAGGCGGTTTGCAGGTCTTGCTCGTCCCATAGCATGATCGTGTCGGCGGGCTTTCCGTCGCGCCCCGCGCGGCCGATCTGTTGATAGTAGCTCTCGACCGAAAGCGGCATGCCGCAGCAGACCACGTAGCGTACATCGGGCTTGTCGATGCCCATGCCGAATCCCGACGTCGCGACCATCACCGGCGCCCGCCCCGACATGAACGCCTCTTGCGCCGCCCTCTTCTCGTCGTTGCCGAGCTTGCCGTGGTAGAGCACGGCGGGCACGTCTGCTCGTCTGAGCGCGTCGTGGATTCGCTCGGTCTCGGAAATCGTGACGCAATAGAAGATGCCGCATTCGCTTCCCCTCGAACGCGCGGTCCGCACGCACCATGATTCGCGCTCGTCGTGGGGCATGTGCAGAACGGAAAGCGAGAGGTTGGCACGGTCGAACGAGGAGACTAACTCCAAGGGGTTTTGCAGGCCAAGGGACTTGGCGATGTCCTTGCGGACCCTCGGGGTCGCCGTCGCCGTCAGCGCGACCACGGTCGGGCGCCGGTCGAACCGCTCGATGAACGCGCTGATCTCGCGGTAGTCGCCGCGGAAGTCGTGGCCCCATTCGCTGATGCAATGGGCCTCATCGACGGCGACGAGGGGGATCGCGAGGTTCTCAATGGCCGACAGGAAGGCCGGGTTCGACAAGCGCTCCGGCGCAACGTACAGGATCTGAAACTCGCCGCTTTTGATGCGGTTCCGAACTTTTTCCTGTGCCCGAAGGCTGAGCGTGTTGTTAAGGAAAGCGGGATGCAGGCCCAGCTCAACGAGCTTCCTCACCTGGTCGCTCATGAGCGAGACCAGGGGAGAGACCACGATGGTGGTGCCGCTGAGCGCGACGGCGGGGACCTGGTAGATCAGCGATTTGCCCGCCCCGGTGGACATGACGGCGAGCACGTCCCGCTTCCCCATGATGGACCTGATGGCCCTTTCCTGCTCCGGGCGGAACCCGTCGTGCCCGAAGCAGCGCTTCAACACTTCTTTCGCTTGCTCGAACGTTGACATGTGCTCTCTTCCTTGCTTGTTGGTTTGCAACATTATTGTAGTCGCAGACTTGGGCTGGCCCTTGCGGTCGGAAGCGTCCTTTCGCAAATATGGCCGTTTTCGCTTCTTCGCATCGTCGCTTCCCGACCCGTTCGCGCTCCTCCCTCCAGCGCCTACCCGTCGCATTCGCGCTCCCTATCTTGGCCGTGTGGCGCGTGGGGGTGCTTGCTTTGGGCCATGGGTGGCTTCGCGGACGCTTCTTCGCGCGGGACAATTGCCTTAGAAGCCGGCTTTGGCGCGTGCGGCGCCGGAGGGGGAGCGGCTTGCGATCCGCGATGCGAAAGGGAGTGATGAAGATGATGAGACCCATGATGAGGAAGGTTGCGTTCGGGGTGCCTGCCGTCGCGTTGTCCGCGGCGCTTGCGTGCACGATGGCAGGCTGCGGCGGCACCGAGGGCGGCCAGGGCGAATCGGGCGACAACGCGCCCGCAGGTCAGACGGTTAACGGCGTGCAGACCGCCGAGGTCGCGGGCTTCACCATCGAGTCCGTCGGCGATGGCTCGTACTATCGCGGCGCCGCCGAGCGGCAGGACGGCTTCTGGCTGCGCGTGAAGATCACGAACAACAACGAGTCCGCAAAAGCACCTTCCGCGTTCAGCGCGCGTGCCGCCGTCGGCACCTTCGACGCGGGCGATGCGGTGTTCGACGCCTCCGGCGACCAGCGTCTCAACGCCGACACCAAGACGCAGGCCGTTGAGCTGGGCGAAGGCGCGCAGATGGACGCCAACACCAAGATCGAGCCTGGTCAGAGCGTCGAGTTCATCTACTTCTGGACCACCAAGGACAACTACTACGGCCCGATCACCGTCGAGTTCGACAGCTCCTCGTCCAGCGATTCCAACCCCAGCGTGATGCACTTCGACACCACCGGGCGCGAAAGCGACGAGTTCAAGGCGGCGCGCGAGGCGGCGGAAGCCATCGAGGCGCAGGGTGGCATTGATTACCCGTCGTACAGCATCATCCCCGCTGACGGCTGGAAGCTTGGCGACCGCATCGACGAGAAGTACGAGGGTTGCGACTTCAAGCACGGCGACGAGGCCATCTCCTCCATCGACATGCGCACGTTCAGCACCTCCCCGATGATGGAAGCGGAGGCCAGGCAAGGCTCCAAGAAGAAGGGCGTGATCGACGAGGTCGAGATCAACGGCGTCACGTGGGTGCGTTACACCGCGGAATCCGGTGCCGTCTCGCTGTTCGTCGAGGCGCCGTCCGGCAAGACGGTCTCGATGGTCATCGGCTCCAAGGTGACCTGGGACGATGCGCTTCTCATGGCCCAGAATGTGGTGCTGAAGTAGGCAAGCGGGCTGCGCGGGGCGCTTGGCGGGTGCTGGGGCAACCCGGCTGCGGCGGCGCGTGATTTGGACGCGGGGTGGCTTGCGCGCGTGCCATTTGGGCCGCAGGTCGCTTCGCGGCGCGCCCATCGCGCGGCATACTCTTCTCAAGGGCCAAGACCGGGGCCGGGTGCTTCGGGCTTTGGCGTTTCGAAACCTGACGTCGCGGTGGTCGCCGGGGAGGAGGCGGCTTTCGCAACGGGAAGCGAAAGGGAGTGGTGAACATGGTGAAACCCGTAGTGAAGAAGGTAATGATGGGCGTGCCCGCCGTCGCGTTGTCCGCGGCGCTTGCGTGCACGATGGCCGGCTGCGGCGGCACCGAGGGCGGCCAGGGCGGCTCGGGCGACGGCACGGCCGCAACGCAGGCCGCGTACCAGTCCCAGTCGATCGACGTCGAGGGCTTCACCGTCGAATCGCTGGCCGACGGCACGTACTACCGCGGCGACGTCTACAAGGCGGACGGCTTCTGGCTGCGCGTGAAGATCACGAACAACAACGACAAGGCCATGAAGCGCTTCAGCTTCATCACCACCGGCGCCCCCGGCGGCTATGAGGCCGGCGACCCGGTGTTCGACTCGCACGACACGCTCAGCTACGACATCAAGAACCCGCCCGCCGAGCTGTGCGAAGGCGCGGAAACGGACGGCGATCCCCTTATCGAGCCTGGTGAGAGCATCGAGTGGGTCTACTTCTGGACCACCAAGGACAACTATTACGGCCCGATCACCGTCCAGTTCGACAAGAACGCCACGGGCGGCACCGACCCGCGCACCATGCGCTTCGACACCACCGGCAAGGAAACCGACGGCTACAAGGCCGCGGTCGAGGCCGCCGAGGCCATCAAGGCGCAGGGCGGCGTCGACTACGCTGCGTATAGCGTGAAGGCAGCCGACGGCTGGTCGCTCGTCGAGACCAAGGAGAAGAGCAGCGACGCCACGTTCAACCCCGAGGGCTCCACGAAGCGCTTCAGCACCAGCACGTGCTCGCGCGCTCCGCAGAAGGAAGCCGAGGCGCTGCAGGGCAACTTCGGCGGCAAGGGCGAGATCGACGAGGTGGACATCAACGGCGCCACCTGGACGCGCTACACCCAGACCGGCACGTACTACATGTTCACCGTGGCCCCGTGCGGCACCACGGTCCGCATGTTCGTCGACAGCGGCATCACCTGGGAAGACGCTATGCCCATGATGCAGAACGTGACCCTGAAATAGCATCCTCGCCCGCACTTCGGGCGGGATTCCCTCGAAACGGCCGGGACGCATTATGCGCCCGGCCGTTTTACGTTCGGGCACGTTTCCGGACACTTCGGGACGTAGCATTAACTGTCCGGGTTCTGCTCCTGCGGCCCATTGCGTCTCCTGGCCCCGATTCCTGACACATAATGCTGCGTCCCCGAAGTGTCCGCCCGCCTCTATGGAACAGGTAACGATGCCGTAGAGTTGTGCGTAACCAGGTTACTATGGTTCCCTAAACCCATCCGGTTTGCAGGTGCGATGGTTCGATTGCGAGGGACGCCCATGGCTCAAAGCATTGTTTCCCGGGAAAAACTGCTGGAGAACGCGTATCAGATCGCGAAGAAAAACGGCGTGTCGGCGCTTTCGGTGCGCGGCCTTGCCAACGCCACGGGCGTCAGCGTGGGAACGGTGTACCGCCATTTCTCGGCGAAGGACGAGCTGACCACCGCCACCATTCAGCTGTACTTCAAGCACGCGTTCTACGAGCGCTTCTGCCACATCGACCCGCAGGTCGGGTTCGTGGACTATTGCCGCGAGATGCACGCGAGCATGCGCGAGGCCACCGCGCACTTCCGCGAATGCTGGCTGCGCGGCATCGATGCGCTTCCCGCCGTCGAGAAGACCCGCCGCGGCTTCCATACGTTCAGCATCGGCGTGTGGCTGGTATGGCTGGTCCCGTACTTCGTCGGCATGCTCATCGGCATTCCCGCGTTCCACGTTTCCGACCTCGTCGCCCTTGCCGCCGCTGCCGGCGTGGTAGCCGTCCTGGCCCTGGCGCTGCTGCTCACCTCGAAGCGCTCCCACGCGTAGGGGCTGGGTTTGCACCGAGTTCCCGGGCGTGGGCTCGGTGCTGAAATCCTGCAAGCTTTCGTCGAAGCCACCTGCCGCAAAAGCCGTCGTCCGATCTGCATGCGCGAATCGCGCACTGGTCGGGCGGCGGCTTGTTGTTGTCAAAAAGCGAAGTCGTACGCTATAGTTTCACACGGCGAAAACGTCCAAGCGCAATCGTGGGGCGAGCAACGGGCTTTGGCGGCATTCATGGGGATGTTGCTGCGTGTCCGTCTCGGTTTTGCGACCGTAAGCCGCTAATCAGGGCTTGCCGTCTTGTAGTGGATTTGCTTGCTGGTTTATTGTCAGCCCGGTGACATAGATGTTACATTTCGCCACAATACGGCATCAAAAGCGTTACAGCTTGCGTGGCGGATGTAGTATGCAGGATAAGATGTTGCCCTTATCAAACGAATGGCTTGCTGCTTGCAAGATATATCGGCCGCCGCGCAAGGCGGACGGGGCAAGCTGAGGGCATCAGGGGGTCATAAAGGGTTGATAACGGATCGCTGAAAGAGGGATCGATGGCAGATCAATTGGATGGCAACCTTGCCTCCAAGGGGAAGAAGGGGAAGCTGACCAATTCCCAGCTGCGTCTGCTCGGCTTCGTCGCGGCTTGCGGCCCAAATGGTTGCTCCGAGACCAAGCAAGCGCTAGCGAAAAAGCTGCAAATCAGCTTGAAAACGGTGGACCGCACGATACATCGCTTGCGCGAAGAGGGGCTCATCGTGTCGCATGCTCGTTTCGGGGAAGACGGCACGCAGCTGAGCAACACCTACATCGCTGCTGCAATGGACGGCGAAGGCGATCATCAAGACTCGCAGAGTGAGCAGGAATAGGCCTTTTGAGCTAGCGGGCTCAAAAGGCCCATTCCTTTTCGAAGCCGAAAAGCGGTCGCTTTTGTGCGGCCGGGAAAGCTTGCCGCTCTGACTGATCCTATTGCCTGATCGAGCTTGGACGGCGGGAAGCCGTCCTATTTCCCGAAGAATGCGCAAGTGAGGCTTGTTGGCAAGCTGCTGCTTTCTCGTGCGCAGCCGCCCTGCTTCCGAAGAATGCGCGGGTGAGGCCGGCTCGGGTTTGCGTGTCGGTCTTGCTGTAGATGTTGGTCAGGTGGCGTTGCACCATACGCAGCGAAATGCCCAGGTCATCGGCTACTTGCTTGAGCGGGCGCTCGTCGGCGGTCACGGCGCGCAGCACTTCTTCCTCGCGCGGCGTCAGGCCGCTTCGGCTGATGAACTCGGCCTGCATCTCCTCCACAGTCGGCGCGGCCGCGGCGGCAAGGCCCGCCTTGATGGCCTCGCGTTCCCCGACCGTCGACGGCAGGAGGAACAGCCCGGCACCCACGAACGCAACGCTGACCAGCACGAACAGGATCAGCGACGCGATCATCGCGGCCGCGATGCCCGATTGCGTCAGCATCATGGAGACCCCTGACACGGTGAACGTGCACAGGTTGTTGGCGGCGCGGCCCATGCCTGCCCACAGCTGCGGCGTGCGCATGCGCGGCGCCAGCTGCAAAAACGTGGTGGTGAAGAACGTGACGAAGAACCCGGAGTTCAGATAGAACACGATCAGCCCGATCACGGGGCTTGCCCCGGCCTCAACGGCCAGGATGATATGGTGGACAGCGCCGTGACCGCGAACATGATGAACCCCATGTAGCGGCGCTCGCGGATGTCGAACAGGGCGCCGGCGGCAAGGCCGCTAGCCGCAAGGAACAGGCGCGGCCACGTTTCGACCGAGAACACGGCGCTCCTTGCCGTGCGAATGATTGGACCTGCAATCGATTCTACCAATGCCTATGTGCCCCGCCGGTTAAAAGTTGCAAGCGGCGCGCTTTTGCTGTGCGAGGGTGGGAGGGGATCCGCATGTGGGGAGGCGGTTGGTTGCGGCTTAAATGCGCTCGATTGGTTTTCTCTACTGTTCGACGGTTTCGCTCACTAGATTTGCCAGCTTCTCCAGGTCGTTGGCATTGGGGTGGGATAGGGCTTTGTCGAAGTTCTCGATCATGGCGTCGATGTTGGGCATATGGTCAGGCTGTTCCTTCATTTTCACGTAACGCTCGCGCACGGAATGCGGCATTTTGCCCTGGCACATGAAGGCTCCGATCACGATGTTGCTGTCGTCGATGAATGCTTTCGTCTTGTCCAGAATCGCTTGGAAATATGCCTCGCTGCCGCCAAAGCCGGCGGTGCCGAACAGGAAGACCTTCCTGTTCTTCAGCTGCCCCAGCAGCTGCTGCGTTGCCTGGTCCGCTACGCCCTGGTTCGTCCAAAAGCCCACGAACAGCGTCTCCGACGCAGGGATTGCGCTGCTGGCGCAGCTGCCGTCATCGTGGCTGTTGTCGCCGCCATCGAAGCCGCTCTTGTTGTTGCCGTTGGCTATGCTGCATTCGCTGCGATCGAGGTTACCGCCACTGCCGCCGTCGTTCCCATTCACGCTCCCGAAATACTCGCATGTCCCTTCCGGCAGCGTCTTGCGAACAGCCTCCGCAAGCTCGGCGGTATTCCCCGTTCTGCTGCTGAACACGATTGAATAATCCTTGCTGCTCATACCTGCCCTGCCTTCCATTGCTTGCGAACGTTCTTACTTTCCGAAGCGGAATCGTTATTGCATTGATTCTATCTCTCGGCAAGCTTTCCGACACAGCGGCGCCTGCTGTTTTCACTGTATTGCCTTGCTGTTTTCGCATTCCGAAAGGTTTTGCCTCGAAGCTTAAGCTGCTAAAGGAAGCTTCATCGGGTTTCGTGGCTCAGATTGCGAGTTTTCCGAAATGACGGCGAGGGCTGTCGGCTTGATTTCGTGAATTCGCTGCATTTGAAGCATTCCGCGCTTCGTTCATTGATTCCTTGATTGAGTAGAGGGCTATAGCAAGAGCCCGTTGCCTTAATTGCTTTCAGCAACTTGATAGTAGTCGGCTACCACCTTCACCGTTGCTGGGGGTTCTTGTACTGATGTGTAGCAATCGAGAACGATGGTCTCGCCGTTCAGCCAGTGACTGGCGTACATTCCTGTTGTTTCGACTTTCACATTGCTTTCATCGAACAGCTCGACCTTGAACGAGATGGTGTCGAAATCATATCCCGTATTGTTCGTCACCGTTGCCTTGCCGGTATAGGTCGAATACTGTTCGGTGAATTCTGGGACAATTGATGCTGCAAGCGATTCCACGGCGGCTCTTTCGTCATTCTCACGCGTGACTTTCTTGCCGTGGCTTACAAGATCGTTCAGGCTGTCTTGGTGTGGGCCTGATACGGTGAGCCCGTAATCGTCGAAGAATAGGCGAAGCAGCTCGGTTCGCTTGTCATAGGCTTTTTGCCAATCTTGCGTACATTTATCCTTGTCGGTTTCATACAGCCCTGCGGCAGCGCGCTGGTCCTTCAAAGCGTTGATGTATGCAATCGCGTTTTCTTGCAGTTTGCTGTCTTGGAATTGTGCTGTTTGATATTGCTCAACTTGAGACAGCTCGGCATCAACGATTTTCTCGTAGTACTCAACCGACTTTTCCGCGTTGGGCGACTGATTGACTAGCGCATCACGAGCTTCGTAGCCTTTTGCAAGCGAGGCGATAAAGGCTTCGTCGGCATATTGAGGCTCGCTTTGATTTGAACTTTGATTGGCGCAACCAGCTAACAGGAGAGCGCACGCGACGATTGCGCATAGGGGGATAAGCACGTGCTTCTTCATGACCGCATCCATTGACTACCTGCCTTAATTCGCTACAACAGCGTCTTTTTGTTCGCTGTCAAGCACATCGGGGTAGACGCTGCTGGAGAGTTCAGCTCCAGATTCGTCAACAATGCTGACGGTGCATTTGACGGGTTGGCCGGCAATTTGCTGGTACATGCAAGAAATGATTCCGGCTTGGGGAGGGGCAAAGGCTTCCCGCAGGCCAACTTGGCTGCTGCTGGTGGTTAGAGTTACGTTGGAAAATTGATCGTCGTACTGTATTGCGGTGATGGTTTGCCAGTTTTCGCTGTTGGCGGTGCCTAATCTGCTTGAGGTGGTTGTTTGTCGTCGGCGTCAATGAAATTGTTTGCGACTCGCTCTGTGGCATTCATCTCGAAGGGCATTTGGTTTGCGAGGTGACCGCCGTTAGTCCGGTAACGCTATTATGCACGAGCGGTATAACTCACCGTAGTCGTCCAGTCCGCTGCTCGCTTCGTTGATGCTGTGCGTCTGTATTTCGTTCGAAAGCGCGTCTTCGATGCGCATCAACTCGGCATCGTCCAGGTTTTCGAACGCCACGGGAAACCCCAATGTTCGCAGCAGGTTTTCCTGCGCTTTGGTAAGTGACTTCATTGCTGGCCTTTTCCGTTGCCCCTCTGCTCTTGCCCATTTGCTTGCGCGCGGTGCTTGGTCTCGTGGTGAAGATTGCTGCATTAATGAACAAGCACACGAGGCGTCTGTGCCTTGCGTGAACATGTCTTTCAGGCGGATGAGCAGGGGATTTTCGCTTTGTTCTGCTGCAAATTCCGATTGCGAGAAAACCGTATTTGCCGCAGTGCAACCCGGTTCGCTTCACCTGGGCGATTTCTTCGCGAATCATCGCCTGGTCGATAGGCGTCTTCCGGAATTTTCCCTCGAAAAGGATACAGCCTTCCGGGTCGCGCGTGACCGCGTTAGTTCGGTTGAAACCGAGTCGGTTGCGTCCGAGCTTACGTTTAATCTGTTGACACCATAGGACAAGGGCCGATTTTCGCCTCATTCTGTGTGGTGGTTACTGCATCTTGAGCAGGTACATGAGGATGAAAACCGGTGCTAAGAGGAAGTAGATGAGCCGTGTCGTGGCGAAATCCTTTCTTTGGGCGACTTACTTTCTTGCGTTGCGCAGCAGTTTCAAGACGAAAATCGTTGCGAGCGAGACGGCAACGGATAGTGCGATCGTTTTCATGGGCGCTCCGTTCTAGCTACGATGTGCGTGCCGGCATTTTTCGAGTTTGCGCCTTTCGCGGCCTGCGCGAAATATCTGGAACGATATGAAGGCGATGATGAAGTTTCTGGCGAAGTCTTCCACTGCTGCTCCTTTTACTGCGGGATGGTTGTTGCCTGTGCTTTTCGCTTTGCTGCCTCTTGGTATGCGTCTCAGCTTAGCGGCTTTTCGCCTTGCAATCATTAGCTGGCGGCTATGACTGTTCTCAGATTGCTAATTGTTGCTAGTCAATATTTTTCCTGCTCAAGCGCCGATTTTCTTTCGGATTGAACGGCGTTTCGCAGTATCGAAAGTGCCCCTCTTGGGACGATTTATACCAGAATTCGTATCGTTCGCCTTGCCGAAGTGGCGAGCTTTGCGCGGCGAAGCTCGCTGTCCAAGCCGTGTGGTGTAAAGCGGCAATTTAATTGCCAATGAAATTCAAGGTCACAAGGTTAGTTCGGTTGGAACCGAGTCGGATGGGGTCGAGCTAATGGGGTATTTGCGTGGTGCGGGTGAGCCTTCCTTGTGTGCGGCTTGCGGTCTGGGTTTGAGGCTGACGGGCGATGCCGGGTTTCGTCGGTTGGGGTGATCAGCGAACGTCTGTTTGGTAGTTTTGCTGTGAACATATTTCTGCGCGGCGAAACATCGTGTTAAAGTTTCACTCTTGGAAAACGGTCGCCGGCAATTCTGGCCCGGCGGCAACATCTTGCAGTGCGGCCAGCCTTGGCGCCGGCGCGCTGCTGCGGGCAATAAACGGCAGCCGAAAGGGCGGCAAGCCGTACGGGAAATATCAGCATCGAAAGAGTGAGCATGGCAAAAAGCACGGCCAATTACGGCAACGACAGTATTCGGCAGTTGAAGGACGAGGAGCGCGTTCGTCTGCGCCCTGCGGTTATTTTCGGCTCCGACGGTTTGGACGGCTGCGCGCACGCCGCCTTCGAGATCCTGTCGAACTCGGTCGACGAGGCGCGCCAGGGATATGGCAACCTTATCACGCTCACCGCTTTCGCCGACGGCTCCATCCAGGTGGAGGACAATGGTCGCGGCTGCCCGCTGGATTGGAACCCCACCGAAAAGCGCTTCAACTGGGAACTGGTGTTCTGCGAGCTGTACGCCGGCGGCAAATACAACAACAACGAAGGCGGCGACTACGACTTCTCGCTGGGCACGAACGGCTTGGGCTCGTGTGCCACGCAATACGCTTCCGAATACATGGACGTCACCGTGTGGCGCGACGGCAACAAGTATCAGCTGCACTTCAAGAAGGGCAAGGTCGTTGGCGCGAAGAAGAAGGCGCTGCAGGTTGAGCCCACGGACGAAACCCGCACGGGTACCACTATCAAATGGCGCCCTGACCTGGAAGTATTCACGTCCATCGATATTCCGGCCGAATGGTATCGCGAAACGATGCGCCGCCAGGCGGTCGTGAACGCCAACGTCACGTTCCGCCTGCGTCTTGAGGGCCCGGAAGGATTCACTGAAGAGGAGTTCTGCTACCCGAAGGGCATCGAGGACTACGTGTTGGAAAAGGTGGGCACCGACTACCTGACCGAGCCGTTCTTCATCCAGGCCGACCGCCGTGGCCGCGACCGCGACGACCTGCCCGATTACAACGTGAAGATCACCGCGTGCCTGTGCTTCTCGCGCACGTTCCAGATGCAGGAGTACTACCACAACTCGTCATGGCTGGAAAACGGCGGCTCGCCCGAAAAAGCGGCTCGCAGCGCGCTGACCAGCGCCATCGACTCGTACATCAAGTCGCAGGACAAGTACAACAAAAACGAATCGGCTATCAAATGGCAGGACGTGCAGGACTGCCTGGTGCTGGTGACGAACTGCTTCTCCACGCAAACGTCGTACGAGAACCAAACGAAGAAGGCCATCAACAACCGCTTCATCCAGCAGGCCATGACGGCGTTCTTCAAGGAGCGCCTGACCACGTACCTTATCGAGAACAAGGATGCGGCCAACAAAATCATGGAGCAGGTGCTCATCAACAAGCGTTCGCGCGAAAACGCCGAGAAAACGCGCCAGAGCATCAAGACGAACCTGCAGCAGAAAACCGACATGGCCAACCGCGTGCAGAAGTTCATCGATTGCCGCTCGAGGGACAAAGCGCGCCGCGAAATCTACATCGTAGAGGGCGATTCGGCTGCAGGCGCCATCCGCACGTCGCGCGATGCCGAGTTCCAGGGCGTTATGCCTGTTCGCGGTAAGATTCTCAACTGTCTGAAGGAGGATTACCCGCGCATCTTCAAGTCCGACATCATCATGGACCTGCTGCGCGTGCTCGGCTGCGGCGTCGAGGTCAAAGACAAGCGCATGAAGAACCTTGGCACGTTCGATCTGGACAACCTGAACTGGAGCAAGGTCATCATCTGCACCGATGCCGACGTTGACGGTTACCACATTCGCACGCTTATCCTCACCATGCTGTACCGCCTCGTGCCCACGCTTATCGACGAGGGTTACGTGTACATCGCCGAGTCGCCGCTGTACGAGATCAACTGCAAGGAGAAAACGTACTTCGCCTACACCGACCTGGAGAAGAACAACATCCTGAAGGAAATCGGCGACCAGAAATGCTCCATCAACCGGTCGAAGGGTCTTGGTGAAAACGACCCGGACATGATGTGGCTGACCACCATGAACCCCGAAACGCGCCGCCTTATCAAGGTGGAGCCCGAGGACATGGCCATTATGGAATCGATGTTCAACCTGCTTTTGGGCAACGACGACGAAGGTCGTAAGCGGCATATCGCCGAGCATGGCAAGGAATACCTCGACCAGCTTGACCTGCAGTAACGCGCCCGCGCGCTAAGCGCCATACGCAAATAAAGCACCCGGGCGGCCTGCGCGGCCGCCTCACACACGCACCAAGGGGAAACCGTGGCAAAGAAGAAAACGAAAACCGCACCGAAGAAAAAGCACGTCGACAATCCGAACGTCATCGGCCTGCACTCCGAGGTGGTGGCGCAGCCCATCACGCGCACGCTTGAAGTGAACTACATGCCCTACGCCATGAGCACGAACGTGTCGCGCGCGTTCCCGGAAATCGACGGGTTCAAGCCGTCGCACCGCAAGCTGCTGTACACCATGTACAAGATGGGTCTGCTCAACGGCGCGCGCCAGAAAAGCGCGAACATCGTCGGTCAAACCATGAAGCTGAACCCCCACGGCGACGCCGCCATCTACGAAACCATGGTGCGTCTGGCCACGGGCAACGAAGCGCTGCTGGCGCCGTTCGTGGAATCGAAGGGCAACTTCGGCAAATACTACTCGGGCGACTTGAGCTACGCTGCCTCACGTTACACCGAGGCAAAGCTTTCGCCTATCTGCGCCGAAATCTTCAAGGACATCGACAAAGACCCGGTGGATTTCGTGGACAGCTACGACGGCGCCATGAAGGAGCCGCGCCTGCTTCCCACCACGTTCCCCAACATCTTGGTGTCGGCGAACAAGGGCATCGGCGTTGCCATGGCGTCGGACATTTGCGGCTTCAACCTGAACGAAGTGTGTACGGCCACCATGCACTTCCTGGAAGACCCTGACTGCGACCTGCTGGAGTACATGCCCGCGCCCGATTTCTCCACCGGCGGCGAAATCATCTACCGCCGCGAGGAAATGGAGCGCATCTACAACACGGGCACGGGCGGCTTCCAGATTCGCTCGCGTTGGCGCTATTTGCCCGACGAGCGCATCATCGAGGTGTACGAGATTCCCTACACTACGAAAACCGACATCATCATCGAGCGCATCGTGAAGCTGTCGAAAGAGGGCAAGGTGCGCGAGATTGCCGATATCCGCGACGAAACGGACCTGTCGGGCCTGCGCATCGCCATCGACCTGAAGCGCGGCGTGGACCCCGAAATGCTAATGGCGAAGCTGTTCAAGTCCACCACGTTGCAAGATTCGTTCTCATGCAACTTCAACGTGCTGGTAGACGGCTATCCGCGCGTCATGGGCGTGCGTCAAATCCTGCAGGAATGGGTGAACTGGCGCGTCGATTCCACGCGCCGCCGCATGAACTTCGACCTGGGGAAGAAAACCGACCGCCTGCACTTGCTGCACGGCTTGGAAGCCATCCTGCTTGACATCGACAAAGCCATCGCCATCATCCGTAACACGAAGCTGGAAGCCGACGTGGTGCCCAACCTTATGAAGGGCTTCGGCATCGACGAGGTGCAGGCCGAGTTCGTGGCCGAGATCAAGCTGCGCAACATCAACGAAGAGTACATCATGAAGCGCACGGCCGACATCGCCAACCTTGAGCGTGATATCGCCGAGCTGCGCGATACCCTTGCCAGCGAGAAGAAGATCAAGCAGGTCATTCATGACGAGCTGGCGCAGGTGAACAAGAAGTACGTCATGCCGCGCAAAACCGGTCTGGTGAATCCGTCCGAGGTAGTCGAGGTTAGCCTGGAACCCGAGGTGGAGGAATATCCCGTTACCATGATGTTGTCGCGCGACGGCTATCTGAAGAAGATGACTGATCGCGTGCTGCGCAAGGCCACCACGCTGAAGTACAAAGATGGCGACGAGCCGTTCATCGAGTTCGAGTCGTTCAACACCCACGAGCTTTTGGTGTTCACGAACAAGTGCCAGGTGTACAAGTGCAAGGTGTCGTCGTTCGAGGACACGAAGTCGGCCCAGCTGGGGTCGTATCTGCCCACCGATTTGGACATGGATGCCGATGAAAGCGTCACGTGGGTTATCGACCCGGGCGACTATAAGGCCGACGTGCTGTTCGCGTTCGAAAACGGCCGCGTGGCGCGCGTGGCGCTGTCGGGCTACGTCACGAAGACGAACCGCAAGCGTCTGAAGAACGCCATCTACGGCGGCAGCAAGCTGCTGTTTGCCACGGTGCTGACCGAAGAGCGCGACCTGGCGCTGGTGTCCAGCGATTACCGCCTGGTGAACTTCAACACGTCGCTGCTGAAAACGAAGACCACGAACTCCACGCAGGGCGTGCAGGCGTTCACCGTTAAGGGCAGCCGCACCGTTACCATGGTGGGCACGGCCGAGGAATTCCTGGGCGAGAAGGCGCCGCTTGACAAGTTCCGCGCCGCCAGCTTGCCTTCGTCGGGAGCGCCCATGAAGGAAACGGACATGAAAAGCCTGTTCGACGAGCTGTAAGGTGCTCACAGGCTGGACCCGACAAGGGGACAGGTCACTTGTCGGGTTTTACGAGGTGAGGCGTGGCAACGTTGTGGCCTGTGCACTTGGTAACGTAGATTGTTGGGCCGCTGGTCTTGCGCTTGGCGTGCGATGAGGCCAGCGGCGCTTTCGGTTTGCTAGCTTTCGAATGCTTCGCGTAGGATTGCGGCGAAGTCGGCGCCGGGCTTGGCGGCTTGTGCCAGCAGGGCGTCTTTTTGGTCGCGGGTGAGGCGCTTGAAGCGGTATTCGGCGCTCATGGCGTCGTGCTTCGTGGCGAATTGGGCAACGGCCAGCAAGTTGAGCGGCCCGCGGCCGCGCGTGTATTTTGCGCCGGTGCCTGCGCGATGCGCCGCCAAGCGCGCTTCAACGTCGGGCGTGTAACCGGTGTACAGGCTGCCATCGGCGCATTCGAGCACGTACATGAAGTGCGGCTTTGCCGACTGCTCGGGTGTGGTGTCCGGTGCAAGCTTGAGCTCTTTGCCCAGCTCAGTGGCTAGTTCTGGCAGAAGTTTTGCCATGGTGGCGTCGATGGTGCGCTTCTTTAGCTGGCATTCCCAGATTACGTGGACGCGCCAGCCCATGTCGGTCAGCTGACGCAGGTTGTCTTCATCGCGCTCGATGTTGCGAGTGAACTTCGCCTGCCAGTAGTCGGTGTTCTTCTTCGGCGTGCTGGGGTTGCAGTGCGGGCAGCGGTGCCAGAAGCAGCCGCGCACCTCGATGGCCACGTGCTTGCCTGGCCAGGCGATATCGGGATGCCCCGGCACCTTCCATTGCAGGCGGTAGCCGCCCAGCCCGGCGGCGCGCAGGCGTTCGCGCACCACCAACTCGGGTTTCGTGTTCGCGCGCTTGTTGCCCTGCATGCTTTTGTGCACCGACCAGCTAGACGCCGCTGGCGCCTCCACGCGAACCGTGGCGTATTGGACGCGCGGGCTGACGGCTGTGCGCTTCTGCGTGTGCTCGTCGGCGCCGGGCGCGATGGGCACGCCGGCGGTGTCGTCGGCTGTTACGCCGCGCGCTTCGCCGTTGGCGCTTTCGGCTGTGGAGTTGGTATTATCGTTCGCGTAGTTGCCTTTGTTTGCAAGTTTGCTTGCAATCGTGGGCTTGACTTCCGCTTTCGCGTTGGAAGGCTCGTTTCCCTCTTTCGCACTTTTCACCTGCACTTTCGCCGTGACGAAGCTGCGTTTGATGCTGCTTTGGGGAAGCGCTTCGCCCAGCGTGCCGTCGGCGGCTGCAGCCAGAAGCGGCGCAAGCTCGGCGTGCCAGCGCTCGGTCAGCCGGTTGAGGCCCCATTGCGCGTTCGCGGGGCTTGTCGAGGGAAGCACGTGCGCTGCCAGCCCCACCTGCCATTGCAGGTAGCGCTTGTACAGGCGCCCGGCTGTGCCGCCGTTGCACACCACGGCGCCGATGTGCGCCGTTTCCAGTACGCGCTCGACCTGCGCCGGAACCACGTTCTTGATGCTGGCGTCGCTTGAGCCCTTGATGTCGCACGACTCGATGACGTCCCACAGCGCGATGCCGTGCGCCAACAGCAGCTGCTTCTTCGCTGCAATAGATTCGGCAAGCGAGGCGCGGTTGGCGGGGCCTTCGCCTTGCGCCGCTGTCTTGGTGGAACTTGCTTCGCCCCATTTCGGCGTAGCGGCCCGATGAACGCCGTTTACGCTGGTGGGAGGTAAGATCTGCTCGGTTGTCGTGTCGCGGTACGCAGACGCGCCGGCCGGTGAAGGCGTTGTCGCCATCGGCTCGCCCTCGTTTGGCGGAACGGGCTCGTCTAAGCAGGCGGCTATGACGCGCCAGAAGCGGTTTTGCGGGTTTCCGTAGTAGAACGCGTTTTTGCGCGACTGCACCGAGGGGAACGACCCGAGCACGAGGATGCGCGAGCGGTCGTCGAATACAGGCTCGAACCCGTGCGAGATATGTTGGTAATCGGACATGTGGCTAAGTATAGCGAAACGTGCCGAGGTGCTTTCGATAACCACTTTCCGGGATGCTACATAAGCCGCTCAGCATGCCAGGCTTGGCGGGGGATAGGCGGAGGGTTCGCGTTAAATCACATACATGAGCCGGTTTTGAACGCAATAGGGTGAAAAAGTCCTTTACGTATGTGATTTAACGCCGCCTAGTCGCGCTAAATCTCAAACTCGAGGCAATTTGTAACCGATTTCCGTTCGGAAAGTCGTCGAGTTTGGGATTTGTGCCGCCTACGCCGGGTTCTCGTGGATCATGATGTGCTTGACGGTGGGGAACGTGCGCTCGACGGCATCGTGCGCGGCCTCGGCGATGGCGTGCGCGTCCACCAGGCGCAGCTGCCCGTCCACGGCGATTTCCGCGTCCACGTACACCTTGCTGCCGAACTTGCGCGTGCGCAGGTTGTCGATGCGCACCACGCCGGGCTGTGCCAGGATGCAGTCGCGCACCTCAAGCTCGAACGTGGGCGCGCACGGCGTGTCCGTGACCTTGTTCACGGCGTCGCGCAGCACCTCGTAGGCCACCTTGAAGATGATCAGGCAGATTACAGCCGAGGCCAGCGGGTCGCACACGCCCCAGCCAAGCATGGCGCCGCCGATGCCCACCAGCGCGCCGATCGACGACAGCGCGTCGGAGCGGTGGTGCCACGCGTCGGCCATGAACGCGTCGGAGTTCATCACGCGCGCCCAGTGCCGCGTGTACCAGAACATGCCTTCCTTCACCACGATGCTGACGATGGCGGCCGAAAGCGCCAGCCAGCCCGGCGCCGCGGCGGTCTTGTACGCGCCGGTGACGATGGACTCCATGGAGGCGAACCCGATGCCCGCGCCCGTGGCGGCCAGAATGAGGCCAAGCGCCATGGACGCCAGGCACTCGAAGCGTTCGTGGCCGTAGGGGTGGCTTTCGTCGGCGGCGCGCTGCGACAGGCGCACGCCCACGAACGCGATGGCCGTGGCGGCCACGTCGGACAGCGAGTGCACGGCGTCGGAAACCATGGCGGCCGAGTTGCCGAAGATGCCCGCGAACAGCTTGAACGCCGATAGCGCGATGTTGCCCGTCACGCCCACGCCCGCCAACTTGTTCGCGATGCGCCGCTCGTCGGCAGGCGAGGGGGAGAACTCGACGGATGCGGCAGGCTTGCCTTCTGCGTCGGCGGTGTGCTGCACGGTCTTCGCCGTCGGGGAATCTTCGTTTATGTCGTTCTGTTTGATGGTGCTCATGGTCGATCGTCTCCTGGTAGCCGGGTTCGTTACAGCTCTTGCTTAGCTGTGCCGGTTCCAGGGCGCTTACTATATAAAGAAAGCGCGCCCGCGGGAACCAGCTTACTGTCCCGCAGACGCGCGTGTGCGTTTCTGCTGCCTGTTTGTGCAGGCCCGGCTCCATGGCGGCGCGCGCCACGGCCTGATCAGATTGCGCTGTTGAGCTCGCGCCCTGCGGCGGTTTCGCGCCGGCCCTGCGGCCGTGCGCGCCCGCGCCACCAAGACGCAATGCAGTGCAAAGAGCACCCTCATAGTAAGGCTCGCGCCCCGGTATGTCACCGGTTACTTGCCGATTGTGAAGGCTTTGCGACGCCCCGCCCGGCGCAGCCATCCGGCGCCATCGGGCATTGCCGGGCGCTACCCACCCTCTTGCTACCTTTTCCATTGCCGCGTCAAGCCCTTGTTGCGGACATGTTGGAAAATCGTTCGTTTGCGCACCCGTTTGCCGAAAATTCTCGGCGATTTTCGCGGTGGAAAACTGCCCGTTTTTCGCCGCTTGAAAAACCCTGTTCTTTGAATGCCCACCGGGGATTTTGCCGTTTTCCCGTCGCGGTGGAAAACAACCCACACCCCCTATCCATGGATTTTTGAAGCCAAGAAAACACAATATATGGTGGCGAAATGACGTATTATAGGGACACCGACCAAGCGGCCCGAAAGGGACGGGGCCGCAAAATTTCACGAAATTTCCGAACGCGCAGGTCACGCCCTGCCTAGGGTTCTGCGCGCGGAAAACGGTAACAAAGGCAAGCGCCCGCAGGGGCACGTGGAAAGAACGATTAAGGCGCCCGCGCGGGCGTCTGCAGCAAGCAAGAAGGGTGTGAGCGGCATGAAAATCATCAAGCGCAGCGGCTCCGAGGCGACGTTTGACATCAGCAAGATCGTCAACGCCATCAAGGGTGCCAACGGGGAAGTTGCCCCCGAGGAGCGCCTGACCGACGATCAGATCGCGCTGGCGGCCCACAGCGTCGAGTGGCTGTGCAACCGTTCCGGCCACACCGTGTCCGTCGAGGAAATCCAGGACATGGTGGAAAACCAGATCATGGCGCAAGGCCGCTACACCGTGGCGCGCAAGTACATCATCTACCGCTACCTGCAAACGCTCAAGCGCCAGTCGAACACCACCGACGACAAAATCCTGTCGCTTATCGAATGCAACAACGAGGAAGCCAAGCAGGAGAACTCGAACAAGAACCCCACGGTGAACTCCGTGCAGCGCGACTACATGGCCGGCGAGGTGTCGAAAGACATCACCATGCGCCTGCTTCTGCCCGCCGACGTGGTGGAGGCCCACAACGAGGGCATCATCCACTTCCACGACTCGGACTACTTCGCTCAGCACATGCACAACTGCGACCTGGTGAACCTGGAAGACATGCTGCAAAACGGCACCGTCATCTCCGGCACGCTCATCGAGCGCCCGCACAGCTTCTCCACCGCGTGCAACATCGCCACGCAGATCATCGCGCAGGTGGCCAGCTGCCAGTACGGCGGCCAGTCGATCTCGCTGACGCATCTGGCCCCGTTTGTTGAGGTCAGCCGCCAGAAAATCCGCCGCCAGGTGCTGCAGGAAATCAACGCGCTCGGCCTTGAGGCCAACACCGACCGCATCGCCGACGTGGTGGAAACGCGCCTGCGCGACGAAATCCGCCGCGGCGTGCAAACCATCCAGTACCAGGTGGTTACGCTCATGACCACCAACGGCCAGGCCCCGTTCGTCACCGTGTTCATGTACTTAAACGAAGCGCGCAACGAGCAGGAAAAACGCGACCTCGCCATGATCATCGAGGAAACGCTTGCCCAGCGCTACGAAGGCGTGAAAAACGAGGAAGGCGTGTGGATCACGCCGGCGTTCCCCAAGCTTATCTACGTGCTTGAGGAAGACAACATCACCGAGGACAGCCCGTATTTCTACCTCACGAAGATGGCGGCGAAGTGCACGGCCAAGCGCATGGTGCCCGACTACATCTCCGAGAAGAAGATGCGCGAGCTGAAGCTTTCCAAGGGTGAGACCGAGGGCAACGGCGATTGCTACACGTGCATGGGCTGCCGCAGCTTCCTGACGCCCGACCGCACGGGCAACGGCTACGACAACGTGGCAAACGCCGGCAACTACCAGCCGGGCAAGCCGAAGTACTACGGCCGCTTCAACCAGGGCGTCGTCACCATCAGCCTGCCCGACGTGGCGCTGTCTTCGCACGGCGACATGGCGAAGTTCTGGGAGATCTTCGACGAGCGCCTGGAGCTGTGCCACAAAGCGCTCATGTGTCGTCACGAACGCCTGAAGGGCACGCTGTCCGACGCCGCGCCCATCCTGTGGCAGTACGGCGCGCTGGCGCGCCTGAAGAAGGGCGAGCCCATCGACAAGCTGCTGTACGGCGGGTACTCCACCATCAGCCTGGGCTACGCCGGCCTGTACGAGTGCGTGAAGTATATGACGGGTCACAGCCACACCGACGCCGAGGGCACGCCGTTCGCCATGGAAGTCATGCAGCACATGAACGACAAGTGCAACGAGTGGAAGGCCGCCACGAACATCGACTTCTCGCTGTACGGCACGCCGCTTGAGTCCACCACGTACAAGTTCGCGAAGGCCCTGCAGCGCCGCTTCGGCATTATCCCGGGCATCACGGACAAGGGCTACATCACGAACAGCTACCACGTGCACGTCACCGAGCAGATCGACGCGTTCGAGAAGCTGAAGTTCGAAAGCAACTTCCAGCGCTTAAGCCCGGGCGGGGCCATCAGCTACGTCGAGGTGCCGAACATGCAGGACAACCTGAAGGCCGTTATTCGCGTGATGCAGTACATTTACGACAACATCATGTACGCCGAGCTGAACACGAAGTCTGACTACTGCCAGGTGTGCGGCTACGACGGGGAAATTCAGATCGTCGAGGACGACGGCAAGCTGGTGTGGGAGTGCCCGAAGTGCGGCAACCGCGACCAGGAGAAGCTCAACGTCGCCCGCCGCACGTGCGGCTACATCGGCACGCAGTTCTGGAACCAGGGTCGCACCCAGGAAATTCGCGACCGCGTGCTGCACCTGTAGGGAAGCGCCGGCGGCTGCTGGGTTGCTGAAACTTGCGGAATGCGAAGCGCCCGTCCATTGCGGACGGGCGCTTTTTTGCGTTTTGTGGGGGGATGAGAACTGCAAAGTTGTTTTGGACTCGAAAACGGCGAAGGCGTGTTTTCGAATTCCGAGAGGGATGGTACCCTTTCGTGCGATGCGTTTTTCGGTAGTGCGACGTTGCGGGGGAAGCGAAGTGGGGAAGCAAAGCGGGAAGGGGTCGACGCGGTCGTTCGCTTTGCTGTGCGTGGCTTCGTTTTTCATGTACGGCGTGAACAACGTCATGATCTCGCTTGCGCCGCTTGCGGTGATGGGCATGGGCGCGTCGGCTGCTGCCGCGGGCTTCCAGGGGACGTTCTTCATCGTGTTCGCTATTGTGCTGCGCACGGTGCTTATGCCGCTGACCAGCAGAATCGGCACGAAGCGGCTGATGATTCTGGGTGCGGCATCGTTCGCGGCGGCTTCGGCGCTGTTCCCGTTTTGCGCGACGTATGGCGCGTTTCTTACGGCGCGCGCGGTGCAAGCCGCCGGTTTGGCCGTGTTCTGGCCGCTTTCCGTGTCCTCGGTGGTGGACGTGTCCGATGCGGACAACGTGGGCCGGCGGCTGGGTGTCTCGCGGTTCGCCACGTCGGCGTCTATGGCCGTGGGGCCCTACGCGGCGTTCGCGCTGGGCGACGCCATGGGCGCTGGCTGGCTGTACGGCGCGCTGCTTTTGGCATCGTGCCTGGCCATCGTGGCGCTTGCAGCCTGCAAACTGCCCGGCGATGCGCATGCCGAAGGGGCCGGCGCGGTGGGCAAGTCCTGCGTGGCTCGGTCGCCTCGGCGGGGTGCGCTTGCGCGGTTCGAGGGCGGCGGTTTGTGGCTGGCGGGCGTTCTGCTGGTCACGCTGGTGGACTCCGCGGCGGCGGGCCTGGTCATGCATTTCTCGGCAATTGCGGTGGGCGAATTCGATGGCAGCCTGAATGCGGCAAGTTACCTTTCCCTGTACAGCATTGGCGGCATGATTGCTAGTTTGCTGCTGGGACGTGCGCTTGACCGGGGGAAATGCGCCATCGTGTTGCCGGTGTGCATCGCATCGTTCGGGCTTGGCGTGTTGCAGCTGGGCCTGCCGCATACAAGCTTCGCCGGCCTGGCGGCAGGCGGCGTGCTTGCCGGCGTGGGCAACATGGGCGTGGCGCTGTGCTGCATGGACATCATCACGCGCCGCGCGCCGCTGCGCCTGCGCGATACGGCGCTGGGGTATCGCCAAAGCTGCGTGGACATCGGCATCGCCGTGGCCGCCACGGCGTTCGGCGCCGCATTCGACGCCGCGCCCGCCAATTACGTGGTGTTCCTGGCCTGGGGCGCCATCATGCTGTGCTTCGCCGCTGCCGTATGCGCCAACATCGCGCACGCGGCCCGCAAGCAGCGTGGATAGTGCGAGCGTCGACCGCGCGGCGCGAGCGTCGCGAGAACCTGACGGGGGACAGGTTGTTTGTCAGGTTCCGACGACTTGCCGCGAGGTGTAACCTTGCGGGCGAATTTCGTAGCGCCGAGCGAGAGTTTGGCACCAAATAGAAAGCGCCGAAGGCGCGCCGCCGTCTTCTGGGTTGTTGCTGCTTTTGTCATACCAGCCATTCACCTGCGGAAACGCAAATATACCCTAGTCTATGCGATGCGCTTGCCCCCTTCTTTTCCTTAGTATGCAGCCTGCGCACAGCGCGTGCGTACCGAAAAGGAGAGGAGACTCTAGTGGAAAACGAAGAGAAGGCCGCGCAGGCCGGTTCGGCGTCCGTGGCTGCAAAGCCCGCGGCTAAGCGCCCCCGCCGCGGCGCCATTGTTGGCGGCGTCATCGCGGCCGTTGTGGTGGTGGCGGGCATCGGCGCGTTCGTGTGGCACGAGCAGCCCAGCTTCTGCAACGCCATCTGCCACACCCCCATGGACGGCTACCTGGAAACGTACGAGGCCGAGCCCGGCCAGGCCGCAACCGACAAGTGGGGCAACCAGGTTGCCGACGCGTCGGGCATGCTGTCGGCCGTGCACCGCACCAACGACAGCAACGCCACGTGCCTAAGCTGCCACCAGCCCGTCATCAGCGAGCAGGTCAGCGAAGGCCTCAGCTGGGCAAGCGGTAGCTACACGCTTATGGCCACCGACGGCAACCCCGCCGGCGAGCTGACCGAGCGCGGCACGTCCCAGCTGACCGAGGCGCGCGGCGTGGCCGGCGACGAGTTTTGCCTGAACAAGGACTGCCACAACCTCACGCGCGAGGACCTCACGGCACTCACCGAGGTCGAAAGCGACAACCCTGCCGTCATCATCCGCAACCCGCACTCCTGGCAGCACGGTCAGCAGGCGTGCAGCGACTGCCACAAGGCGCACCGCGCAAGCGTGCTTACGTGCACACAGTGCCACGCCGACATGGAACTGCCCGAGGGCTGGATCAGCGCCCAGGAAGCAAAACTGCTTCCCAACCAGGCTTAACGCGGAAGGAGACAACCTCATGAGCAACAACACCCTAAGCCGCCGCAGCTTCCTCACGGGCTTCGGCGCCGCCGGCGCGCTGGTTGCCGCCGGGGCCATGGCCGGCTGCGCGCCTTCCGTGGCAACGAAAGAAGACGTGGCAGCGCAGCAGACCGCCGCGAAGCACAGCTGGCGCGAAAAGCCCGCCATGCCGTCGAAGATCGCCGAGACCATCGACGCCGACGTCGTGGTGGTGGGCGCGGGCAACGGCGGCATGGTGGCCGCCACCACCGCTGCCCAAGCCGGCGCGAAGGTCATCGTGCTGGAGTCGTGCAACGGCCTGGCGTGCGCCCGCGAGGCCATCGGTGCGCTGAATTCCAAGCTTGCCGGCGAGCACACCGAGGACGTCGCCAAGCTCATCAACCATGCCAGCCAGGTTGAGTCCGGCGACATCAACCCGCCGCTGTACCGCACGTGGGCCGAGAAATCCGGCGAGATGATCGAGTGGATGGCCGACACGCTGGCGCCGCTGGGCATGGTGTTCCCGTTCGAATGGCACAAGCCCGACGACGAGCACGCCTACTACCCAGCCATGTGCTACAACCCCTGCATGGGCCAGTACAATCCCGACGGCCCGAACTACACGGCCTACCTGCACCTCAAGGCGCTGCGGGAAGTGCTCGAAGGCCTTGGCGGCGAAATCAAGTTCCTCACGCCGGCCGAGCAGCTGGTGCAGGACGCGGACGGCCGCGTGACCGGCGTCATCGCCCAGCGCGAGTCCGACGGCGCATACATCCAGGTCAACGCTGCGAAGGGCGTCATCGTGTGCACGGGCGGCTACGGCGCCAACGACGAGATGCTCGAAGATCTGCAGCCCGGCGTGACCGATTGGTGCGTCACGGGCAGCGCCACGGGCGAGAAGGGCCAGGGCATCAAGATGGCGCTGTGGGCCGGCGCGCAGCTTGAGGCCGGCGGCGGCTCGATGATCTGGAACCGCGGCGGCATGACCGACGACACCACGTTCGGCAAGCCCTACAACGGCAGCCTGTTCATCATGGGCAGCCAGCCGTACCTGCACGTGAACACGCGCGGCGAGCGCTTCATGAACGAGGACCAGTGCTACCCCATGAGCTACGCCATGGGTTGCAACCAGCCGGGCCACTTTTCGTGGGAAGTGTTCGACGCGAAGTACTACGAGGACGCCGAGCGCTTCGACACGTGCGGCTGCTCGCGCATCGTGCCGGCGCCGTCGGGCACCGCGTTCAACGCCGACGTGTACAGCCTTGAGGCCGTGGGCAAGGAGAACCTCGACAACTTCTGGATCGGCCCGGCGCTTGAGTCCGGCGTGCTGAAGAAGGCCGACACGCTTGAGGAGCTGGCCGGCATCATGGGCTTCGAAGGCGAGGCGAAAAAGACGTTCCTGGCCACGGTCGAGCGCTATAACCAGCTGTATGACCAGGGCGAAGACGTCGACTTCGGCAAGCCGGCGTACCGCATGAGCTCCGTGACGCAGCCGCCGTTCTACGCGGCGCGCATCGCCGGCACCATGCTGGTGACCATGCACGGCGTCATCACCGACACGAACAGCCAGCCGCTGCGCGAGGACGGCAGCGTCATCGACGGCCTGTACGTGTGCGGCAATGACCAGGGCGGATTCTATCCGCACCATTACCCCAGCAACTTCACGGGCATCAACGCCGGCCGCACAGCCACGTTCGCCCGCATCGCCGCCAAACACGCCTGCGGCGTGAAATAGCTGGCAAAGACGGGGAAGCGCAAAACGAAGGCCGACCGGGTTGCTCCCGGCCGGCCTTTTGCTGCTTGCCTGGGATGCGGAAGGACGCCCACTATTCTTGCGCCATGACCAGGTCGATGAGTTCTTGGCGGCTGTGCACGTCTAGCTTCGCGTAGATGTGCTTGGCGTGCGTGGCGGCGGTGTCGCGGCTGATGAACAGCGCGTCGCGCACGTAGGGGATGGAGCGGCCGTGCGCCAACAGGCCGAACACCTCGGTTTCGCGCGGCGTCAGCTTGTGGTCGTGCGCCAGCTCGGCGATGCGCGCCTCCAGCGGGTCGGCTGCAGGATCTTCCGGTTGGTTCGGCTGCTTCATTTGAGCCGGTGGGTGAGTGGTGCCGCCGACGTTTTCGACGGTCGTTTCGCTTGCAGGCTGGGTTGCGTCAAGAGCCGTCGTTTGGGGGATTTCCTTTGCGTTCGGGTTATCCCAGTTCGGGAACAGGTTTCCCTCGCCCATGGCCAGCATGAACGCGGCCACCGTCGCCACGATAAGCACCGCCGCGGCCGTTGACGTGCTGACCGCGCCATACCCGATGGCGGTTTTCAACGGCACGGAAATCATGACGCCCAGCAGGTCGCCCAGGTGCACGAACACCCAGCCCATGCCGTACGCTTGCACGGCCGTGGCCTTGCCGCGCGCGGCGTATACGGCGAAATACATCTGCGTGATCAGGCAAAACGCGAAGCGCGCGGCAATGCCCACCATGGCGGCGGCGTATGCGCCCACCGCCGGTCCGGCCACGATGAGCGCGGCGAACCCGGCCACCATCACCGGACACATCCATCGGTAGGCGAACCCCAATGACACGCGGCGCGGGCCGGCGGTTGCCGAGATGCTGACGGCCAGCATGAACAGCGCGCTGGCCACGAAAATGCCCGCCGCGGGCAGGGCGTCGGAGCCTTCCGAAATCCAGAACGACCCCTCGACGCTGACGAACAGGCAGGCCGCAAGGATGCCGAAGCCGACGTGCCCCATGCTTGCTGCCGCCTCGGCAAACGGCGCGGGGCGTGCGGGCGCTGCCGCGTAGTCGGCGGGTTGCGCGGCGGCGGCGTGCGGCCATTCTTTCGCGAACAAAAAGCCGCTGGCCAGTGGGAATGCGCTCACCGCAACAATGGCGGTAGCCGGAGGCGCCACCATGACCGCCAGCGACAGCAGCGCCGCGATGACGGCGGACGCCGGCGCGCACGACTCGATGGCGTCCTGCGACAGCCTCGCGTACAGCTGGCCCCACATCAGCCACATCAGCCCGCTGCCCGCGCCGGTGGCCACGGCGGCGGCTACGAACAGCAACGACGACAGCAGCGCATTCGGCGCCGGAACCAGCAGCATCGGTGTGGCCGCCGCGGCAACAAGGGGCGCGCCGACGATGATCTTGCGGCTTGCCGTGGGCGGCCCCAGACGTTTTTCGGCCGCCACCGCGATGATAAGCGTGGCCACGGCGCTTCCCCACCGGCAGCACGTTGAGCAACAGCTCGGTGGGCCCGCCGCCCGTTTGCTGCTCGATGGTGCTGGCCAGCCCGTCCATGGACCCCGAGTAGAACACGCAAAACACCCACGCCAGCAAAAACGCCCAGCCCAGGCACCGCACATGCGGCCTCAATTCTACGAACATGCTCCCCCTTCCACCGCGCCGTGCGCGCCCTCGCGTTGCTGCCAGAGTTGCGCGAATTCGCGCAACCGCTCGAGCACCGCGACCGCCATGCGTCCGCGTGATGCAACCGTTTGCGAAAGCCCCGCCTGCCGCGATAACGTTCGCGTCGTGATTATTCTTCCGTATACATCATAGGGTATGCACCCTCGCAAAAGGAATCACCCATTTTCGGGTATTGACGATAAACTCCCTGCTCAGCGCCGAACCTGGTACCTTGCCAAGTTCTAAACTCTGTAGAGACGTCGCTGCTGCCCGTGCAGGACTTTCGGGTCGATTTTCCTTTTCGTTGGTTCCAGCTTGCCGGGCTTCGTCGGTTTTGCCCTGCTGCGCGGGTACAATAGGCGCAACTTGTGGTGCGATGCAGCTTGCGGACGCGCTTGCGGGCGCGTCCGCGTCGTCCGCGCCGCACGACCGCGGTGCGTGACTGCCTAGGCCATGGCGAAGCTGCTGCGCCAGCTGATGCTGCTGGCTTCTTGCCGCTGCCGCAATGGTCGGTCGTTGACCGTGGCGGGCACGGCAGCCCGCCGGTTGCCGCCCGCTGCTGCCGCAACGGCCGGCTGTTCACCGTTGCGGCAGCGGCTGGCCGCTGCTCACTTTAGCTTCGGGAGGGAACATGGGATTGCTTGCGAAACCGCTCAACCGCGTGCTGTTTTTGGCGTGCGTGCTTGTCACGGGCGCGCTGGCCGGCGCGTTCGTGTGGGCGTTTTTCTTTTGCATGGACATCGGTATCGAGTTCGCGTGGCACACGCTGCCCGAGGCGCTTGGCGCGGCGGTGGGCGGCGCGCTGCCCGGCATGCAGCCGGGGCGTTTCGGCGTGCTGGCGTGGCCGCTTGTCATGTGCGTGGGCGGCGGCCTGGTCATCGGACTGTACAAAAAGCACGTGGGCTTTGCGCCCGAAGAGCTGAACAGCGTTATGGCCCGCGTGAAGAGCGAAGGCCGTTACCCTTATGACCACCTGGGGAAACGCTCGATTGCAGCCTTGCTTCCGCTGCTGTTCGGCGGCAGCGTGGGCCCCGAGGCGGGGCTTACCGGCGTCATCGCTGGCCTGTGCACGTGGGTGGGCGACCGCATGCGCCGCTTCGGCAGCGATTTCCGCGCCATGACCATGGTGGGCACGCAGGCGGCGCTGACGGCCGTGTTCACCGCGCCGCTGTACGGGTTTGCCGCGCCGCTTGCCGGCACGTCCGACGGGCGCGCGACCGCGGGCGCCGGCGCAGGCGACGAGGTGGACATCGTGCTGCCGAAGGCGCAGAAAACGGTGGTGTACCTGTGCGCGGTGGCCGGCGCGCTTGCCGCGTTCGTGGGGCTTGGCCAGGTGTTCGGCGGCGGGGGAGGCCTGCCGCGCTTCGCGGCCGCCAACGTCGGCGCGGCCGAGCTGGCGTGGCTGGTGCCGCTGGCGCTTGCAGGCACCGCGGCGGGCTGGGTGTTCCACGCGTCCGGCGGCGCAACGCAGGTGCTTGCGCGCAAAATGGGCGCCCGTCCGGTAGCGAAATCCCTGCTCGCGGGCGCAATCCTGGCGCTGTGCGGCATGGCGCTGCCCTACACCATGTTCGCCGGCGAGGCGCAGGCCACCATGCTGCAGACGGCGTACGCGGCCATCCCGGCGGCCGCGCTCATTGCCACGGGCTTCGTGAAGGCGGCCGTCACGCCGTTGTGCATCAACCTCGGCTGGCGCGGCGGGCATTTCTTCCCCGTCATCTTCTCGGGCATTTCGCTTGGCTACGGGTTCGCCCTGGTCAGCGGCATCGACCCCGTATTCTGCGTAGCGGCGTGCACGGCGGCGCTTATGGGCGCGGTCATGCGCCAGCCGCTTATGGCGGCGCTGCTGCTGATCATGTGCTTCCCGCTCAAAGGCGTGGTGGTTATGCTGGCAGCCGCCACCATCGGCGCCGCCATCCCTCTGCCAAAAGCTCTGCGGGTGAACTAGCGAAAGGAACGTCATGCGGAAGTTGCGGATGTTGATCGAGATTGAGCGCCAAGCGGGGTTTGGGCCGATCACGGCGGTGTTTCTGGCTGTGTTCGCGCTGTGCTCCGTGGCGGTGTGGCTGGCCGATCCGGCCACGAACACGCTTGGCGACGGCTTGTGGTTCAGCTTCCAGGCCGTGTCCACCATCGGCTTTGGCGACATCACGGCGGCCGGCCCGGTGGCGCGCGTGACCACCGTCGTGCTCAGCGTGGTCAGCATCTTCTACATCGCGCTGATCACCGGTGTGGTGGTCAGCTACTGCAACGCCATGGTGCGCGCCCGCCAAGAGGGCACGCTCGCGCACTTCATGGACAACCTCGAACGCCTGGAGGACATGACCCCCGAAGAGCTGGCCGCATTCTCCCAACGAGTCCGCGAATACCGAAACCGCAGGTAGCGGGGGCGCGTGTTCGTATTCAGCTTCTCGCGAAAACGTCCACTGTTTGCCAAAATTTGGAGAAGCTGAACGAATCGGGGACAAATTTCGCCGAAGCTGAAAAGCCGCAAAGCGAATCGTGCTTGCCGTTTCGCGAACACTTTTCGGCATCCGTAAAACACCAGGTCACAGGCTTGTATCACTTCTACAGTTGGCGAAGCCCGTCCTTCGCTGCACGCAGTTTCCCGCAGAACATTCAGGAACGAAAAAAACTGTCCAACAGTGGCCATAATTTCGCGTTCCTGAACACTGCGATGCCCGGGCTCCTCGGAGGCACCCGGACGTTTTTGAGTGCGCGGAAGTAGGGGGCTGGCGAAGGGCGCGTTAGTGGCCGCTTGGAACGGCCGACGGTGCCTCCGGGTGCCGTTCCGCATGCATAAAACGCCCGGGCCCCTGGTGGGTGCCCGGGCGTACGTTAGCTCGCGAGCGTTTACCGGCTCGCGAGCGTTATCGACTTGCGGCCTAGTTCTCTGGCTGCTCGCCGGTGATGATGGCGTGCAGGATGTTGCGGCGACTCAGTGCGCCCACCAGCACGCCGTCGCGCGTGACGGGCACTTTCTTGATCTTGCGCTTCGCTAGCACGCCGCACGCCACGTCAAGCGGCGTGTCCACGTCCACGGACACCACGCGGCTTGCGGTAGCGCCCGCGCCCGCCTTCGCGCGCTTGCCGTCGCGCACCAGCGTCACGATCAGCACCACAGCCATGCCGGCCAGAAGCGCCGTCGTGCAGAACGCCGCGTGGTAGCCGAAAAACGTGTTCTCCAGCCCGGTCAGGCTGGTCGTGTTCGCCGAAACCGTGGCCGCGACCGACACCAGAAGCGCGGTGCCGAACGACGCGGCCACCTGGTTGATGGTGTTGCTGGTGGACTGCGCGTGCTGGATGGCGTCGTTGGGCAGCGAGTTCACGCCCCACGTGTTCACGGGCGTCATGGTGAACTGCATGCCGATGACCATGACGGCGTACACCAGCGTCACCGCCACGATGGGCGTGTCGATCTGCAGGCTGACGAACCCGATGAGGCCCACGGTGATGCCCGCGGCGCCCGCCAGCACCGGGCGGCGCACGCCGTGCTTGTCGAACAGGCGGCCGGCGAACAGGCCGGTGAACGCGCCGATGACGGCGCCGGGCAGCATGGCGATGCCGCTGACGGTGGCCGTGTGCCCCAGCACGCCCTGGATGTACAGCGGCATGATGGTCTCCATGCCGATAAGCGCGGCCTGGAACAACGCGATGATGATGACCACCGCTTCGGTAAGCGCATAACCCGAGGTCAGCCATTGAACCGTGGTGGAATCAACGCCCATGTCGCCCATGATGGTGGGCAGCGCCGGCGTCATAAGCGTTGCATTCAGCACGGCCAAAAACGCGCCGGACAAAAGCACCGCCATCATGCGGAATTCCTTCTTCGAAATGCCTAAACCCATGAAACCTCCTGTCGGCAATGAAGGCGACCACGAGGCCGCCGTCGATTGACAATTAACAAATGATAAATATCAAGCGGAAAGTATACTCCCTCGTTATTGACATTCATCAACCGTACACACAAAATGGCAAAAGAAATGGTTTTGCTAGACCAAGCGGATTAAGGCCGGGGCGGGGTTGGACGATCCGATTGCCCGATGGACGAACCCACCCCGCTCCGTCCCGCTCGCCGGTCCCGTCCATCGCGCGCGTCGACCCCGGTCTAGCCGAACTAACAGGATCAATGGCCGCCGCATTTCGGTGCACACCGCCGACGCGCCCGGCCGATAGGTAGGTTCGCATGACCAGCAACGAAAACGCGGAAGATTTACGGGGCCGCCTGGCGCCCGAGGAAGTGGTGCTTGATGCCATGGGCGCCTACGAGGGCCTGGCTCGCTGCGCCATCATGCGCAGCCGCGGCGATGGGCTGTCGAAAACGCAGACGGACATCATCATCCGCTTGTCGTTTTGCGGGAAGTCCAGCATGACGTCTCTGGCCGATGACCTGGCCGTTTCCAAAGAGCACATCACGCGCGCCGTCAACGCGCTCATCGAGCGGGGTCTGGTGGAGAAGCATCGCAGCACCGAGAACTTCCGCTTGGTGAAGGCGTCGCTTACCGAAGAGGGCACGGCCATGGCGCACACCATCCGCATGGCGTCCATCGAACGCCTGAACGAGCGCCTGGCGAAAATTCCGCCCGAAGACCGCGAAGCGCTGCTGGAAGCATCCGAGCAGGCCCAAGCCATCATCAACAAGATTCTCACCGCATAGCGCAGGGGCGGGCGGCGCGGTTGCCGGGGCATGTTATTGCGTTTCGTGTGGTGCGGTTGCATTTGGTGATTTGTCCGGGCTTCGTGGAATCGTATCGTAAGGAGTCTGAAATTTGCCGCTAGGGTTTGCTGCTTTCGATTGGCGTTTAAACTGGCAGACATGGTGCAAGTTGCAGCGCGAACGGCGGCAGCGGGCGTGGGCGCAAAAGACGGCAATCGGCGCCGACGCCGCCTGGTCGGCCCTCAACCAGTAAGGACATCATGAGCAACATCGAGAACAAGGCGAACACCGCCGCCACCGAAAACCCCAACGTGGCCGCTTGGCTTGCCGGCGCGCCGGCCGACGTGCGCGACACCACCGAGCGCCTGCTGGCCGAAGTGGCGGGCCTTCGCGCAACGCAAACCATCTACCCGCCGCAGGACGACATCTTAAACGCGCTGGCGTTCACGGCGCCGGCCGACGTGCGCGTGGTCATTCTGGGGCAAGATCCCTATCACGGCCCGGGGCAGGCCATGGGCCTGTCGTTTTCCGTGCCGCAAGGGTGCAAGCTGCCGCCCAGTCTGCGCAACATGTATAAGGAACTGGCTGCTGACCAGGGGTGTTCGCAACCGGAAAGCGGCGACCTCACGTCGTGGGCGGCGCAAGGCGTGCTGCTGCTCAACACCACGCTCACCGTGCGCGAGCACGCGGCGGCGTCGCACGCCAAGCTGGGCTGGCAGGTGCTCACCGACCACGTGGTGCGCCGCTGCCTTGAGCTTCCGCAGCCGGTGGTGTTCCTGACCTGGGGAAAGCACGCCATCGACCTAGTGGCGAAAGCTCGCGCGCACGTGCAGGGCGCAGCGAGCTCTTCTCGCATGGGATCGCGGACGGTTTCGCATGCGGTGTCTGGTGCTCGGGCGTCCGAAATCGTAGCTGCGCCAACGCCCGAGGGCGCAGGCGTCCTCGGCTTGTCGCCTCTTGCAAGCGAAGGCGTTCTTGCGAACAAGTATGTGTTGGCGTCCACGCATCCCTCGCCGCTGTCGGCCAACCGCGCCACGGCAACGTTGCCCGCCTTCATGGGATCGCGCCCCTATTCCCAAGTCAACCGCATCCTGCAACAAGAAGGCGAACCCCCCATCAACTGGCAAAGCGTCTTGGGGTAGGGACCGCCTCGCGCGCGGGGCTATCTCCCGAATCTTCTAGGACTCCCAGATCTTCCGAATCCCCCATATCTTCCGATTCCCCGTAGAGTTGCCCGATTCCCCGTAGGGTCGAGCGAGGGCTCGGCCCAGCCAAGAAAGCGCCAAAGGCGCGCCGCTGGCTTCGCCGTCTGGGGTTGGCACGATTTCGGACTTTCCGAATCCCCGAACAATCGCGCGCGAATTTTCGGCACGATTTCGGACTTTCCGAACCTCTTAACCTGCTCATGCGAACTTTTTGGGCAGGAAATCGAACTTTCCGAATCTGACAACATCGAATCGAGTGGATCAAGGCTCGGAAAGTTCAATTTCCTGCCATTTTCAGCTTCCCCGATGTATCTACCCCCGGAAAGTTCGGTTTCGTGCCATTTGCACGAAACCGCCGGCGCACTCCGACGCCCGCGCGTTCTCACGTTGCGCTTCCGTGCGCATACGAAAAACGCCGGTGTGCTCCCACGCTCCCGCTCCCGCGCCCGTACGCAAAACGCCGGCGCCCCTCCCACACACTGTGCCCGCGCCCTCTCCCAAAACGAAGGCGGGACGGGGTTTGTGCCCCGTCCCGCCTTTCTGCGTCCCGATATCTCAACAGGCTGCCTTTGTGGGCGCGCCTGTTGTCGGTTGGTTTTCGGGTGCCGTTCGCGCCTTCTGGTTGCGGCCGGCATCCGATTGTTGGTCGTTTTGCCAGCTTTGCGGCCCATTGGTGACGGGGCATCGAGCTGGTCGGCATCCGCCGTGCCGCCTGCTCGCAGCTTGCGCGCTGCTTGCAGGCGCGGGCCTGCAGCTCGTCGGCTTACGGTTGCGCGACCTGGGGCCGCGCAACCAACCGCAAACAATCTACTTGCGAATGACCTTCTGGCCGCTCTCAAGCTCCTTGCGTGCCCAGTGGCCCCAGTGGTACAGCGCGTCGGCTTCGGACACGGTGCCGTCGCCGAACATCAAGCGATGCGTGCCGCGATAGGGCTGGAAAATGCCGGCGCCCAGGAAGATGTGCGCCAGGCCGAACACGGCGATCAGCAAAAAGCCCAGGTCATGCAGCCACAGGATCACGCCATACGCGCCGCCCAGGCTGGTAACGGAAGACCCGATCACCAGCAGCACGCCCGTGACGCCCATAAGCGCGCCGGCAAGCCACAGCATGCCGTCGGCGAAGCGCTGGCCGGACTTCACCTCGTCCTGGTCGGGCATGTGAATCCACTTCGCCATGAACAGGTAGGGGAAGAACAGCAGCATCCACTTCTTGTCGTCGGAATTCCACTTCGCGAACAGGTTCTTGAAGATGTGCGCCACGCCCTTCGGCGCCAGGATGGCGCTGATAAGCGGCACCAGCACGAACACCGCGCCGATCACGCGATGCGACATGCGGATGGCGAACACGGTGTCCGCGCCTGCGGCCTGGCCCAACGCGGGCACGAACACGAACAGGCCGGAGATGCACAGCAGAATGCAGGCGATGATGGTGATGCCGTGTGTCCAGCGCGCCTGGCGCGAGTGGCGCACGATGCGCTTTTCGCCCAAACGGCGCGCGTCGGCTTCGTGCTGCTTCAGAAACTCCCTGTCGGCAGCTAGCTGATCAGGGGAAACGCTCACGGTCTTGCTCATTACCGGCCTCCCTTCTTGCCGATGTTCTCGGTGATGTGCTCCATCACCGACATCTCGTCCTGCCCATCGCCGTGCTTGACCACCGCGCCGGTGGCAACGTCGATGGTGTCCTTCGTGGCCGGGTTGTACGCCAGCTTGTCGCGCTTGTAGCCGGCGGCCAGGCCGAACATGGCGGCCAGGCCCACGACGGTAAGGCCGCTCAGCGCGCCCGTGATCGGCTTCATGACCTGCGTCATTGCCACCGTGGCCGAAACTTCCGGGTTCTCCGGCAGCTCGTAGCGGTCAAGCGGGTACTTCAGCACGTGCAGCACGTGCGCGCCGCCGATCTGGTCGGCGCCGTACAGGCTGGCGTCGGCGAACCCGCGCCCGCGCAGCACTTCCACGCGCTCTTGCCCGTAAGCCAGCATCTCCTCGCGCGTGCCGAAGCGCAGCGCCTGCGGCTGGCACGTGGATACGCACGCCGGCGCCATGCCGTGCTCGACACGGTCGCCGCAGCCCGTGTACTTGTTGATGACGGCGCGACCCAAAATGCCGTTATCGCCGTCGTAGCGCGGCACGTTGTAGGGGCAGGCGTCCAGGCAGTACTTGCAGCCCACGCACTTCGACTGGTCAACTTCCACAAAGCCCGTGTCCTCGTTGCGCACAAGCGCGCCGCCCGAGCACACCGTGGCGCACGGCGCATCTTCGCAATGCATGCACGACCGGCGGCCAAACGCCCACTCAACCGGCTTCTGACCTGCGCCATCGCGCTCGTCGAATGTCATAATCAGGCGTGTGGTGCCATTGAGGTCCGGCGGGTTTTGGTACGTGCCCGTGAAATCTTCCTTCGCGTTCGCGCCCTTCATGTACGACGGCAGGTTGTTCCAGCATTTGCAGGCAACCTGGCAGCCTTTGCAGCCCGTGCACTTCGAGGAATCGAACAAAATTGCCATCTCAGTCATCTTTCGCTCCTTCCCCTTATGCCTTCTCGATGTTCACGAGGAACGCCTTGTACTCCGGAATGAAGCTGTTCGGGTCGCCGACGTTCGGCGTCAGGTCGTTCACCATGTTCGTGTCCGAACCGTGCACGCCCGCCCAGCCGTAGTGGTGCGTCATGCCCACCAGGTGGCGCTTCTCGCCGTTGACGGTCATGGGCTTCACGCGCTTCGTGACCACGGCGGGAATCTCCACCGAGCCGCGGTTGTTCCATGCGTGCACCATGTCGCCGCTCTTGATGCCCTTTTCGGCGCCCAGCTCCTCGGAAATCTCGATGAACTGCGCGGGCATGGACTCGATGAGCGCCGGGCACATGCGCGTCTGACCGCCTGTCTGCCAATGCTCGGTGACGGAATACGTGGTGGCCACGTACGGGAACTCCTTGCAGTCGGCGTGCGCCGTGGACTTGTTCTCGGCGAACTTGATGCAGGGGTTGGACAGGTGTCCGTTGATGATGTTCTTCTCAAGCGGGCTCTCGAAGGGCTCGTAGTGCTCGGGCATGGGCGCGTCCACCATGCCGTAGCTGATGAGGCGTGCGTTTTGCTCCCACGTCATGAAGAACGCGTTGTTGTTCGGCGGAACCGGCTTGCCGCCCTTGACGGCCACGAAGTCGGTGTTGTCGTTGAGCTCCCACTTCTCGCCGTTCCACGTGCACAGCGCCTTCTTCTCGTTCCACGGCTTGCCCTTCGTGTCGGAAGACGCGCGGTTGTACAGGATGCGGCGGTTGTTCGGCCAGGCGTAGGACCACTTCGGGTACAGGCCCAGGCCCGTGGGGTCGCTCAGGTCGCGGCTGGCGCACGGCTGCTCGGCGGCGTCAAGCGGCGCCTTGTTGTTGTTCCAGAAGCCGGAGTACACCCACATGCCGCACGCGGTGGTGCCGTCGGCCTCAAGCTCGGAGTAACCCGCAAGCAGATCGGTCTTGGGGCTCTTCGAATCGCAGTTGCAATCGGTGCCGGCGATGCGGTAGCCGTTGAGCGCCCAGGCCACGGGGCGCGGGTCCATCTTGCCGTCCACGTAGTAGTCCCACTTCGTGTTCAGGATGGGGTCGGGGTTCGGCCGCCTTCCTTGCGGTACAAATCGCAGATGGCGGTCCAGATGAGGTCGCACATCTCGTAGTCGGGTTTCGCCTGATCCCACGGCTCGCACGCCTGGAAGCGGTATTGGATCCAGCGGCCGGAGTTCAAGATCATGCCCGGCTTCTCGTAAATAAGCGCGCACGGCAGATAGTACACCTCGGTCTGAATTTCGGCCGGGTTCATGTCGGGCGCTTTCCAGAAGCATGCGGATTCGGTTTCCACCTGGTCTGCCACCACCAGCCAGTCAAGCTTGGCCATGGAGCGGCGCACGAAGCTGGCGTTCGGGGCGGAGTGGCACGGGTTCATGCCCCAGTTGAAGTAGCCCTTCATGATGCCTTTGTCCATCAGCTCGAACGTGGAGATGTGCGTGAAGTCCTGCGCACCCTTGCCCGAGGGGACCTTCGGCCACGGCGTCGTCCCAGGAGATGTCCTCTCACTCGCTGGCGCCGGGGCGGCGCACCATCGGGCGCGTGATGCGGTCGGGATTCTTGATGACCTCGCGCGTTTCGGGGTCAACGATGTTGCGCAGCTGGAACATCGTGGCGCCCTTCGGGCACAGGCCGCCTTCGTTGATGGGATGCTCGGGGTCGCCCTCAAGGTTGATCAGCTCGCCGTTGCGCGACGAGCACAGGCTGCCGCAACCGCCGGCGCAGTAACAGCAGATGTTCGTGGCCTCTTCGGTCTTTTCGAGCTTCCATTCCTTTTTCGTCTCTTCGGCGAAGGCGGGAGTGGTTGCGGAAAGCTCGAACGCCAGCGTGGTGGCCAGCGCTCCTCCCGTTGCCTTGAAGAATCCTCTACGTGAAAGGTTCATGGTTGTCCCTCTCGTCTTGTTCCCAAACACGCCGTTGGCCAGGCAGTTCGCAAGTGTGAAGGACGCTTGCGGGTGCGCCGCCGCCGCAGGCCGCCTGTGCGGCCGCGTGCGTGAAGCGCGCGCAATACGCCAGGCTCTTCGCCTTTCCCGCCGCGCGCGCAAATCGCGTTTTGGGTGCAGGCAAAGGATGCAGCAGCGTGTATGGGTTTGTCTCGTTTCGTGTTTCTTAGGCGCGCTCGCCTTCGCGCCAAAGGTTTGCCCGCGCGCTCGTCCTTCGCGCTGGCAAAGTGCAGAATGCTGATGAATGCAAAGGACTTCACGCAGATTGAAGTCGCCTACATTCAAATGCAGAAGGCGGATCCGGATTTCCGCCATCCTAAACGTTACTACTGGTAAGCCATGTTTCCGTTTTGCTACCAGCAAGGGAGCAAATTCTCCGACAAGCGGCATAACCCCAAAGAGGGTGTGCCACCTGATCTGGGTAAACGCCGAAAGTGGTTTTATTCTGATACGCAAATGATGCGGAACAAGATGCGTTGAACGGCAGCAACGAAAGCCTCCCGCAACCCCACCTCGTAGCGTCGAGCGAAAGCTCGACACCTATTAGAAAGCGCGAATCGCGCCGCATAATTCAGCACGCTGTATCGTTCTGTGACAAGAAAAAGGCTTTTCTGTATGTGCACGTGCCTCAAGGGGTGCTCGATGGCATCGCAAGCCATGCGTCGCCACCCGCCGCGCAAATCGAGCCCCCTCGCGGGTCGCGCGCCTGCGTGCCCGCCGTCGCCCGGCCCGCAGGCCGCACCCAGATCGTGGGTCGCCCTCTAGCGCCCGTACCTCTTCACGGCGTCGATGAGCGCTCGCATGTCGAGCGGCTTGGACAGGTGCGCGTTCATGCCTGCGGCCTTTGTGCGCTCGCGGTCTTCGTCGAACGCGTTCGCGGTCATGGCGATGATGGGCACGCTTGCCGCATCCGCGCGGTCAAGCGCGCGGATGGCGCGCGTGGCCTCAAGCCCGTTCATCACGGGCATCATCAAATCCATCAGCACCAGCGAGATCGATCTCGGCGCCGACTTCTCGAATGCGGCCACCGCTTCCTTGCCGTTCCACGCCTTCATCACCACGGCGCCGGCGGCGTCAAGGTAGTACTCCGCAATCTCCATGTTCAGGTCGTTGTCCTCAACCAGCAGCACGCGCTTGCCTTCAAGCGACGCCATGTCCTGCGCCTTGTCCGACCCCGGGCTCTGTGCTTCGCCGGCGTCGTCGATGGTAAACGTCAGCCAGAACGTGATGGTGGTGCCCACGCCCTGCTGGCTTTGCACGTCGATGGTGCCTCCCAAGGCATCTACCAGTGACTTCACGATGGACATGCCCAAGCCCGTGCCGCGATAGTGCGTGCGCGCGCCCAGCTCCTCTTGCGTGAACGGCTTGAATAGCTGCTGGTCCACGAACTGCTGGCTCATGCCGATGCCCGTGTCCTCGATCTTGAACTCAAAGCGCGCCACGCCGCCCGTGCAGCCAAGCTCGGTGGCGTACGTGTTCACCGACCCGCCGGGCTTGTTGTACTTGATGGCGTTGCTGAACAGGTTGAGCATGATCTGCCGCAGCCGCAGGTCGCTGCCAATAAGGTGCGCGTGGCGAATGCTCACCTGATAGCTGCGGTGCGCAATGTTGCTTTCCTGCAGCTGCGCGTCCACCAACGACCGCACATCGGCCATCAGCGCTTCCAAATCGAAGCGCACCTGCTCAAGCACCATCTGCCCCGAGCTGAGCTTGCTCATATCCAGCACGTCGTTGACCAGGTCGAACAAGTGGTTTGCGGACAGCTGGATCTTCTCCAGGCACTCGCGGGTTTTCTCGGGGTCCTGGTTGCTCATGCGGATGATTTCCAGCATGCCCAAAATGCCGTTGATGGGCGTGCGGAAGTCGTGGCTCATGCGGTTCATGAACTCGGTTTTCGCCTTGTTCTCCGAGTCGACGGTCTCGAGTGCCTGTTCAAGCCGCTGTTTCTCCTCTTCCTCGTGCTGGTGGAACGCTGAGGTGTTCTTGAGCAGGATGATGCCGCGCACCACGGGCCGGTCGCGCTGCGTTTCGGCGTCGTAGGCGGTGTCGCGCGACATGAGCACGCTTTTCTGCAGCCACATGGTTTGGCCGCCCTTCGTGCGCTCGCGGTACTCGATGGTCACCTCGCTGGCGCCGGCTTCGAAGCGCTTCAACAGCTTCTCGGACGTGTCGATCAGCCGGTAGCTTTCCACCGTGTCGTCGGTGATAAGCTTCGAGCGGCGCCGGCAGTACGCGTCGTAGGAGCACGGCGGCTCGATACCTAGGTCAAAGCGCTCTTCGGACGGCTGCGTGAACGCGCGCTCCAGCTCGTCGTCCGTCAGGTTCACCGAATAGGCCGTCTGCGCGGACTCTAGCAACGCGTCCACGTAGTGCGCGTTTTCCATGAACGACTGCTTCATCTGGTCGTAGTAGCGCGACAGCTGCTGCTTCTCCGTGGACTCGATGCTGTGGAACGGCTCGAACCCCACGACGAAGTGGTGCAGCGCGCCGCTTTCGCCGTCAAGGAAAACCACGGTCAGCCGGCCGTAGTGCGTGTTCAGGTGATAGGGGGCGGTAAGCGTCGGCGTTTGCTCGCCCAGCGTTTGGCGAAGGTGCTCAAGCTGCAGAAGCTTGCGCAGCCGCGTCCGGTCGCTGTCGGCGGCCAGCTCGGCCGCAATCTGCACCGCCGCGCCCGTGTAGTTGCCGCTGTCGGCCAAAAACGCGTCCGACGAGGCGCGCAGCACGCGGTACTGGTCAAGCAGCGCGTCGCAGTACAGGCAATCGGAGAAACGGTAGCCCATGCTTTCGATGCGCTTGAGCGTCAGGCGGTCGTGCTGCTGCATTTCGGCGGCCTCGGCGCGCTTGGCCCGGTTCTTGTCGATGTACATATTCTTGTCGGCCTCGCGTAACAGCTCGCGCAGCGTGGGCGTGCCGAAGTCGCTTGACAGCGCCCAGCCGGCGGCGTAGCTGATGGGCATGGCGGGGTTGGCCTGGGAATACTCCGTGCACAGCGCGCGCAGCTTCGCCAGCTGCGCTTCGACGTTGGCGTGGCTGGCGTTTTGCATCACGGCGATGAACTCGTCGCCGCCGTCGCGGCCCACGAAGCACGCCGGCCCCGCAATCTTGGCCAGCTGCTCGGCGAACGAGCGGATGTAGGCGTCGCCGGCATCGTGCCCCAAGTTGTTGTTGATGGTGCGCAGGTTGTTCAGGTCGAACATGCACATGGCCACGGGCGCGTCGGGCGAGGTGGGCATTTCCTGCCTCAGGATTTCCTCGCATTTGTTCTTGTTCGGCAGACCCGTGGCCTCGTCCAGGTACACCTTTTTCTGCAGCGCGCGGTTTTGCGCGGCCGTGCGGATGGCGCGCGCCAGCTCGATGGCCATGAGCGCGATAAGCCCGGCGATCACGGCGAACACCACGTTTTCCAGCTGGTTGAGCGCGGTGGCCTTCTCCTGCGAGTATTCCTCGGCCTGTTTCGTGGTCGTGTCGCAGATGCCGAAGAACTCCTCGCTTTTCGCGATGATATCGGTGCTTTCGTAGCCCACGTCGCGCACGCGGTAAATCTCGTCGCGCAGCGTGGAGAAGTACGCGGCCAGTTCGGTCATTTTCGCCTGGTACTCGTCGTCGTTCAGGCTGACCAGGTTCAGCTCGTCGCTGCCGAAACGCAGCCCGTTGATGTAGGAGTCCACGGCTTCAAGCAGCTTGTCCTGGGGCTGACCTGCGTCTTCAAGCTTCACGATGCGCTGCGTGGTGCCGCGCACCAGGCCGGCGTAGTTCACCACGCGCGCGGTGCCCTGGATGTCGGCCACCAGCGACAGGATGTTGAAGAACAGCACGATAAGCACGACGGTAAGCGCCGTCATAAGAATGTGGATGATGCGGTTGCCGTTTTTAGCGGCGGGCTTAGACATTGTTCGGCCTTTTCGGTACGTTCGTATTCCTCGTTCGCGCGGCCCGGGGCCACATGCGAAACATTATACCCGCGCCAGCTCCAAGTCAGCGACCAATAACGTCCCATATGCGGAACAATCCGTAATTCGCTTTGGCTTTGATCGTGCGATTGCCGAAGGCTCGCACCCCGCGTTTCGCCAGCACGCTGGGACGGTCTGCCACTTTTAACATGCGGTCGCTGAAGGCTCGTAAGCGCTTAAGCCTTGCAGCCCGATTCCGTAGGGCGAAGCGAAAGCTCCGCCCCAAACAGAAAGCGCCAAAGGCGCGCCACCAAATTAAACGTAACGCCAACAATCAAGTAGCTCGCACGCCCTGGGCCCAGGCACCGCACAAGCCCTGCAAAATCTGGAATGCAACTCCAGATTTTGCGAATAATGTCTCTCAGAAAGCTGGAAGGGCGGCTTTCTGTGCGCGTGCGAGCGTGGAGCCCCGCATGCAAAATCATTTTGCGTGAGGAGAACCACAAAATCATCAAACAGGTCGTTTCCCCAGGTGAAATAACATTTTTGGAAGGCAGAAAAGTACACTTTTTTGCCACTGGGTTATGAATTGCAAGATTCGCGTAATGAACGCTAACCGACCTGCGGTTATGCAAAAATCGATGTGTATAATGGGGCTAATTTCGAAGTGGCAAAAAAGCGTACTTTTCTGCAACTTGGCGAAGAGACCGCCGCGTCCCTGGTGACGCGGCGCCGTTGCCTTATGCCTGGTTGCAGGCTCGTTTCGGGAAAGGAAGGCGGCATGGCGGCGGCACGGCGAGCAGCGCAAAACGCTAGCGGCAACGAGGCGCGCAACGCGCAGCGTCAGCCGGCAGCTGCGCCGTTTCCCGCCGGCCGCCGCGTGCCGAAGGGCACGCTGCGTTGGTATCCCGTGCGCGTGCCGGAAGGCCGCGAGGCCGCTGCCGCCGAGCGCCTGCGCAAGCTGGCGTCGGCGGGCGCGCTCGACGACGCCGTCGTCGTGTCGCGCGAGCGTTGGTTCAAGCGCGCCGGCGCATGGAGCGTGCAAACGCAGCCGCTGTACCGTGGCTACGTGTTCGCCGTGTCGCGCGACGCGGCGGCGCTCGGGCGCGAGCTGGATCGCCTGGGGCTGCACGGCGGTGCGCGGCAGGAGGGCGGCCGCCCGGTGCCGCTGGCCGACGACGTGCGGCAGTGGATCGCCGCGTCCATGGACGGCGCGGGCGTGCTGCGCGCCAGCGAGGGCGTCATCGAGGGCGGCAGCCTGCGCGTGACGAAAGGCCCGCTTGCCGGCCAAGAGGCGCGCGTGGCCAAGGTCGACCGCCATCGCCGCGTGTGCGAGGTGCGCGTGGGCCGCGAAGGCGGGCGCGACGTGGTGGAGCGCATGGCGCTCAACGTGCCGGAGAAAAGCTAGCGGCCGGGTTGCTGCCAGCGGCCAGGCCGCGCTTCGGCCGCGAAGGCGGGCGCGGGGCCGGGTGCCCAAGGGCGCGCGGCATCGAGCAGGCGCCGCTTGCCAACCGGCCGCCTGGCCGCCCGCAACGCGGCGGCCGACAGCTTCGAAATCGCAGCTTGTTGCGCCGCGGGCGCGCGGGCGGGGCAATCTCCCGTCAGCGCCCGCGGCGCAGGAAACTGCAGCGTTTGGGTTTTGAGGACCCGCAGGTGTAAAGCGATGCCGCGTTCGGCGTTCGTACAAGCCTGCGGGAATGAATGCGTTTTCGTTTCGCCATCCCTTGCGGGGGCAGGGGCGAAGCCATGTCGAGAGGCGAAAGGCGGGTGCGGGCCGTGTGGTACGTGATCCAAGTGATGGCAGGCCGCGAGGAAGCGGTGGCCAAAAAGATCAAGCGTGCGGCCGCGGACTTCGCCGAAGAGCGCGGCACGGCGGCGGCCGAGGTGCTGCAAGAGTGCTTCAGCCCGCGCTTCAAGACGAAGGTCCGCCAAGACGGCAAGTGGGTGGACGACGAGCGCCCGCTGCTGCCGGGCTACCTGGTGGCCGTGACCGGCAGCGCCGCCGTGCTCGACACGGCGCTCAAGCGCGTGCCCGAGCTCACCCGGATCCTGGGAAACGACAACGCATTCATTCCGCTGAAAGACGACGAGGCCGCCTGGATCGACGCGTTCACGCGCAAGGGATACCGGGTGGTGGAGATGTCCGAGGGCTTCAAAGAAGGCGGCAAGGTGACCGTGACCTCCGGCCCGCTGGTGGGCTACGAGGGCGCCATCACCAAGATCGACCGCCGCAAGCACGAGGCATACCTGCAGCTTGAAATCATGGGAAGGAAAAAGGAAGTAAAGGTTGGCTTCAACCTCGTCAGAAAAGCACAATGAACTGGGATTGGGCGTGACGCTGTAGTGGCTAGCGAAGCTGTTGCAGCCAAGGCCGCCGAAGAGCGCGGCAAGCAAGCCGACGCCGGAGTGGTCGACTTCGGGTCCATCGCGCCGAAGAACGCCGCAGCGCGCAAGACCGTGCGAAGCGGCGCGGCGTATGACATCAATGGCGGCGGGGGCTCAGCCGAAAGCTCCGAGCGCGCCAGACGCCTCAAGGAGGAGCTTGGGAGCGTGCCGGTTACCGGCATCGAGGACAGGGTGGCGTACCGCTTTGTTAAGCGTGCGTTCGACATCGTTTTCAGTGCGGCGGTGCTCATCGTGTTTTGCTGGCTGTACGCCATCATCGCGGTCCTCATCAAGGTCGACGATCCGAAGGGCCCCGTGTTCTTCAGCCAGGAGCGAGTGGGCAAGGACGGCAAAACCTTCCGGATGCTGAAGTTCCGCAGCATGTGCGTGGACGCCGAGGACAGGCTCGCCGAGCTCAAAGAGCTCAACGAGAAGACCGGCCCGGTGTTCAAGATCGCCGAGGACCCGCGCATCACCCGCGTTGGCAAGTGGCTGCGCAAATTGTCGCTCGACGAGCTGCCACAGTTCATCAATGTCCTACGCGCGGATATGAGCATCGTGGGCCCGCGTCCCGCATTGCCGGCTGAGGTCGCGACCTACGACGATTACCAACGTCAAAGGTTGCTGGTCAAGCCCGGCCTCACCTGCTATTGGCAGACGCGTCGCAACCGTGACTCCATCACATTCGACGAGTGGGTCGACCTTGACCTGCTTTACATCAAGAAGTGCTCCGCATGGAGCGATTTGAAGCTGATTATTCAGACCGTGGGCGTCGTGCTTACGGCGCAAGGAAGTTAGGCAATTGTTGAATTCTCAAAAAACTATAAAAGCATCCAGGCGCTATCCCATTCTCAACACATACGTTAATGCTCTCTCGCTCGACGAGACGGTTGCCGAGGTTGAGAAGATTATTGCTGCCGGCGTGCCCACCCAACATGTGGTGGTGAACGCCTCGAAGGTGAACCTAATGGAGGCCGACCCGAATCTGGCCGAGATTGTTAACGCCTGCCCGCTTATCAACGCCGACGGCGCCTCCATCGTGTGGGCTGCCAAGAAGCTGGGCGTGCCCCTGCGCGAGCGTGTGACGGGCATTGACCTGTTCCAGCGTCTGGTGGAGCTGTCCGCTGAGAAGGGCTACAAGGTTTACCTCTTCGGCGCGAAGGAGGAAGTTGTCTCGAGGGTCAGGGCGATTTTCGAGGAGCGTTATCCCGGCATTCAGATAGTCGGTTATCGCAATGGCTACTTCACTGAGGCCGACGAGCCGCAGATTGTGGCGGACATGGCTGCATCTGGGGCGGACATGATGTTTGTCGCGTTCAGCTCTCCTAAGAAAGAGTATTGGGTGCACAAATACCTTAATCAAATAGGAATTCCTTTCGTGATGGGCGTTGGCGGCAGTTTCGACGTGGTGGCTGGGGTGACCGATCGCGCGCCAAAGTGGATGCAGGATCACGGCTTGGAATGGTTCTACCGGTTTATACAGGAGCCTGGCAGGCTTTGGAAGCGCTACATCGTGGGTAACGCAAAGTTTGTTGCCCTTACATACCGATATAAGTTCTCAAGGAAAGGCGAATAAAGAATGGTTAACGTTATCGGTCTCGGTTATATCGGACTGCCCACCGCGCTCATGATGGCCACGCACGGCGTGGAGGTCGTGGGAACTGACTACAACGAGGAACTCGTGGCAACTCTGAATGCCGGGCATACCACCTTCAAGGAGGAGGGGCTTGACGAGCTGTTCGCCGACGCGTTGAAATCTGGCATCAAATTCACGACCGAGTATCAGGTGTGCGATACCTACATCGTGAGCGTGCCGACGCCCTACGATAAGCTGGACAAGAAGATCGACCCTTGCTATGTGATTGCCGCCTGCAAGACGGTGCTCGAGGTCGCCCCGAAGGGCGCCGTGCTCGTAATCGAGTCGACTATTTCGCCCAACACGGTGGATCGCTTTGTGCGCCCGCTGCTCATTGAGGCTGAGCGTGAGGATGTTAAGCTCGTGCACGCCCCGGAGCGTATCATCCCCGGAAACATGGTTTACGAGCTGCTGCACAACAACCGTACTATTGGTGCAGACGACCCCGAGGTGGGCGAGGAGGTTGCTAAGATTTACGCAACCTTCTGTCAGGGCGAAATCAGTGTGACCGACATCCGTACCGCTGAGATGACCAAAGTCGTCGAGAACACCTTCCGCGCAATTAACATCGCATTCTCCAACGAGCTTGCCAAGATCTGCCGTATCGGCGGCATGGACGTGGCGGAGGTCATTCGCATCTCCAACAAGCACCCGCGCGTGAACATTCTGCAGCCTGGCCCCGGCGTGGGTGGCCACTGCATCCCCGTCGACCCGTGGTTCCTGGTGGGCGACTACCCCGAAACGGCAAACTTCATCCGTCTGGCGCTTCAGACCAACGCGGGCATGCCTGAGTATGTGCTGCATCGTGCCCACGAGGTTATGGCCGAGCGTGGGATCAAGGACGCCTCCAAGGTCGGCATCTACGGCCTGACCTACAAGGAGGACGTTGACGACGTGCGCGAGAGCCCTACGTTGCAGATGCTTGAGTCCATGGAGGAGCACCTGTGCGGTGGTGCCGTGAAGGTGTACGACCCGTGGGTTGAACGCGACGAGGTTCCGGGCCAGGTGCACTCCATGGAGGAATTCCTGGACGGCCTGGAGATGGTGATAGTGATGGTGGGCCATTCCCAGATCAAGGGCAAGCCCGAAGCGTTCGGCGACCGCATCCTCATCGACCCGCGCAACGTGTGCGGTGACGGCGAGAACGTCTACAAGCTGTAATTCATTAAAGAGATGCAGGGAGAAGCAGGTTTGAAGAAAGTGATGCTCGTCTTCGGGACGCGTCCGGAGGCCATCAAGATGTGCCCGCTCGTGAACGAGCTCAAGAGCCGCCCCGACGAGTTTCAGACGGTTGTGGCCGTGACGGGTCAGCATCGCGAGATGCTCGATCAGGTTCTGAGTGTTTTCGATGTGGTTCCCGACCATGACTTGGCAATCATGAAGCCGGGGCAGACGCTGTTCGATGTCACGTGCGATGTGCTGCTGAAGCTGAAGGCGATTCTCGAGGAAGAGAGGCCTGACGTGGTCCTCGTGCACGGCGACACGACTACGAGCTTTGCGGCGGCTCTCGCTTGCTTCTACCTGCAGATTCCCGTGGGGCATGTGGAGGCGGGCCTGCGCACTCACGACATATACAGTCCCTGGCCCGAGGAGTTCAATCGTCAGGCCGTGGATATTGTCAGCGAGTACTACTTTGCGCCCACCAAGGCGAGTAAGCAGAACCTGCTCGACGAGGGCAAGCGTGCCGAGAAGATTTGGGTGACCGGTAACACCGGTATCGACGCTCTGCGCTCCACAGTGCGCGAAGACTATACCCATCCGGAGTTGGAATGGGCTAGCGACAGCCGCCTGATCTTAATCACTGCACATCGTCGTGAGAACCTTGGCGAGCCCATGCATCGCATGTTCCGCGCGATTCGACGCGTGATGGAGGAGCATCCTGACACCAAGGCGATTTATCCCATACACATGAACCCAGAGGTGCGCAAGGCGGCCCATGGGGAACTTGATGGCTTCGATCGGTTGCGCATCATCGACCCACTGGAAGTGCTCGACTTCCACAATTTCTTAGCGGCGAGCCATCTAATTCTCACCGACTCAGGTGGCATCCAGGAAGAGGCCCCGAGCCTAGGCAAGCCAGTGCTGGTGATGCGCGACACCACTGAGCGTCCCGAGGGCGTGGCTGCCGGCACCCTGAAGCTCGTCGGCACCGAGGAGGATGTAATTTACCGAGAGTTTAGCAGGCTGCTATCAGACGAGGATGAGTACGTAGAGATGAGCCAGGCTTCAAATCCTTACGGCGACGGGCATGCGAGCGAGCGCATTGCGGATGTGCTGGGAGGCAATCGATGAAACTGAAGAAGAGGTTCACCCTTTCTCTCAAGAACAATCTACGCTTCATACCCGATGAAGTGTACATGCGCATGTATTTCAAAGCGAAGCTCCATTACGAGCCCGATTTTGAGAACCCCAAGACATTTAATGAAAAGCTTCAGTGGTATAAGCTTAATTATCATAACCCAGTCTTGACGCAGCTTGCCGACAAGTACGGTGTCCGCTCCTTCGTTGAAGAGCTTGTTGGTGCCGAGTATTTGGTCCCCCTCTACGGTGTATATGGCTCAGTCGAAGAGATTGACCTGGAAAAGTTGCCTGAGAAGTTTGTGCTTAAGTGCACTCATGATTCGCAAAGCACTTTCGTATGCACCGATAAGACGAAGTTCGACTTCGAGGAGGCCAAGAGGCGATTGCGTGTGGCTCTTGGCCGCAATTGGTATTGGCAAGGTCGTGAGTGGGCATATCTTGATATTGCGCCACGTGTAGTTGCCGAAGCGTATCTTGATGAGCCCGGCAGGGAGACCCCGACGGACTATAAATTTTATTGCTTCGATGGCAAAGCGGCTCTCGTGCAGACGGACGCTGACCGGTTCACCAACCATGATATGCAGTATTTTTCGCCAGAGTGGGAGCAGCGCGGCGACATTAATCACGAGATTTCCGACCATGAACCCACGCCGAAGCCTGAGAACTACGAGCTCATGCTCGAGCTTTCTGAGAGGTTGTCTGCGGGCTTCCCGCACGTTCGTGTTGACTGGTACAACATCGGAGGAAAGCCGTATTTTGGTGAGATGACCTTTTACACAGGCGGAGGCTACGATCCCTTTTATGCTCTTGAAGAGCAGCCGGATGAGCTGGATCGAGAGCTCGGAGAACTCTTTGTGCTGCCTGAGGGAAGTGGATCTAATAGAAATAGTGTCTTGTCCCGGCAGATAGGCATTAGTTTTTCGGGAGATAATGATGCCTAACATTTTGATGGTTGGGCCTAGCCCAGAATCTATGGGCGGCATTGCAACAGTTGAGAAGAACATGCTTGAGGCGGCGCACCGTAGAGGCGAAGAAGTTACCTTTCTTCCAACGACCATAGAAGGGGGTAATGCTAGGAAGCTGGCAACGGCTATGGTTGCGTATGCGAGGTACCTAAGAGGGCTGAAGAGTTGTGACCTCGTTCACGTCCACATGGCTTCGCGCGGCAGTTACCTTCGAAAAAAGGTTTTCATTGCAGCAGCCGCTTCGCATAACAAGCCAGTTCTTCTCCATTTGCATGGTAGCGAGTTTGCTATGTGGTATGACGAGGAATGCACAGAGGGTCAAAGGCGTGATATCTGTCAAACATTTCGTCTCTGCAGCAGGATTGTCGTTCTGTCCGAGGAATGGAGGGACTTCCTGATCAACAGGCGTATTTGTGATATTGAACAAGTAAAGGTTCTTCATAACGCAGTGAACATTCCGGGCGAAAACGTGACGGACTATACCTCTAATACCGTTTTGTTCATGGGGCGTCTTGACGAACGCAAGAGCCCAAACGTGCTTTTGCGTGCTGCGGCTCGCACTCTTCCTGCGCATCCAGATGCCCGATTTGTTTTCGGCGGAGATGGTGATGTGCGTGCATACGAGAAGCTAGCGGATGAGCTCGGCATATACGATAAATGTCGTTTCATCGGATGGGCGGCTGGCGAAAAGAAAGACGAGGCTTTTCAAAACTGCAGTATTTTTTGCCTTCCGTCTAAAAACGAAGGTATGCCTATGAGTGTGCTCGAGGCGATGTCGTACGGCTTGGCGACGATTGCGACTCCTGTTGGAGGCGTTCCTCAAATCATCAACGATGGCGTGGACGGTTTCCTGTTTCCGATCGATGACGTCACTGCCCTGACAGAAAAGCTTGACGTTCTCATGAGTGATAATGCCTTGAAAGAAAGAATTGGCAAATGCGGTCGCGCATGTATCGAGAAGTCATTCTCCCTCGATGCCTATATGGACCAAATCGATACAATTTACGAGATCATTCGTAAATGATTTCGATTGATTTCAGCTATTTAGGTATGATGCGACTATGAGAAAGGTCATTCATTACTGTTGGTTCGGAGGAAAGCCTCTTTCTGATACGGCCGAGAAGTCCTTGGCTTCATGGAAGAGATTTGCGCCTGGATTCGAGTTGAGACAATGGAATGAGGATAACTTCGATTTCGAAACCTGTGAGTGGTCGAGGGATGCCTATGCAGCAAAGATGTGGGCTTTCGTTGCGGACTACGCCAGGTTCAAGGTGCTGCATGAATACGGTGGGATCTACATGGACGTGGGCAGTGAGCTTATCCGCGACATAACGCCCCTTTTGGGCAGCGTTCCCTTCACCGCAATAGAGGAATCCTCGTTGACCGCCACGACCGGGCTGATTGTTGCGGTTGAGCCGCATGATCCTATAATCGGAGCATGCGTTGCCAGGTATGAGTCTATGCAGTTCTCTATCGACCCCGTATTTCTCGATAAGACCACTGTCAACGAGGTGTTCACAGCTGAACTTGAGACAATTGGATTCAGACGCGAGGACAAAGAGCAGTCTTTCGGAGGTTGGCGCGTTATGGACTCCAGGGCATTCAACCCCGTGTATGGTTTCGGCGGGTATCATATTAAGCCGTGTACATACAGCATCCACCGTTCTTCGGGCAGTTGGGTCGAGCCCAAGTACCGTATCAAGAGGAGCGTAGTGCGCAAGTGCTCGCCTTTTATTGGCAGGCGGCCTGCGCAGATTCTCGGACGAGTTCTCATGGAGGTGAGCGACGGGGGTTTGATTGAAGGGTCGAAGCGTATCCTCGGTGTTGCTCGAGAGAAGGTCGCGAAAGGACGGGAAGACTAACGTGAGCACTTTCGCTAAAGACACAATCCACTACTTCGGTGTGCCGGGTGTGAAATTTGGGCGCCTGATTGGCGATTTTGGGTACCGTTACGTTTTCTATTTGAGGATGTGTCAGGCGGGGGGATTGCGAAAGCTTATTTTCACACTGCCTAGGAAGCACCTTTCGAGGAAGTGCGGGCTTGAAATCTCTCCATCAACTCAGATTGGCGAGGGGTTCTACATCGGCCATCCCTATGGAATCACGATCAACGTGGATGCTAAATTGGGACGCAATGTCAATATTCACAAGGGGTGCACCATCGGCCAGGAAAACCGCGGAAAAAGAAAGGGCGTTCCCACGATAGGCGACTGTGTCTATCTAGGCATTAACTCCACGATTGCGGGTAACGTTACCATCGGCAATGATGTTTTCATTGCGTCGAATACGTTTGTCAATCAAGACATCCCCAGCCACTCGATCGTCATTGGCAGCCCTTGCAAGGTTATTGAAAGACAAAATGCGACCGAGGGTTACATCATTAACCTGGTTTAGTTCAGTCTTCAGGATAGGTGAAACGCATTTTGAAACACGTAGGCATACTCACATTCTCTAATACCGTGAACTATGGGGCATCGCTCCAGGCGTGCGCACTTCGTAGGGCTGTGGAGTCTTTGGGCTGTGACTGCGAGATTCTTAATTACAGCAACAGGGAACTTGACGATCGCGAGCTGGGAACGCATTTCTCGCTTAGCCCATCGGGCGCTGCGCGCTACTTTCTGAGGCGCGGGTTTGAACGTCGCAGGGTAGCGGCGTTTTCGCGCTTTGCCGAAGCCAACTTGAATCTTACGAGCAAACTTGACCGGGCGGCTCTCATTGATGAGGCCAAGACGCTTGATTGTATTTTTATCGGCAGCGATCAGGTTTTCAATCCTCGAGTAAACGGACACGACCCCGTTTTTTTGGGCGCGGGTATCGCAGATGTTGCCCGCGTCGCCTCGTATGCGGCAAGCCTGGGCGATGCGACGGCTGAGGCAATCACTGCGTGTGATAAGGGCGCTGCGGAGAGGCTTGCCACATTTTCGGGCCTCTCGGTGAGGGAACCCAGCTCCATGGAAGTGCTGCGTGGCATGGGTCTCGAGCCTCTTTTCATGCCAGATCCGACGCTTCTGCTCTCGTGCGACGATTGGTCGGAGCTCGCCGCAGGGGAAGGCCTAGGATCCATTCCCGAGAAATACGTGCTGCTCTACACGCTCAACTCTGAGCAAAAGCTTCTGGACAGGGCCTTGGAGGTTGCGGGGCGGTTGGGCATCCCCGTCGTCTGCCTGCATTACAACACCAAAGATTTTCCTGGCGTGCTTAATGTGAGGGACGTTGGTCCCGGTGCTTTTCTGGAGCTGGTGCGTAGGGCGGCGTTCGTGTGCACAGATTCCTTCCACGGCGCATGCTTTTCCCTGAACTTTAATAAGCAATTTGTTGTAAAGACCTCCGAAGCCGCTGTTCAGAGCAACGTTAGGATCACCGACCTTTTGGCGCGCTATGGTATCGAGGACTGCCTGTACGCCGCTGGTGAGCCGTCGGCGTGCAATGTGGATTACGATCGTGCTAACCAGGTTTTGGATCGCGACCGCACTAACGCTCTTTCGTTCATCGCTGAGTGCATAGGGCTTTAGGGGCCGGTCTATCCTATGTTTGCCAAGAATACTTTCTGGAACCTTGTCTACCAGCTGACCGCCGTGGTCGCCGGGTTCCTGGTCCCAAGGGCCATCATCGGAGTGTACGGCTCCGAGGTCAACGGCCTGGTGACCTCCCTTACCCAGTTCATCGGATATTTTGCGCTTGTGGAGGCCGGAATATCGGGTGCGGCGACGTTCGCCCTGTACAAGCCGCTCGCCCAGGGCGACTGGAAGGGCGTCAACATTGTCGCGTCCGCGTCGCGGGCCTTTTACCAGAAATCGGGCGCTGTATTCCTGGCCTTGTTGGTAGGGCTCTCGGTTATTTACCCAGTGTTTGTTTCGGCGGGCGCGCTGTTGCCATGGGAAATCGTGGCGTTGACTTTCCTTTTAGGCGCGAAGGTTGTTGTTGACTTCTTCTCGCTCTCGAAGTATAGGGTGTTCCTCACTGCCGACAAGAAAAACTGGCTCATCCAGCTCGCCTCGACTGTCTACACGCTGCTGAATACCGTAATTATCATCGTGTTCTCGTATTTGCGCGCACCTGTCGTGGCGGTCTACGCGCTGGCGCTCGCGGCCGTGTTCGCGCGAAGCGCCATCCTGGCGGTGTATACGCGACGGCGCTACCCCGAGTTTGACTGTAAGGTAGATTACGGGGACTTCAAGTTGCCGCAGCGCTGGGATGCTCTATTCTTGCAGATTCTGGGTGCGGTACAGTCGGGTGTGCCCGTTATCTTGGCCACCGTGCTGTGCGAAAGCATGAGCGAAGTCAGTGTTCTGGCGGTGTACCTGTTGATTTCAAACGGGTTGCAGATGATTCCCAATGTGCTGAACACGGGGATGCAGGCCTTGTTCGGCCGGCAGATTGCAGACGGCGACTATGAGGCGCTACGTGTTTCGTATAGACCGTACAGGGCGTTGGTCTATTCGGTGTCGGCTGTTGCCTGCGGGTGTGCTTTCTCGTTGATACTTCCCTTCGTTGACCTGTATGCGGGAGGGTTCAGTGACGCTGACTATCACAACGCGTTGCTTGGATTCCTTATCGTGCTGAATGTGTTCCTGTTCCATGGCAAGTCGTCACAGGGCCTTCTCGTGATTGCAGCGGGGATGTACCACGAGACCAGGTGGCAAACTAGTGTGCAGGCGCTTCTCATCGTTGTCCTAGGTATTCCGCTGACGATTGAGTTCGGCATTGCTGGCACTGTCGCTGCCTCCTGCGTGTCCAACGCGTATCGAGTGGTTGACCTGCTGCTGTTCGAACCCACTAAGATTTCTAGGGATGCGGTTTCGAGTTCTTTTGCATCCTTCGGGCTGTATGCTCTGCAGACCGTGCTTATCGCGCTACCCGGGTATCTGCTCGCGGGCTTTGCTTGCACCTGGGCTCTTTGGGCAGCCGTCGCCGCTGTCTTGCTTCTGTGGGGTGTTGCTGTCGTGTGTCTGACGCTCATCCTGCTCGACAAGAGTAGTTTTCGCTCCATTTTCAAACGCTTCGTAAGGAATAGATAGCCATGCGTCTTGCAGCCTCGTCGCAAACTGATGTCGCGGCCCCAGTTCAGCGGGGAACGCGTTTCTCTCTAAAGAACGGGTCGATGGTCTTCATCCCCCTGCTCTTCTACGCCTTCTTCTGCCAGTCTTTAGCCTCGTCCTCGGCAGTGCTGTACGCGTGCCTTGCCGTCTCCTTCGCGTCGCTCGCCATGCATTTCTTAGCCAAAGGTAGATTTGCTAATAAGAAGTTTGGCCCGGAGGTCGCTTGGGTCCCGTTCTTCATCCTCTTCTATGCGCATGGCTTCGTCTTCGGAGTGAACAACCTGACGCTTCTGGTAGTCTATACCATCCTGTTTGTGTGCATGTACGCTGCGTCGGGGGAGAAGGAGTGGATTTCGACCTGTATCAAGGTACTGGTTGCGTTTGCGGCCTTCCACGCCATGTGCACGATAGCCTTCTGGCTCTTTCCTGCATTGTATGCGCCAGTGAAGGCAGCGTTCTTTTCTTCGAGCTATATGGCAAGAGACTACCGGTCGGGTTTTACCGCGCACTATAGCACCAACTCAATTTATCTGAGCTTCGGGCTCGTCTTCTGGGTTTGCGGGCTGATCGGCCGCAGAGCAAGGCTGCAAGCGGGGGACGTGGCCTTGGGGCTTGTCTTCCTGCTTGCCCTCTTTCTGACGACGAAGCGCGGGCCGCTGATTGCCTCTGTGGTTGCTATTTCGGTGTGCTATCTCTTTGTCAACAGGGATAGGTTCGCGGGAACGGCGCTTAAAGCCCTGATTATCGTTTTATTGGCGATTCTGACGGTTGGCGTGCTGGCTACGTTCGTGCCGGGCGTCGAGGCGACTCTTCAAAGGTTTGTTGAGCTCTCAGAGGATGAGACAGGCAACGGTAGAAGCGAGCTGTATGATTATGCTTGGAGCATGTTCTATGGGAGTCCCCTGCTTGGTGGTGGGTGGGGGTCGTACTCGAAGTACGTTGCGACGACATCGCTCGGCGCGATGTACAGCGATTTGGGCTTCTCGTCGATGAGCGCCCACGATGTCTATCTGCAGCTTTTGGCTGAGACGGGCATCATAGGCCTGGTGTTGTTCCTGGTGCCGGCGGTGTCCACCTTGGTCGTGGCGATGCGTCGCTCGGTGGCGCATCGAGGAGAGAAGCCCTATGAGGATTCCTTCTGCCTCTGGGCCTGCGTGGGCGCGCAGATTTTCTTCCTGGTTTATTGCTTTTCGGGCAACCCGCTCTACGACCCGCAGTGCTACATACCTTATTTCATGTCGTGCGTCGTTGTGTTCGCGATATGCAGCTCCGACGTGAAACGTGAGGACGGAGTTTCACATGAAAATTTGTAATGACGAGTGGCTTTGCTGCGGTTGCTCAGCGTGCCAAGCAATCTGCCCGCACTCCGCTATTACTATGTGCGAGAACGAGAGGGGTTTTTACCATCCGCAAGTAGACGAAGAAAAGTGCGTGAAATGCGGCCTATGCAAAGGTGTTTGTCCTGCAAATAATGGGACAGGGGAGGGCCTGAAGGCGAGTCCAATAAAGGTACTGGCCTATATGAACACTGATGAGGAAAGATTCAAGAGCTCTTCGGGCGCGGCATTCTGGGCGCTGGCACAATATGTGCTCGATAGGGGCGGCATAGTGTATGGAGCCTGCTTCAGTGGTAATTTCAGGGTGGTGCACAGGCGTTGCGCTACCGAAAGCGAAGCGCAGGCGTGCAGGGGATCGAAGTACTCTCAAAGCTTCGCGGAGGTGACGTACGGCGAGGCTTACCAGGACCTGCAGCAGGGTAGATGCGTACTATACACGGGAACCCCCTGCCAGATTGCGGGTTTGCGTAGCTTTCTTGTCAAAAAGAGCTATTCCGGGCAGCTGATAACCTGTGATTTGATATGCCACGGGACGCCGAGCAACCGGCTGTTTCGCGAGTATATCGCGTTCCTTGAGCGGAAAAGCGGCAAGAAGGTAGTCAGCTATCAGCATCGCCCGAAGGACCGAGGCTGGGGTGTTAACATTGAGAAGGCTGTCATGGAAGACGGCAGCACCCTCTACGACACTATCGAAAGCAACATATGGAGGACGTTGTTCTACAGTAATGATGCCCTCAATAATTGTTGCTACAAGTGTTTGTATACCAGTGTTGACAGAGTCTCTGATTTTACGATTGCTGATTTTGTAGGAGCAAATCGTTGTCGGAGGGAGCTCAATGACGACAAAGGCCTTTCCGTTGTGATGGTTAACAGCGAGCTTGCGGAAGGTATTGTCGCGAAAGGCGTCTTTAATCCCGGAGCGACCAGCATCTCAATCGATGAGGTGATACCCGGTAATATCATGCTGCAAAGGCCTTCGGAGCCTCATGATGACGTTGAGGGTTTTTGGCGGGCGTACGATCGGCGCGGTTTTGAGGGCGCTGCGCGGTATGTGGGGGCTTACGGGCTAATCAGGTCGGCCAAGACGCTGGCGAAGCGTTTGATTGGTAGGAACTGATAGGCGAGCGGAAAGAGAGAGCGGCTCGACGGGTCCCACGGCCGGGTGTGAACGTTGTATGCTCAAGGGTGTCTCCATTGGGGGATAACGCTTATTGCCGCGAACAGCGTTGTCTCAAAAGACGTGCCAGCGAACACATTGTTTTACGAGAAGCGCGAGCGGTGTTATAGGGATCTGCGGTAGTCGAGGACGGTTGCGGTGATGCCCTTCTTTAATAGGCATGTAAGTGATTTACTCACCGCAATAAAACATGGTGGCGCTTTTCGAATGGTTGAACTTTGTTTTGAGCTTCAAGATAAACTGGCTGATTGCTTTGCCTGAGGATGAAGCCAAGACACTTTCCAACGCTTCAGATGGTGCATAGCGTAGTAGGTACTTCGGGCTCTGGTGGGCCCATGGCGCTTCGTGCGGCCTTAGCACCTGCGATGTCATTGATGGCGTGTGCTTGAGGCCGCGTATTGGCTCTCTCTATGGCAACCCAAGCTATGGCTACTGCTTGCCTAAAGATATCAAGTAGTTGCTGGCGAACTGCAAGAATGCGCTGCGAGGTCTGATCAGGGACATCGTTGACACCGATCGCTCCCTGCACGCGCGAAACTTGCTCAAGAGAGACTAAACCCTCTGCGATGTTGGAAGGAAGAGAATGGATCCGAGTGTTATCATCCAAATCGTTGCCTGCGCGCTTGCAACCTTGTGTAGCATCGGCGCGATGGGAATCGCCGTCTGGACCGTCCATGAGAGTCGTCGGCCACAACCTATCGCCTTCCTCGAACACGTCCGCGATAAATCGAGCGTCTTGTTCGTTATCGAGAACTTCGGTACCGGGGTTGCCTCGAATATTGAGATCAGCGGGTTTGATTATGCCTTGGTGGGTGAGCGCGAGAGGAAGAAGGTAAAGTGCAGCTTCGTCGAAACTGGCATTCCCATGCTGGTTCCTGGAGCTCGAAGGGATACCCTTCTATTGAGTGGAGCAGACGATATGGGGAAACGGCTCGGTGTCTCTTGCGCAGTGACTTTGTGCTATAGCGAGCGTGGGCTGCTAGGAAGGACCAAGCATCGTGAAGAGGAGTTCTTGCTGGATATGGGGTCGTTTGCTGGGAGTCTATATATGATGAGCGATTTTCACGATATGGTTGTGGCGACGAAGAGCATGGCCAAGTCGCTGGAGAGGATGAGCAAGTGAAAGAGTGAGGCGAACAACAAAGCCCGGTTTTCTAGCTCTTTGCTTTCACGGGTGCTTTTCGGTTCGGCTCCTGCAGAAGATAGTAGCAAATGCGACTAAGAGTCTGAAGGCTATGTGATCGACCGAATCCGACCCATTTTGCCTCTGTCGTCCCTACCCCGCAACTCAAACCGAGTTGCGGGGTTTCTTGGTCTTTGGGCGGATTATTCGTTGCCGGTTAACGGCAGTTAACTACCGGGGTGACAATCTTCGTAAGCGTCAAAGATAGCGCGTCTTAACACACCTGATCAGTTGACTGATGATCG
>ERZ1034984.261-NODE-261-length-60287-cov-32.832564_pt1 | contig 60287 bp, 107 predicted proteins | sample MGYA00520589_ERZ1034984 | MGnify/ENA primary metagenome ERZ1034984 (study PRJEB33766, sample SAMN09781790) | gut metagenome | biome: gut microbiome | host: Homo sapiens | place: Madagascar | study: EMG produced TPA metagenomics assembly of the PRJNA485056 data...
TTCCCATTTAGTTCATTAAGAGCGCCTTTATTTTACGCCACTTTTTCCAGCAAATACGGAACAAAATGTATTGCTTCATCTCCTACAATCTCATATGCGACTTCGAAAATCTGTCTTGCTTTGTCAGCAATCAGATTCGCAATCAATTCTTCTACTTCTACCCAATTCTCACGTGGTACAAGCCTGTGCAGTTCTTTAAGAAATCCGCTCGAAAACATCATTGCATGGCTTAACTCATGTAAGACTACCCTTGTGAGAAATTCGCCCGAAATAGCGTCAGAAACCCAAACAGTTCTTGTATTTCCGTCCGTCACGGCACAGGTCATAGTACCGGTACGGTCAATCAGTACCGGATTCTCCGGATAAGTGAACCGGACTCTCCATCTTTGCCCGTTCATATAAAATTGCTTTAGCATAGAATCACCGCCTTTAAACCAAAAAGCCCCTACCACATTTCTGTAGCAAGGGCCTTGTTTTTAGTTCATCTGTTGAAGAAGCTTAGTCAAATCAGTTTTCATCTGCTGTCTAAGGGTTGCATCTGCATCCGACCACATCTCAGACATGGTGCGAATAACATCCTGCGTGTATTCTTTCATTGAACTGTCCATCTTCTGTTTTGAATCTGCGTCTTTGGAATCATGGTAATGTCTGCGATTCTCGCTGTATCTGTCGTAGGTTTCACCGTATCTGGATTGCTGACGGTTCATCCCATCCATCCTCATGTCGCTACGGTCCGGATGATAACCCATGCGGTATGCATTCGGATTATTCAGATACTCGTCCATCCAGTCATCATCTTCCATGTACAGATACGGTTTATATCCCATCCGGCTTCCTCTGCCCTTTGGAGCAAATCTGCCATTGGAATAACGATAGTGGTCATATCCCATACGTCCAAGATACTTTTCTTCCTGTTCGCATTCGTCCATAGCTTCTACGATTCTGTAGTCTTTATCTGCACAAACTGCATACTTTACAGCTTCCATGCAATCCTTCAGATCGTCCCAGTCCTGCGGAGTAAGGTTGTCAAAACCACATGTCTTGGCTTTTTCCATAGCCCATTTTCCCATTTCCATCGCAACTTTATGCATTACAGTGCCCCCTTTCTAACAGCCTGTGTAACAGGTGCTTCTGCTGCTGTCGTTGGGGCTGTACCATTAATTGCTGTCAAATTGTTACTCGGACTACAAGCCGGATTCCCTAACATCTTGAATACTCCGCCGGTTGCATTTGTGGCTACTCTGGTTGCGTACTTCGTTCTGGTTCTTACGCCGCAAGCCGTAACCTGTGCACAGCAACGATTCTGTAATGGATATAGGGTTGTTCCCGCTCCTATCTGAATCACTACCGGGGCGTTGATCGTAGTGGCTTCTGGTATGCTCTGTGCGACCACGATGCAATATTTTTCTCCGTTGTTATAGCTGCCTGCCGGAAGTGTAATCACAAGATTACCACCAGTAAACGCAACAGCCTCACTTATCACGAGATGATCACAGAGTTTACAAACATTTTTACAACTCATACTTCTACCTCTCAATCAAATAAGAGGTGAGCCGCAACCCACCTCTTAGAATTAGTCAACCTCTAAAGGTGAGTTACTTAGCAGCAACCGTTGTTGTATCCGTTACATCCGCCGTAGTAGGTGTTTGGATTCGGAACAACGTATGCCGGGATAGCCGCCGGATTGATTGCGTTGATTAACTGCTGTGTCTGAGATGCCATTGCAGTTGTAAGCAGTGCACTCTGGCGATCCTGAGATGCAGCACGTTTCAGATCAGAGTTCTCTGCCTGTAATGTTGCAATCTTATCGTTAGTCAGGAAGTCAAGGATTGCTCTTGTGTTGCTGTTCTGATTTTCCAGAAGGTCTCTGGTGTTGTTGTTCATTGTGTTCTGAAGAGCACAAGTGTTGGTAGCTAAGTTGTAGTTGATACCCTGGATAGCTTCCCTTGTTTCACAGCAACAATTTGCTAACTGAGACTGTAATGCATTGGTATTCTGCATACCGGCTACAGTATCAGCGTTAATTGCCTGCTGAACGCCATTGAATCCTTGAAGCATTCCAACGTTCATGCCGTTGAAGCCACTCTGCATGGTATTGTTAAGTGCATATGTGCTGTCGCAGATACCCTGCTGAATACCTCTGATGCCGTTCTGAATATCGTTAAGAGCAAAGCCCTCATTGATATCGGCACGTGTAGCCCATCCTTGGAAACCGGCACCGTTTGCACCATTTCCACCATTACCGCCGAAGCCACCGCCCCAGCCGCCGAAACCTCCCCATCCGAAGATTGCGAAGATCAGTACGAGCCAAATAAGTGAAAAACCATCGCCGCCCCACATGTCATTGGCACGGTTATTAGAGCCTGTAGCAGCTGCAATGTCGCTAAGACTGTAATTAGAACCATTCATCATGTTTTTAGTCTCCTTAAATTTTATTTACAATAGGAGACATCCGCGGCTGTCATCCCAAATTGTAGCGATTCTAAATCACCCAATTATGGGGAAGTGTTATAATCCCAGGAATTTCTGGATAATTCCATCTGGAGATAAGTGCTTTTCGTTAAATACATTTTGCTGAATTTGATGCAATTGGTCTGCATCACCTTTTTTGTACAAATCCAAAGCATTCTTCAATGTTGGATTATTTCCTGCAAACTTACTCATGTCGTTCATCATGTTATCAACACTTCCGAACCTCTGAGAAATCATTTTTTCAACTTGCATTTTCATCATGGCATTTGGATTGAAATTCATTTCTGCTTACCTCCATTCTGCTTAGGTTCCGATGTTTCCGACATTTGTGCCGGGAACATGCTCTTTATTTCAGAAATCTCAGAGCAAACATCGTTCCGAAGCTGATTAAACATAGCTTCTATGTCAATCGGCTTTTCTTCGGGCTTTGGTTGTTGCTGTTCGTCTGAATCCATAATTCGGTAAACAAAAATTCTGCTTTTTCCGTCTGCCTGTAGTTGCTTTTTATATATTTCTGTGCCATCTGTTTTTGGATAATAGACAGGATTCCCGGTCATATCCACATCTTTCGCTTTCACAGTATCAATACCATCAACCATCTGTCCCGGAAGCATGGCAATCTGTGGCATCTGTTGCACTGGTTGCTGCATCTGCACCTGTCCGCAAGGAATCGTCTGTTGGTAGTTGTTCTGCAACTGTGTCAATCTATCTTGATACGGCTGTACCGGTGTTTGTGGGTATGGATTCAATGGTTGCGGATAATATGGATAAAATGCCATAGTGTGTTCCTCCCATCTCTGTAAGCTTTTCTCTATGCTTACATTATATGAGAGAAACCTAAGTATTTAAACGACACTATTTCGCCATATTTTCGCCATGATACAAAGAAAAGCCCCGATAATACATCGGGGCGACTTTAACAATCTTCTTTTTTACTTTTCGGTTTATGCGGTCAATGGTTCTTGGACTATACCCCATAATCTCTGCTGTTTCAAACAACGTTTTTTCCTCATAAACTCTCAACCGGAAAAACTCTTTTTCTCGGGAATCAAACCCGGATTCGCTTAGATAAAACTTTCTTTCATCTTCTGAAAAGTCTGTATAATTCATAATCCCACCGCCTCCCTTACAAGTGGAATTGCTTATTATGCCGGAAAAATACCGCTTAACGCAAACCCTACAATAGCCCCGATCACGGCTGTGATAACGCAAACAACAATCGTATCGTAGCGTTTTGCTGGGGCTTCCATGAGGGATTTTAAATTATCATTCATTTCATCCACCGTATCTTTTATGTGCCCGAGATCATTGTTGTAAAGAACAATTTTGGTCTCAAGCGCATTGATACGTTCAAAAAAAATTCCGTCACGTTTAGAATGCTTTTCTTTCATTTCGTGAACAACTTTTTCCAATTCTTCTAAGCGGTGTTCGTTAAAGCAATTCTGTTCACATCCCATCGCTACTCTCCTTCGCTCCCATTACATTTTTTGTGTTTCTTCCCACCTCATAATGAAACACCCCAGCAACGCCTGGGAGGAAATGCGTCACGTTCTCAACCTACTTCTTCTGTCAGATTCCTCTGGCAAAAGGAAAAACGCCATGATTGACAAAAATCTCTGTTTCGGAGTTCCATCCTGCATTTACAGAATTTTCCGAATGAGATGATTCAAACTCAACTCCTTGTTTTATAAGAAAATAAAGAGCTAAATCGAAAATACAATCATAGCATTTGTCCATATCTTTATTGATGTTTTCTTCCGTATAACTCTCAGGATAATTGCGTTTTTTCTGGAATGAGCGAATAGCTCTTTTGACCGCCAAAGGAATCATCCTTGCAGTCTGCTCATCATCTTCCAGATACGTTGTCAGATCGCTTGTAAGCTGTTCGTCCATGCCGTTTCACCTACCCTTGCAGAAGTAAAATCTCGGATATGATACCAGCCTTGTTTGTGGAAGTCAGGGCATAACCATTGTCACTTGCAAGCTGTCTCAGTTGAGCCACTGTCATACTGGACAGCTCGCTTTCTGTATACTTATGTGTAACACTAGCTACAGACGGTGACTGGCTGTTTTCATCAAGGCTATGCCCGCTTATTCCCCCTTTGTACCGATAACGATACCGCCGTTGGCTTTCGGTGCTACCGGGATGAACATACCGGATGCTTTTGTCCATACGGCAACTGGATCCTGTGTAGCCCACATGGAAAGAGTAACGAAAGAACGATTCTCTTCCTGGATGAACTGTCTGTACTCATTCTCCTCCGGTGTTGGTCCCCAAAGTCCAGTACCGAAAGAACCGCCTGCATCAGCTTCGTAAAGAGTGAATACATCCTCTTTGAAGTATCTTCCGGTTGACAGAGTTCCGTCTGCTTTTCTGTAACGGAATTTCTCATCGCAACGGCCAACAGTGATTCCGTACTCCTGCATGAGCAGATTCGCAAGCTCCTGTCTGGTAAGGAGACGTTTGTTTGCAGCTCCCAGAACCGCTGTCTGCATAGCTGTGTTGTTTCTCATGTAGTTGATCATCTTCAGAGATGTGACTGCATTTGTTACTACATATCCGGAATCCTCGGCTACAGTTACCATCTTCTGGATATCGCCCATGATATCTGCGCCTGCTTTAGACCAGTCGGTAAGGGCAACCTTTGCAGAACTTGGTACGCCATAGTCGATATCCATTTTTACATTGTTTTCATCAATTTTCACAATACCAGTTGAAAGGAACTGTCCTTTCATAACATTTGCTCTGGCAACAACACCCTCAAACAGGTTTGTGGCATCGTCAAAAACAAAGTTTGTAAGGGTTTCGTTGTCCGGAACACCATTTTCGATAGCTTCCTGGAGACGCTCGGACTGATTGATTTTCCTCTTGATAAAGAGTTTCTCAGTCAGAACTTTCTCAAATCCCAGTCTGGAGCCGATTTCTGCCTCAGTATCAAGAGCATGAACAAATGCTACCTCTGGCAGTCGCTGTCCAGCCATAAGTCTGTAATACTCAGCTTTCCAATACGGTGTTTTTACATCCGGGAAAATGGTATCAAGGATACCAGGTCTCGCTACAGAAAAGTTCTGAGCGAAATTTAATCTTTCTTCTGCTGTGATAGTTTCTAATACATTATATGGCATATTAGTTATACCTCCTTAAAATACTGGGTCTGTAGTGGTTACAAAAACAATTCCCTGTGCGGTAAGCTCTGTTTTTGCAGTTTCGTCGACTGTAACTGGAAGTCTCTTCTCAAGGACACGTCCTGCTACGATCACGGAAATTGGTCTTTTAGCATCGTCTGTCATATCAACATCTTCAAATACGATTCCTTTTGCACCAGTCGCATTTGTCGGATACACGGAACCTGCTTTGATGATTTTCTTATCATTTACTGCTGTTGCGTTTGTTGCGTCTGCGGTGTAAGTCTTAAGAACAAGTCCAACCTCAGATTCGAGAATGTTTGGAGTGGACTCATACTGCTTTGTTTTCATAAAAGCCATAATCTAAATCTCCTTTACTTGATTAAAAATTAACCGGTGCATTATCATCCGCCGGTTCAGTTTTAGGGTTCATGCGTGCTGAGTAAGCTTTTGCGTACTTAGCTGCTGGACTATCGTTGTCGTCTTTTTTCTGTCCCTTGTCTGAATTTCCGCCACCCGGATTCGGAGTATCATCGAGAACTGATTTCTCCCATTCGGATTTTGCGTTATCCAGAGCCGCTTTATTTGCCTCGGAAATTCCATCAACAAAAGTTTTGACTTCTTTCATTACGTCTTCAGACTTATCTGCCGGCATGGAGGAAAATGCTTTGATAGCACTTGCGTATGTTTCTGTAGAAAGACCCGCATTGGCGAAAGTAGATGTAATTTCACTGGAAAGCGCTTTCCTGTTGGATTCGGCAAGTGCTTTTTCCAGGTCGGAAATCCTCTTTTCGTTTTCAGCTTTTTCCTTCTGTCGCTCCGCTTCCTGCCTCTCAGTCTCCGACATGTTCTGGGCTTTCAAATCATCCAGTTCCTTTTGAAGGTCATCTGCTTTATCAGCTTTTTCTTTCAGAGAAGTGTTTTTTTCCTTCACTTTCTTTGTCTCCGCTTCAACAGAATCAAGGTATTTAGTCACCTGTTCTTCAGACGGTTCCTCGATTCCAAAGCCGATAAGTACCTGTTTTGCCTGTTCTCTTGTCATAGAAATCTCCTTTCTTTCAGACCATCACACTTTTTTCACACGGTTCGCTCCGCACATGATCTGTACCCGATTTACGCTCACGGGCTGTTGCATTATTTTTGTGTATTAAAAAAGGAACCTTGGATGTTATTCCTTGGTTCCTTTGATAATTGAATTTACGAGTTTTGATTGATAGCCGAAGATTTTACCGTTGAATCAATTTCAGCCGAATTCTGACCGTTTTTATCAATCAATTGTTGTGCTTTCTGCATTTCTGCGTCCGGGTCTGCCAGTTCGGGATATACAGTTCCCAAGTAAGGCAAACTCATTTCATATACCTTTTGTGGATCACTAAATAATCCGCAGGTAATCAGCGCAATCAGCGGATGAATTTTATTCTTAAACAGATAATCAAGGGCCTGTGCCTTGACAAGCATGTTATCTGTTGGGTTTCTGGTTATCTTTACATCGAAATCTCTCGTTGAGATTGAAATGTCCTTTGTTGTCTGCCGAATGATGTTCAGAATGATTCTGGCAGTTGCTTTCTCAGCTTCCCGGATAAATGGTTCATCCAGTTTTGCTCTGCGTTCTGCAAAGTCCCATCCATTTCTGAGATATACAGCTTGACCGGTATCACCAGAGGACTGTTGCTGTCTATCCGGCATACCTTCAACAATGAGCATGTTACTGTAGATATCGTCCTTTGCAACTTGGCTTTCTGTCTGATTCAGTTCAGCGGTCATTAGATCAACATCCGACTGGCAGCCATTTCCGGTATCTTTTACGGAAATAGCACCGAGCTTAATCATTTTCAGAAATTCACTTTCGTCAATCTCGCAGTTCTTAAACTTCATAAGAGCTTGTACGAACTGCTCCACGCCATCCATTCTGTTTGACTGCATGTTGTTCATAGTGTCAAACATGGTTATCGCAATCTCGATATCGGAAAGGCGGTCGTGATTGTTCGGATATTCAACTACCGGGATTCCACCAAAGCCATTGATGCCGGTTTTTGTAATCTGTCCATTCTGAATCTCAAAATATTGCTTTGCCGAAAAGCATAAATAATACTGCTGTTCATTTTCATCCTTGAGAATCTGAACCGAGAGTATCGGCTTTCCGTTTTTTCGAGAATAAACAATGTAGCAATCCCCCGGATATGGTATGAAAATCCGGAATGGCGGTAACTCACTGTCTTTTGTCCAGTCATCTTCTTTCAGAATCGCCTTATATGCAGTTCCTACAGCACTTTGGTAAGTGCCTAGTTCAATGTTTCTGGCTTCTGCATTCGCTTCGTCCAGATAGTCGTTGAATAAATCTACCTGCTCATTTGCTTCTTCTGTTGCTTTTTTCTTTTTGCACACATATTGGATAGGTTCACCGTATGTCTGTGATGCTTTGAAGCGGACAACTTCCAGTGCATGATTCTCGCATACACGGTTGTTGATCTCCGGTCGTACCACCTTTTCTCTGTAGAGAATCGGCTGATCTCCTTTGTAGTACCGGTACAGATAGTCAATCAATACTCTGTTCCGGTTATGCGTGCCGATTGTGTCAGAAACAACTTTTCTGACGTTTGCTGTTGTAATCTGACTTACACCGGTATAGGCAATTTTGCGACCAAACTCGCCCCGGCATAAGTCAATGAAATTCATTTTATTTCTGCCCACTGCCTACACCTCCCATTTTTGGGCATTAAAAAAGCACCGGATTATTCTCCGATGCTCGTTTTACAGGTTACATTATATTATACATAGAACATATGATTCCATATTAAAACATATTAACTTTTAAAATGCTTTTGTTTCCGCAGGGCTTCAATAGCTTTTCCGTGACAGGAACGGATATGCTGTACGGAATATCCCATCTCGTCTGCAACCGTGACCAGATTTTTAAATTCTATGTACCTCTTATGGAGCAAGGATGAATACATGGAATTTTCCATGTCATTGATATCACTGGAAATTTTCATTTGCAGTTCTGCCAGTCCCTTGACGTCAGCTGCTATTTCCTGCTGTAACTCAACGATTCTGGTCACAGCATCACCAACACGATCTTTTCCACCGGAAGTCTGCACTTTATCTCCGTTTGAAAAAGAAGATATGCTGGTTGCCAAAAGTCTTAATCGGTATTCTTCCTGTATTTTGTTCTGTATTTTTCTATCAGAATCTTGCACTTGTTCAAGATATTGTCGTGTATTCATCTCATTCTCCCTCCCCATAATGGATTCTGCATTGCTGTCGCTTTACCGCCTAATGGATTTTGTGTGTACTCAGCCATCATAGCCAAAGAATCGATTCCGTCATCATGTGGTACTTTTGCCCTAGTAGTGTACGTAGTTACATTAGCCATAAACAATCCGTAATCAGACTTTGCTTTGTACTGACTTGGATGCAGAAAATAAAAATGTTTTGCTATATAGTCCGAATTTACGAGAATCTTTGTTTCTTTATTTGCCGACGTTGGTTTTGTCTCAATTTCAGCTCTGCACTTTCCAGTAATCATTTTCTGAATATTGTGTGCCACGCGGTTTCCAACATTATTTGATTCGAAACGAATCTTATGTGGGTTATGCCTTATCAAAATATCTGCTGTCTTTCTATCCAAAATGTCATAGTCTGTAGTGTCATCAAACACCACATCAGGAAAGAAAAATTTATCTCCGTATTGGTATGCAATCGGTAATGATTCGAAGTCAGTTCCTTTATCTTTTGTATCGCATACCGCCCATATTGCATCTGCATCTTTATCTGGAATGATGATGTATTCATCCGCGCATCCATCCGGCACGTCTTCTTCACTGAAAAAGAATCGTTTTAATTTATCCGGTGGTAATAATAATCCCTCACGTTCTACCGGTTGTTGCTGATAAAGACAGTTGTAAGAGATTTCATCCATGGCTTCCTTAGCATCATTGAAATATTTTTCGGAGAATCCATTTACCGTAAACAGAAAATTGCTCTTTCCATTTTCATCAAGTGCTGGCACTGCAATAAACCTTGCCCGTGGGTTTCCGGCATACAGTTGTTGCAGTTTTCCAATAGGGTCATGTACTGACCATCTGGTGGCAATATAAAACTCTTTGCATCCCTCAAGTCTACGGGAACGCAAGTCATTTACCACTTTTGTCCATAAGGTATCAAGTCGGTTCTTATTCAAAGCTTCTTCAATACCAGACACAAGGTCATCGGCAGTAAGAAATCTATTACATCTAGTGGCACCAGTCAAAGAACCATCAATAGAGCGAAATGTCCATGTCTTAAATCGTCCGTTTCTTTCGAGATTGACTGTAGTTTCCTTTGCGTTTGTTCCTTGAATTTTTACGTTCGGGAATATTTCATGCCACGTGTATTCCACGGGATCGTTGATAATTTCCAGAACGCCATCATAAAGGGAACGTGTCAAAATGCTACTGTGTGCCGAAGACAGGTTAAAGTCATTCGGGAACCATCCACCTACCAATGATAAAAAGAAATCTTCCAGAGTACTCTTGCCACAACCCGGAGGTACGCTTAATGCAAATATATCTAATTTGTCATCCATCAGGTCTTGCAGTGACCCTATGATGTTATGCTGTAAGAACACATTTCTTCGTGGTTCGTAGAATCGCTCTTTCGGGATTCGGTTCTTTTCAAGGTAAAGGAGTCCGCTGTCAACCTGATAGTTCTGTCCTTCCAGCAGCAAATACTGCCAGTAGATATCATCAAAATTACCGCTTCCCGTCAGTGCAGCTTGTCTTGCAGCTAGGTTATGAGCATACTTACTTACTTTTATTGCCATTTGCTGTGCTTCTGGATTCTCACTAAAAGGGAGATCTATATTCATATTCAGCAACAGATCAAGACAATCTTTTTGATTCTGGTATATCGACATATCCCCACTGATAATCTGATTTAATACCGCTCTGTACCATTCAAATGAGCCTTCTGTAAATTTTTGCATAAAAATAGAGCCAGACCTCCTTTCTTTTAGGATTTAGTCTGGCTCTCATGTGGCTCTCTGACTGATTTATTTATTTTTCTTTTTTAATTTCAAGTATTTTCTGTATTTGCGACTGTATTTCCGAAGAATCAAATCAAGCATGATGCTATTTGTTTGTTCTGTGTTTTCTGACATAGTTGTGAGATATGGATAATCTTCTTTATCGTCTACCAACGTCTTGAAAATTAAATCTAAAGCAAATTGGGCGCTGATAGGTGGGTCGCACAGTTCAAAGTCTTTATCCTTGTACCACTCATCAATCTTCTTTTGAAAGCCATCAAAGGATATTTCTTCGTTCCATATCATTTGCTCACCTCACAATGCTTCTAAACGAATCCCGCCACTCGTCTTTTTTATTTATATCTTCTACTCGCTCAAACATGAATTTAAGTTTATATATTCCAGATCCTGTTGTAGCTGAGTCAATATGTATGATTTTAAATTTTCTTTTAAGATATCCAATTTCAAGAATACATTCTTCTGGAAGTTGGGTGTAATTCATGACGCATTCTACCAAAACAATTCGTTTATCTTCTTCATGATGTATTTCAATGTCTGCCAGTGCATTAATGATTTCTTCATCAATAATCTTAACGGGATAATTCACTGCACCATATTTCATACATTCACCTCAGTCTGGAATCCCTAATTGTTTGTAAGTAAATACCGCTGTATACTTCTTCCCACACTTGCAGCAAGTTTCCGTAATGGTACAGGTCTTTTCTTTATCGTCGCACTCTGAAATAGCTGAATCCCGAAATCTACATCCACCTGTCAGAATACATTTAATCCGTTTTGCGTTCATCTGGCTATCTCCTTTCTTTTGGGATAGGCTCATTCATATACATGCATTTCCATTCAGGAATTTCTTCTGATGTTGAAGAGGCTTCAGAAGATTTATTCCAGCGGACAACCATAATAGCATACTTGACTCGACCTATTTTATAATCTGGAAAGTATTTCTTGAGTTTTGAATAATAGAAGAACGATGTAATAAATGTTTTTATCTCCCTCATACATTTACCTCAAACTCTTTCTTGCAGTTGCTACCCTTACATTTTAATTTAAGATGCCGAATTTTTGTTTCTGGGCTGATCAGAAGTGCTTTCTTCTCGCAAAAAGGGCAACAATACCACAGTTTGCCATTAATGTTCTTTATTAATGTCCGTCCGTCCCACGGCTCTGGTGGGTTCATTACCTGAGAGAAATCTATCCCCTCAGATTCAAACGCTGATTTGATACTCATTTAAAATCTCCTCAAATTTTTCTGTCTATTAAAACCATTGTCTTCGTTTCCCCAATACGGATATTGCTGTGAACTTTTTCTCATATACTCGCACGGATGTGATTTTGCAAAGTCAGCAATTTCTTTAATAGGCTCCTGTCGCACCTGTTTCGTCCATTCCGTCCAGCTTTTTGTCTTTTCTCCCATCTCAGCTCAACCCATGAATCTTTCTCAGATTCGCATACCGGTCAACAAGTACGTCCAATGCAGTCTGAAGCTGATTGATTGTGATGCAATCGGATTGGTGCTGATCTTCATACATTTTTAAGCTTGCAGTGAAATCTGTCTCCTTTTTATCTGGCTGTGCATCGTTAATCAGTTCAGGCTCTCCATACATCGCCGTCTCATCGAGATTTCTTTCCAGCTTAATCTGGTGTTCTTGTAAATCCAAGATTTCATGCTGTCTTTTCTCGCACTCTTCAGACAACCGGACAACTTCTTTTTTCAGTTGATCCACCGTCCAGTTCTTCATATCTTCAATTCTCATGGCGTCCTCCCTTAAATCTTGGTAAATATTTCCATGTCGTAGTTATCGCGGATATAATCCACGCATTCGCTGAGTTTTTCTTTCAAGATTGGGTCTTTTGCAATGTCCGGATGTATCGTGTACATTATGCAACTGCCGTCTTTTCCCTCTTTCTGGAATTTTCGCCAATCAAACGTCATTGTGAACAGCGGAATCCTTGTAAGATTCTTTGTCTTGTGTTTTATGTATAGATTGCAGAGCTTTTTAATCATGGAAATTCTCCTTTCACAATCAAGCTGTTTTCTTAAACAGACCAAGGATAAACTCACGTCCCATCTGTGTAATCCGTCTATGGTAGATTACCTTTCCGGAATCCAATACTTCCTGTTTGATTTCTTCATATCCGCAGTCACTGTAATTGGAATACATCAGCCACGTACCGTTCACCTGATACTGTATCTTTTTCTCTGCCAAAATCCGGTTTAGCTGCATTGCTGATTTCAGTCCCAGTTCTTTTGCGATCTCAGTAATGGTATATGTCTTGTTGACGTGCATCAGGATAGCATTCTTTCGCTCAGCTTCTACCCTTGCAGCACGTTCCTCTTTGAGTTTTGTCAGAAGTTCGATACCAAAATCTGGATTGTTTAGGATGTTATCAATCACATTGTCCGTAGCATATATGCCATGCTTACGGATAGTCTTCAGAATCTCTTTGACTTCTTTCTTGAACTGCTTTGCGATCGGCTTTCTGGATTGCATCAAGACTTCATAGAGTCCGTTCTCGGTAAGCATATTCATTTGTCTGTTCTGACCTGCCCTAAGGATTGTTGAGACCAGCTTTTCATCATCATCAATTCCTCTGAGCATTTCCGTCACATTACTATGTTCAATCCAATCAGCTACATCATTCGCCACAAACAATGGTTCCTCTGCTGTTCCATAAACCTTAAACTGTTTTCCTAACACTTCCTGCTCATTTAATACCTTCAGTTCGTTCATTCTTCATTCTCCCCTCTTTATGTTTCATTTGGCATTTCAGCATCTCTGCTATGTTACATCGTTCGCATTTTATTCCATGCCCTTGCCGGAACAATTCGCATTCAAGAATATTTCCGCACTTGGAACATTCATCTTTGATTTCTTTGCCTGCTATTTGCATTCCCATCCATCCTGTACCATTTTAGGCTTGTATATTTTCTCGGTGTATCCCTCACCGTTACATAAATCGCAAGTAACTTCTATTTCTTTGTAATCATCACAACACTCCCAGTATTGTGCACGATTTACTCTTTTGACAATAGTTCCACTTCCACCGCACTTCGGGCATCTGTGAATTTTATTTCCTTGTATTCGGTTTACAAGTTCATCAAGAGTCGTTTCTCCGCCGTATACATTTCTCAGACGTATCGCTTCATGAATTTTCATTCTTTACACCCTCCCAACATTCACAACTGTCATTCAAGCATCTAAAATCTGCCCGATGTTCACTGTCACCATTACAGCATACGCCCTCTTCCAATGCGTACCATTTGCAAGTACAACAATAATCTTTTTCCATAATGTTACTCCAAAAAAATAAAAAAAGTCCGGCGGGTGGACTTGAACCACGCATTGTCACCCAACGTGAACCACCGGAACCAATCAGAAGGTAAATGTGAGCATTTTGGAAATGCTTTCCGGTAATGGCAATTTACCGGAATCGGAAAGGCAGGAATCGAACCTGCGACCTCACCGCTTTTGTAGTGTGCTCTACCACTGAGCTACATTCCATGCCGCTTACCACGGCTGATCACCTCGGTAAATGAATGAGATGATTTCCATTTTCGCACAACATATAAATGGTATGCTTTTCGTACTGCCCAGCAGTCAACAGGATAAACATCAACCTTTTCCCATGGGATTAATCCGTTTGAGCCATAGACCGACCGTGCACTGACAGCATAGAACGAACGAATTAATTGCAGGAGACGGATTTGAACCGCCGTTCTCAAGGATATGAGCCTTGTGAGATTCCACTTCTCCATCCTGCCTTAACCCGGATTGTACCGGGTTAGCAATAGGTTTATCGTGTTATGCTTTCCACTAGACTGTTTTCATCCGTGCCAGTCCCACGGAGTTGTTTCGGAGGATTATTCCTGAAAGGTCTCTCGAAAACTCCCTGTCGTCAACGTGCACTCATTGGCGACATATCTAACTCAGAGACAGAACCGAACGGGAAGTTGCTTTTTCAATCCAGCTACGCCGTTACGCACTTTCTGAAAAGCAACCCACGTACACTCATTCGGCAGTTTTTTCTGCCCATTAAACGGATGGACAGCATAGGGAGAAATGGAAGCTCTGGGATTCGAACCCAGGACCGACCGGTTATGAGCCGGTTACTCTGACCAACTGAGCTAAACTTCCTGAGTAGCAAAAAGATACAGGGTCGATGTGATATCCGTCTTTTTACTACTGTTGCAGTTCTTGACCACCAGCCGCAACAAAGGTTGAAACCACCCGGAACGTTTGACTGTTCCTTTAGTCATCGCCGTTGCGATAGGTGGTTAAAGGGTATTTCATTAAAAAAGGGAAAAAGAAAATCCAATCTGCATCAGAGGAAAGGCAAAACTGATGCAGAGCGGCGCATGTGGGATTCGAACCCACGCATACCGGAGTCAAAGTCCGGTGCGTTACCGCTTCGCCAATGCGCTATGTTGCGGCAGCCGCTCAACCCTGCCGCATGTGATATACTTCAAAAACACCATTGATATATTTATGTTTTTTCCGGAACGCCTGTATCAGCCGTAACTCATTTGGAGGAAATTTTGGCTTTGGATATCTATTTCATTACTATAAATCCGTGCCGATACAGGCTATCTAGGGATTTCATGCCTCGTCCTGTCCGTGATGAACCTTCCTCCAAGACCATACGGCGAGGGCTTTACCTTTGCTTTTATTATTTTAATCCGCTCTACCAATATCAGCGGAAGTAAAACCATTGGAAATGCCAGTAACATTTATTCACCTCACAGGGATGTCAAAAATAAAATCACGCTTATTCCAGTTCCAACGAGAATCATCGAACAAGCGGCGGATTCCCATTTGTCTTTGTTGTTATTTGTCACGATCTCAGAACTTGCCGAAACGAACATTAGAACATTGATAGCAAGTGCGATTATTGTGAATATCGTTCTCATCGTTCTTCCCCAATCATGAAATCAAGAATCTTCTCTGCTGTCTCTTCTTCCGGTTCAAATGGAAGCCCACATGTAGAATAGATTTCCAGAGCCGATTTTAGGCTCGATTTGAATCCTTGGTATATTTCTCCATGTTGAAGCAATTCGTGCCTTAAAATTGAAATTGCATCAGTAATTGATTGAGAACTAACACTAATACGCGCCAGACCTTCCATTTCAATATCTGGTGTTGCCATTAATTCAAGATTAAATATCGGAACTTTATTAACCTCAACATGAAAATCTACTGATTTCACTCTCGGAATCGGTTTTCCGTCAATAAGGCATTTGGTTCCCCTCCAGTCATACGGATTCGGATTTACAATCTTCACAACAGACATTTTCGTATCCCCTTTCCTGTGCGTTGCAGTACACCAGAAGGTGCTCTGCGATTTCCTGAAGCTGAACCGGATCGTATTTCGGGATCGCAACCAATTTGCCTTCAAGCATCGGGGATAGTGCGAATACCGGTGCGTCCGTAACAACCGTAGCTTTTATCAGCATAGCTGCTACGTCAACTGGTTCTGATGGTAACAGTTCATAGATTTCTTTTGTTTCATTCATGCTTCTTCTACCTCCCCGAAATATTCTTTGTATAATTCATAGTCATTTCTTCCAATCAGGTCTTTGACCTTGCATTCCTGTTCCATCCGAAGTTCACTGTATGTGTAAATGATTTTTGTAACCTGTATACGATATTCACCGACATCAGTAATTTTGCTTTCGGTCTCAACTTCTTCTTTAGCCGAAAACCATTTTCTGTTCGGAGTTAAGAAGTAAGCTCTTTGCATTGCTCTTCCGAGTGCGATGTATTCCAAACTTGCTTCGTCCGCAAAAACCTTTTTCGCTGATTCCGTATCATACAGTCTTCCATCTTCCAGAACGGCTTTCTTGTGGTGATACTCGTACGACCTGTCTTTTTTCAAAGTCTTTCTCCAAAAATCATTGTCTGCTTCACGAGAATCGCCTTTTTTATTTTTAAAAATTTTTTCGAGCATCGCTTTTTACCTACCTTTTTCGGAAATACTGTGACAGGGCTTCACGAGTGATCTGCGACACGCTTTTACCGGTCCGGTTCTTTTCGGCTATGAGTCTTTGCTCCATTTGGTACGGCAACCGGATACGGATGGATTCACCTTGAATATTATTCTTTTTCATAAGCAGTATCCATCTTTACCGAAAGAACCGGTTTATCATCAGCCTTTGCCAGAAGTGTAATTCCTTTTCCGTTCTCCCAGGATGATGTCATGAGTTGAATATTCGTGCTCCCCGTTTCGTTGCAGATATTCAAAAATTGTTTTGCTATGTCCATCAGCCCAGCCCGAAGATATCCGTCGTTGTTTACTATTTTCTCCATCTTTTCTCACTCCCTCGTTTATACTGGAATAATTCCCTGTCCTTGCAGTAACAGTCGAAATGTTTCTTTGCCTTTTACAGTAATGTATGTTTGAACATTTGAATACCCATAAGGCGTTGAAAAATCTTTCATCTGGAAAAGTCCTGATTTTCGGTGCTGTTCATACGGCTTGATGATATTGTGCCGGTCTCGATAGATATAACCGTTATCTGACAACCATTTTGTAAATGCCTTGGGTGGCATGTGAAATTCCTTAGCTGCATCCCGGAAGGTTGTGAGCAACCTATTGTCCACAAGAGAATCAAAATATTCTGCTTTGGGTTTCTGTTCCTGCACTTTCTGTTCAAGCAACTGCTTTTCCTGTTGTTCTTCAATCCATCTTTTAGCTCGCTCTATCGGATCAGCTATCTGGTAAGAATCTTGTTTCTGACCAACTTCATACTTTCCGGTTTTACGGATAGAAGGAAGGACTTCTGCTGTTACCCAGTGTTTAAATCTCTTTGCAGAATCGAGTTTGCTTGATAGTATAAGCGAAAACAAACCGCTCTCATTTATCACGATCGTTTCCTGTACTCCACTGTTTGAAGGGAGGCCGCATTTCAGGGCGTCCTCTTTATCGACATGATTAGCAATGGCGTTTCGTTCTTTTACGTATCCTAATGCCTTTGCCACATCATTTCCGACAAACCAAGGATTTCCGTCTATCGTCACCGTTCTTACGTTTCCAAACTCTGGATTGCTAAAAATCATCATTTCATTCATTCTTTATACCTGCCTTTCTTGGTATTGCCTTATTTTTGTGTTGGCAGAGAAACCGTTAAGGCTTACGGCTTGTCGTGTTGCAATCACTATCTCTGCCATGTGAAAAGGGCCTTTTTGTTATTTTCTTTGCTTTGGGGGTCCACCTGGCTCCTGGCAGCTTTCCCTCCAAGGGGGTCCCCGTCTTCCCCGTACGCTATCCGGTCAGCCCGCCGCCCCATGGGACCCGCTGCACCGGATCACGCTGTTGTCGTTCGGCCTTCGGCAGTAACCAGAAGGAATATCCAGTATCGAACATGTGTTTCTATACGACAAACTCTCGTTTTCTTTATAGATCGCTATACAACATGCACAAACACTGACGTTATAACTATGCACATTGTATAAATACTGCTGTTCTTGCCTTAAATACCACCTTTTGTCCGTGCTCCGTGGACGTTTCCGAGCGGTAGTTCACAGCTTCGGCCGCTCCATCTCCGGAAGCTCCAGCGCGTCCTTGTATTTGTCTGCGATCTGCTGTGCTGACTGCTGCGGGATGCCTTGCACATGATCCGCCTGGACCGGTGCTGTCTCTGCCATGCCGTATGCAGCTTTCGCAACGAAGATCAGGTTTGCATTTGTTCCGGGCTGGTTATGCAATCTATTAAGCGTACAGTTTTTGCAAATATCGAACCATTTTTTCACCGTGTTGCTATGCGCTGTGGCGGTTCTATAGTCCCCGCGCATCCAATCGCTAAACGTTGAACGGTTAATCCCTACCAGGAAGCTAAATACTTCCAGAGTCGGTAAAACATGATACTTACTGCACAGCCTTACAAACACGCTAAACATATGATCCAATAATTCTATATCGTCGTTACTAGGTTTCTGTATGTGATCAGCAATATAAAAAATCATATCAACAAAACTATCAGCTACTTCTTTTCTGTAATTCTCACTATCAGGTGATACACATAATACAGTGTTAATATATTCATCAGCATATATATTAATATTACTCAAATATACTTCTGTTTCCTTTTCTGTTTTGATAGTATTATCTTTCACTGTATCACCCCACTTTACAACGTTAATCTGTTAATTCAATAAAAAAAAGAACGATAACAAACCGGCCAGCAATCGAAGAACACGCCCAGCAGCTGCGATCAGCGCCGGGAGTTCCGTAAATGCTTTTTCAGTTTATAATCGTCCTTTGTTTAAAAATCGTAAATGTATTTGCTTATCTGCCATTTACAATAGCACATATAAGTCTTTAATGCAAGCATAATTTTATTTTTATTTTTCAAGGTATCATAAAAGACCTTTTAATAAAATAATCCGTTATAGCTCAAAATACAGCGTTATAGAGATATATATATTATAATATAATGTATCTAAGTATATATTAATCAACTCAGAATCTAGGAGGGGCTTAAAAGATTCTATAATACAGTACTGTATAGAATTAATTAATAGGGGATTATATATATAATATAATTATAGGGAGCGTTTTGGCACAGAAAAAGCCAGGCTTCCGGCGTCTGATCCGGTTACCTGGCTGAATGATTTTTTATTATTTTTCGATTAGCTCGCCCCTCCTGAGTTCCTCGTTAGTGACACGATAGCACATTTTATAAAAGCCTGTCAAGCCAAAAGCAAAAAATATTTTTCTTGACAAAGCAAACGTTTGTGTGCTATGAATAATTTAACAGGCTTCGGCGGCGGGTCTGTTCTCCCCCTCGTTAGCCGCCACAAAAAAAAGAGTTTAAGCCCCTGGAGATTATCCAAGGGCTTTTTTCTTTTCCACGATGGATCTATTAATTATTCCGTTAGTCAATAACTAACACTCTAATTTTACATTCGTCAAAAAATGACGTTATAAATATAATAATATAATTATAATCAGCTGTCAATAATCACATTAAAAACACCGGGTTCCCACAGCTATCAATTTCGGTTGTGACCTCTTGCCCTGCATCAAGATACACTGTTTTTACATCTTCAAAAATTCGTCGTTCTCTGTCCAATGTATATTTTTTGTGAAGAGTGTAAACAGTGCCGGAGATTTTTGGAAGTACCGGTGCATAAGCTGGCAAACTAAGCGCCACTTTTTCCGGCGGCAAAATGTCAACAACTTCGACCTTATCAATTCTCAATAGATCCTCATGCCGTCCCAGGCTCGGATACCGTCTCGGATACTTTAACATTTTATAAATTACATCAATTTCTTTTTCGTTTTTTGGCTGAACGTGTAAACGTAAATTCAAATCTGCGACAAAATCAACTAAAACTGGCGTATTAACCCAGCCTGTGAACCCCGGGCCGTTTTTCACTCGGACGGGAAAACGCTTTTTAAATTCTTCCGTTTCCGATCCGGCATAAGCTCCACCCTTCCAGCGCATGACAAACTCCTGTTCGTTCATCGTTCCATTTCCGGCTATTGATATATTCATGCTGTGCCAGCTGCTCCACCGACACAAAAAATGGATCATCCCGGCAACTGTAGAAAAAGGCGGCAGTGGGTACGTATATACCCTTTTCCCGGCGTGCGAAAAAGGCGTTGCAAAAACGCCCTTTTCCATATATCCCTCTATTAACACCGCCTTCATGGCTCTTCGGCCTCGCATCTGAAGCCGAAGAGAATGTCCTCGTAAAGCTGATCGGAAATCTCTTCTTTCATCAGCGGCTTTCGGTTTTCGGCCCCAAGCTCTTCGTCAAGGCTTGCGTCGATGTCTCTGAGAGCCTTTTCTCTTTCAAACCCCATTTTTACAGCCTCTTCTAAAAGATCAATTGTTTTTTTCATGCTTTCTTTCTCCTTTTCTTTTAATTCCCTTTTGTAGGGATCCAAAATGGAGCTATTACCTTTCTGTTTCTGATAGTGCGTATTTTTCATAATTTCTATTGCATTCATCAAAGTCATCGTCATCGCTGCCGGTGCAATTAAAGTGTTTGCGGCAAAGCTCGCAGTCAAAAAGCTCTGATGTATCTATCAATCCGTCCGGAACTGCCTCGCCGCCAAGCATCGCATAATTGAAATCCTTAAATTCTTCCAGATCCATTCCTTTGATTTGTTCAATTATGCTGTTTTTCATCTTGTCAATGTTTTTCATGTGTTTTTTCCTCCTTGAAATTTATACAACTATTTTAGCTGCAAACCTCAAGGAATTCAATATTCACATGTGAACGGTTACCTACAAAACGTAAGCAATAAAGTACGTGCCGCCGTTATATTTAACTACTCCCCAATCCGGAAGCGGCTTTTCTGTCCGGATCATTTCCCGAATTTCATCAACTTCCTCGTCGCTGTAGTCCCATTCGGACATATAGCTTTCGAAGTCTTTTTTAAAGGCTCTTTTTGAAATCACAATAGAGCCGTTGTCGAGGTGCTTTTTTGCTTCTTCCCTGGTGCAGTAGTCCTGCATCAGGATTCTAATTTCTTGGTTTCTCTTCATTTCTTTCTCTCCTTCTCTTGATTTTTCGCTAAATATATATTATACTTTTATTAGTCGCTGTAAATGGATGCTTTTACAGCGGCACCGGCAGCGATCCCGCCGGTGCGCGGATTGAAATAATAATTTTAATCATAAAAAGGGCTGGCTGATTACCAGTTCTTTTTATTTTACATTTTTTCCGTCCCCGTAACATTTATAAAATGCGTCTGTGAGCTGCGCCAGTTCTTCCGGTGAAAGCTTTTCTTTCAAACTTTCCGGAATGCGGCTATAATTGGCGCGGAATGTATCTCCAAACGCCCCACATTTAGCCGCTTTTTTCACCAGCTCAAGCTTGTACATTTCTCCAAGCTCCTGTGTGGTGATCTCTCCACTTTTAACAGCTTCGCGTCCTTCTTTTGTTAAGATGGACATTGCTTCTTTTTTGCTTACAACTCCGATTCCAATGATTTTCATTTTTTGCTTCCTCCCCATTCATATGTACCGCGGAAACGCCTTTCATTTCCGCTTTTTCTTGCTTCCTCATCCTGATCCGCCCCGCCCTGGGGGGCTGTGTGCTTGTCTTCTTTAACTGTCTTCAGTATATCTCCTTTTTTAGTGATTGTCAATGCTTTTTTCACTTATTTTAGAGATTATTTTTTTTCTATCTTCGTCGGTCTCTATATACTTAATTATATCCCGTGGTTGCATCTCCAGGACGGCACACAATCTGTTAAGGTTGTCTAACGAGATCGTTGTATCGCCTTTCCGGAATTTTTGCATTGTAGCCTGTCCAAAAAGTCCTGTATTCTTAGCGGTTGTAGTATTTACGCCAACTTTTGCAAGTTCTTCTATAACATTGATTTTATACTCTAACATTTGCTTTCCTCCCGTCGTTTTCTTCTATATATAATGTAACTTTTTTATTCCTAATTGTCAAGAAAAAAAATCTCTATTTTTTGTGAAAATGTTATTGACTTTCTCTAATATTAGTGATATTATATAACCATCAAAGGAAAACAAAACATTATAGGAGGAAGCGAACATGAAAATAGCAAGTATCAAATGGGAAAAAGGTTCACTCAACAGCACCGCAATAGAGAAATTCAAAGAAATGGGAATTGACTATCATTACTCCCATTTCGGGGAGCTACTGGCTGATCCTTACGGCGTGGGCTTGTATCTCCCAATTAAATATAGACGCGGAGATCTGGATCCGTCCCTGATCAGCGTAGAAGTTTAACACCTCCGGCGGCGGTCAAGCCGTAGCCCCAACGCAACCGCCGGATTTCAAAAAAAAAGAACCAATTAAGGAGGATAATAACATGACAAAAATTGAAATTAAGGACGGTAAAATCTTTTCAGAGAACGACTATCGAACCGATGTATTCGAAATCGTGGAGAAAATCCCGGAAAATTACGTTATCTGGAATATCGGTAAGAATATGGGGACTGATAAATACATTCCCATCTGCCAGCTCAAAACAAAATACGATGTCGATCTTTTCAGCTTGAAAGCTGTTTCGGTAACGCCAGAAGAATATGAGAAGCTTCAAAACGCTTCCAGCTGGGGCGTAAGCTCTTTAGAAAATGCCGAAAAAGCTTTAAAAAGTAAAAGACGTGGGTATGTTTCAGACAAGAAAAGAGCTCTCGCAGCTTCTACAATTGAAATCTTCCGGAAGATAAGTACTACTCAGGCGTAACGGTTCCGGCCGGGTTCGATTCCCGGCAGCGCCCTTTAATACCAGCCGAAAAACTGGTATAATAAAATAAATTAAAAACGGAGGATAAAAACATGAGAAAAGAGGAATTGTTATTTAAAAAGTCGGAGTCTGTGAAAAATATTCAGTGGTACGTAAAAAACGTACTTACCGACGAGGATCTGAAAGCGTTTTCAATCCCGCAGCTCAAAAAAATGATTGAGTTAATGGATCGCGCGGAGAAATTCCGCGAAAGTTGCGAACCTTTTTGCACACTGTCAGCGGTTGAAGTCGTACAGAAAAGCACCGGGAAAATTGCATTTTTTGAAAATTCCGGAGAAGTTCGCGAAGAAACTGCCGAAGAATATTTAGACGGTAGAAGTGAATGGGACGGCGGCGCGAGAATGTACCGAGAGATTATGGAAAGCAGTGAAAAAGCGTGACATATGTCACGCTTTTTCACTTTTCTTGTTAGGCACAAACAAGTATATAATAATATATTTCAACTCAACGTCCCGCCATTGATCGGGGCGACTCTCAGCGAAATCATGGTTCGCACGAGAATCAGAAACTGTTGCTATCTGATACAACCATATTACATCATATAGCTGGAAAAGTCAAGTTGAATTAACAAAAAAACGATCTAACAACGCACGTTAGACCGCCCTAGAAAATGCTTTCGAAAAAGTCGAATAGCATCCATCCATTACAATATAACATTGTTTTCCCAAATAGTCAATACTTTTTTCTGTTCTTCGGTATCCAGTCCGGCGCCAGGTTCACGGCCTGGGGAGCGGATCGGACTTACAAAACATCTTTGTAAGCCGCGCACCTTGACAACCTAACATTTTTATTTGTTCAGAAACACGGTTGTTGATTTGCTTTTTTCACCGCTTTTCGTCTTTTTGGCGTTCCTTGATGTTTTTATCATTGCCGGATTTACAAGCCGTTTTTGTGTGCTTTCGCCAATCAATACTCACGGTTGACGGGGAGCCGGTATGGTGGTACTATGATTATATATAGCCGTTTCCGGCTCTTTTTGTCGTGTTCGCTCCGTGCAGCTGGCACCGATCGGGGCACTGTGCCCGAATAGCGGCGAAAATATGTTCTGTTTTACTCGCACTGTACAGCCGCCCTATTTGGCTTTTTAACGGCCGTTTAGATTCCGGTTGAAGAAGTGTAGACTTATTCGTTTTGCGGGCGTTGTGGGCGAAATTAGAGCGTCAGTTATTGACCGCCAGGAAATCCCCGGCACCGGTCCGCAGGTGATCCGCAGCTTTTTACAGAATTGGTCATACTGGTTGTGAAACGGACGATATTTCTGGAAGTCCTTGAATATTTGCAATATTCAGACACAGAAAAATGCCGAAAAACGGCCAAAAAAATAACTGCTGGAAAATAACCTTTATTTCTGGATTTCCATTTTGTCTATCTTGCATATATTAATCTATAGCATCTTTCGTGGGGCTGTGAAAATTCACGAATCAATTTAATTTATTTAATCCCTCGGATTTTCTCCTAGCCGTATTCTTCGTTTTGTACGTGGTCCGTTGTTTCTGGACTTTCACTTTCTGCTCCGTCTTTTCTTTCTTCCTACGAACTTTATTGTGTGCTGACCGTTCAGTTGAGAATCCCATATTTTCCCTCCCTGTCCTTGATCTTCTGGTTTCTGCTCTTGAAGTTAATGATTTCTATATCTGTTTGCAGTTCCTGTGGCATCCGCCCTACGATGATTACCCTCAGAGGCTCCAATCTCCGGACCATCTCTTGAAATCCCTTGCAAAATTCCAGCCGTGATGCTTTTGACTTCACTCGCCCATTGGTACAGCAGGCAACTGTGCTTCTCTTTGGGATTCCGTCAAAAATCCAATCGTAGCAGTATTCCGGCGGTATGTTCACGTTTGGAATCACACGGATTCCGTTCATGTGTAGGTAATGTGCTATCGCATGGTTGCGGTACTTCTGCCAGATGTTCATAGCAAATGGCATACCACCTTCTCCGACCGCCATGCTGAAATCCGGTGCGATCACACTGTTGAAACATTTCAGATGCTCGATATATTTATCCGGGCAATTCCAGATTTTCTCAAATTCATTGTCATGAATGTAAAAGTTTACGGTCAAGTCCCTGTGGTTCTTTATCCGCCGGTCGAAACTGTCTTTGAAATCTACGGTGTCTATCCCGGGTCTGCCGGTATACCGTGGCATCATGGGGAACTGGTACGAGCCGTCGAGCTCTGCGCCCTCGATCATATATTCTCTCATTACATCGTATGCGGTATGATTCATGCTTATCACTCCCTAAAAATGCAAAAAGACATCCTGTTCCGGGAATTGGAACCGATGTCGTCATTAGTATGCTTTCATACTATCAGATATTTAGTTAAATGTCAAAAAATTACATCTCTGCTCTTCCGTTCATCTTTTGTATATTATTTAGATTGCAAATGCGTAAGTGTAATTAAATTCCTTTTCGCACCCATCCACATAGTTGATTTTCCTGTAAAATACGGCGTGTCGTTCTGAGAACTTATTTAAAAAAAAGTATTCAGAACAACCCTGTTTATCCCGCTCGATTATTGACTTTTTTTTTACATCTCCGGTCTTTAAAAAGAACAAAATTTCGCACTCCTGCGGGCACTTCGGGTTCACTATTATTTTGTCCAAAAACTCACCCAGAACAGCTTTGGTGATATCTTCCGGGCCAATCCCTTGCAAGTCATTTAGTGTTTTTCCGATTTCCTTTAATTTCAAATGGGAATCTTTGTTGGCTTCTTCTTTCGATTCCAGCTCATAAATTTTGTTGTTTATATTCTGGATTTCGCCCTTGAATTTTTCGCTTTTTTCAAGATATTCGGAGTTTGTTATGATTCCGTCCAGATTAAGGTCGAGAAGCCTGTCTTTCTTTTTCTCTATCTGAAAAATCATGTTTTTGAGTCGGTTTATCTCCGCCCCGTCGTTGCTGAAGTCTATGTTCTTTTCAACCAAACCTATATATCTTTCAATAGCTGTTTGGATATCCCCGGATTTGTTGATAAGGTCTGCAAGCATTATTCTTAATTCTTTCTCATGTATTCCGAAAGAATTGCAGCTCTGTGCTCCGTTTTTTATGCGATAGCTGCATACCCATCTTACATCTTCACGTCCTCTTGCTGTGCGTTGTTTCATCCAATACGGTGCTCCATCGTTCCCACAAAAGATATATCCAGTGAACAAATTGTTTTGCTTAAAAGATGTTCTGTGGGATTTAATTGCATTGCTTCGTGTCTGCATAATAACGTTTGCTTTTTCCCATACAGATTCATCTACAATCTGTGGAACATGGTTCCCATCATCTTTGTACATCGTCCATTCATCCTCAGGCAAAAATTCTTGCTTTTTGGTGAACATATCGACGATTTTTACTTTTCCGCCGCAATAATAACCTTTGTATTTCGGGTTCTTGATTATCTTTTTGATATTATCTCGGCTGAGTTTTCCGCCTTTGTAATTCCGATACCCTTTTTTGTACAGGTATTTTTCAATAGTGGATGTAGACCATTCTCCCGTAGAATACTTTTCGAATATTTCTTTTATCATCGGAGCTGTTTTGGGATCAACTGTAAGCTTCCCATCTTTCTTGATGTACCCATATATTCGGGATCCAAGGACTACACCATTTTTTATTGACTGCGCATGCCCGAATTTTATTCGATTGGAGAGTTTTCTTGATTCATCTTGGGCAATTCCGGACATTATGGTAAGCCGTAACTCACTATCTTCGTCAATCGTATTGATGTTGTCATTTTGAAACCATACACACACACCATACATCAGTAATTCTCTTGTATATTTTATGCTGTCTAAGGTGTTTCTCGCAAACCTGGTAATTTCTTTCGTCACAATCATGTCGATTTTACCAGCTTTGGCATCCGCCATCATGCGTTGAAATTCGTCCCTTTTCTCAGTTCGTATTCCCGATATTCCATTGTCAATGTACGCACCAACAAACACCCAGTTTTTATTTTGAGCGATGAAGTTTCTGTAATATTCATCCTGGTGATGTATAGAAACCTGTTGGTCTTCTGATTCTGTGCTTACCCTTGCGTAAAAAGCCACTTTTAATTTCAAGTCAAAAATGCTGCAAGTTTTCAGTATTTCTCTAGTACGATAAACGTTCATGCCCCGTTCTCCCTTCTGTTTGGAAGAGCAGAGATAAGATTATTATAACTTTAATCTCATCTCCGCTCAATAGTTTAAGCTAATTTTCAGAGAGAATTTCTATGTCAATTTTCTCTTTCATTTCTTTGCTGATTAGTCCCTGGAGGTATATGTGTTCGTTCAATGCCAACAGTAACGCTTTGTTCATGTTACACCCCCTTCCTTTATCAAAATGGTTCAAAAACCTTTCAAAACACTATAGGTATATATTTCTACGTAAATTCACACAAAATGGATTCTAGCGTTTTTTAGTCAATCAACTACTTTAATTTACAGCAAATCAAATATATCCATCTGTCCTTTGATTTCATCTTCCTTTTCATCTGTGAAGAATTTGCAGGCAATGTAGTTCGGCTTCCAGTCCACATCTCCGTTGTAGTTTAGACACCTCGGATGCTTTCCAGACCGGTACCGCAAACATTCATCGCATCTGTGATACGGATTTGTCCCGCCTGAATCTTTGTACATTGCGCTTATCTTAATCATACGGGTCGCCCTCTTCAAATATGCTGAATTTTCTCAAAAGCTCCACGTCGTCTTTAGCTAATTGTATTTTGCATTGTTCATTGAGCCTGCGTGCCAATTGACCAATAGTCGGATTTCCCTTGTTAGCCTGATGAATATATTCATTTCCTTTTTTGACAACTGTCATTATTTCTTCTGGGCCAAATTCATACGTATCGTGCAATGCCAAAAGAAAAGTTATGCTGTTCTCGATGTTAGCCCAATTTTGACCATCTTCAAAACCTTTTTCACATCCGTCTTTGTAACTTTTCTCACGTTCTTCCGCCCTTGCGTTTTCTACAACTTTGTTCAAGGCACTCACGGTTCTACTGATCCCGTCTTCCTTGCCCTTCTGGTACGCTTTCTCAATCTCTTCGTTTCTGGCTGCCAGGACTTTCTCTCTGGATTCATCAAACATCCGCTGCATTCTTTCAATCTTCGCAGCCGAATAAGGCATAGTTGCCGGTTTCCCTGTGAATTTTCTTTTTAACACCGTACTGTTCATTTTGCCCCTCCCATGATACCTGCTATCATTTGTTGTTTCATCGTTTCCGCTATGTGTTCCCGGACAGATTCTTCCGGAAATGGTATCTCAAGTGACCGCTCCAGAATCCGGTTGGTAATACGCTCGTCATAATTAAGTCGAGAAATACAGTAATTACTTGTGAAAATCGTAATTTTTCGGCTTGTATAGCGTCCGTCGATAATTTCATAGTATTTCTCATTTACCCAGTCTTTTTCGGTCTCTGTACCAAAGTCATCAATGATAAGAATATCCGCTCTGGCCAGTTCGTCAATCAACTGCTCTTCTGTTTTATCCGGACTGTATCTTTTTCCCCATGTGGACTTGATCTCGTCAAGGATTTTCATGGATGTCGAGAATTTCACCTGTTTCTGATGCTTTTCAATCAGTTCATTCGCCAAGCTGCATACCATCCGGGTTTTCCCAGAGCCTTTCGTGCTAGAATAAAAATACAGCCCAATTCCTTGTTTCTGCATGCCATCGATATTCTCTACCCAGTATCGAACAGCTTTCGCAGCTTGTTTTATTGTTTCCCGGCTCTCCGGCAGCTGGTATACTGCCGACCGGAAGTTATTAAACATTGCGTCCTTATAGATGCCTGGAATTTCTGCAAATTTAAGCTGATTTTTATGAATCATTTTTTGGCGGATACCACAGGAACACTCCTGACAGTACGGAACCCCGTATTGATCACGGCTCCAGACCCATCCGGAATCATCACATAAATGGCAGTGTGTCTGAGCCTCCGTCATCACTGAGCGTTCCGAACGGGATAAGTGGCTCGACTTTTCTTTGAGTTTTTGCACCAGATCCGTGTTTTCTGTCCCCATTGTAGTTCCCCTCCAAAACCTTTAAGAAGTTATTTGGTTTTACAAACCAGTCAAAAGTAATCATCCATCCGTTTTTGTTATCGCCTCTCAGGAAATCGCTGTGGCGGATGTTGTCCATAGCTTTTAAGATATCGTCCATGCCGTATTCTCTTATTCGGCCTTTAAGTAACTGGCATCTTTTTGATGTTGGTTTGATATCCCTGATAGGAGCAATGCCAACATCCTGTAATTTGTTCCATTCCTCAATAACACGTCGGACATCCGTCTGACGAATAGTATCTTTAGATACTATTAAATTATTATCTTTTTCTTTATCTTTATCTAATTCTTCTTTCTTATTCTTTATCTTATTCTGTTGCGTGACGTCACGTGAACTGTCACGTGACATATCTTGTTCAATCGCAAGTTTCTGTCGTTCTCTCTGTTTCTGTTTCCTGATTCTATTCTGTTCTCTGATCTTGTCCATGCCTTCGATATTCTGATGTTCTTCCCATCCTGGAATTGCAAGCATATTTCCATCTCTGGTAATCATTCCAAAATTTTCCAAAGCAGTCAATGCAAGTTGTATTACGCTTTCATCAAAGCCAAGTTCATCTGCCAGCAGCTTTTCATTATACGGAATGTTTTCTGTCAGAAAGATAAGCCCATTAGCATTGCATCTTCCAGCCATTGTCAGAAGCATAACCCAAATAAGAACTATATTGTTTCCTTCTGGAAGCTTTCTGATATGACCGATTTTGACATTATTGAACATCTCTGTTTCAATTTTGATCCAGCTTACTTTAGCCATTAATATAATTTCCACCTCCATGCACCATCTTATGACATCTCTTGCATAAACAAACTCCGTTGGTTACATCATAAGCAATATTTTCATTATCATAGCAATCTCTGAATCTTATTTTGTGGTGAGCTATATTTGATTTTGGTCTTCCACACATCTGGCAAATGTATTTATCACGTTCTAAAACTTCTTTTCGCCACTCTCTATATTCTTTCGTATGTCTTTCCCTTTCTCGTTCTCCATATCCTGTAGTTTCTTTAAACAGGGGCAGGTCGTATACGTTGCCTGCTGTTTTTCTTAAATATCCATTTTCAATCAGCTCACATACATCGTTTTCTTCTATGCCTATAATTTGAAAAATACGTTTCCAGTGTCTTAAACGACCATTATTGTCAGATCGCATACACAAATGAAAATATGCACATTGCGCACCGGCTGACATACTTAAAAACGCATCGCTGTCAACAATTTTCATCGTAAACATTCGCTTCTGAGCCATTTATCTATTCCTCTTCTCCCCAATCCAATTTTTGCCCGCATCTGGTACAGAATTTACTAACAATATCTATGTTGTACTTACAATTTGGGCAAGCACCAAAAGCACTAACTTTTATTTTTTTGCCTGTCCCAAAGTCCATGTATATTTCACTCAAGTTGTCCACTTTCCTCGGAATCTGCTTTTTCAATGCCTTAACAGCACGTTCCAGCGCTTTCCGGTATTCCATAAGGTCTTTCTGGTCGGGGTACTCCGTACCAATCAGATCAATGCGCTTCTGCAATAATTCAATTGCTTCTTCTGGTTTCATATTAATCCTCCGCTCCAAACATTTTTCTCAAATTGTGCTGGTAATTTTTTGCAACCTTTCCAAGGCTTTCGTAACATGGTCTCAATGTACATCTTTCTTTGTACCCGTCACATTTAGTTCCGAATAGAATATTGTTTCTGCATATCCCGTCTTGGCTAGCACAACATTTACTCATCCCCTATCTCCTCTCTTACCATCTTTAGCTTCATGCCTGGAACATTAGGATATGTAATTATAAATTCCTCTTTTCCGTCCATTTGGTTCAAAAACCATTCAAACACAGCGGCTATTGCCATATCGGTTACGTCTTTTTTCTCACCAACCCATAATCCTTTTTCTTCGTTTACATTTCCGTAGTAAATGGTATTTGTAATAGGGCTAACGCCCATTTTCTTGACAGTTTTATAAGCCATTCTTCATCTCCTCCAATTCCACTTATATGATATTTTTTTCTCATCCAATGCTGCTTTTTCAACAGCTTTCAGATAATCAATTTGCCGCTGAATGTAAGGATCAATTTCTTTCCCACCAGATGCAAGCCAATCAGATATTCTACTTTTTACGTCCTGTAAAACCGGTATAGGAATCAGTTTAGTATTAATGGTATTCAGTGCTTTAATCATTAGCTTTCATCTCCTCCAACTTCTTCTCAGCTTCTTCACGGGTGAGGAATGCCAAATCGTTTAATTCTCCGAGCCATTCATCATGGTTTGCCCACAAAAACTGTTTACCATCTTTGCTGCATTCGATTCTACTTAACACGTTTTCCCGAATATCCATGCCGCATATGTCCCATACAGTTGTACCGATAGGACACGGCAATCTCACGAGCAAGCCCTGTTCTTCTAGGTTTTCATAAGCATTAAGTTTCTCGATTGCTCTGAAATTGTCCTCGTCCCAGTAACATGGAATGAACTCTCCGTTATCTTGCTTTACCAGAAAGAGTTTGTCATTTTGCTTTTCTGTTAATCTCTCCATCTACTTCACCTCACTTAGAATCATTTTTTACAAATTCACAACTAAGCATTCTGACAGATGCTAACATTGCGGTAAGATCATCTGCGTTTTCAATTTCAACATTGTTTCCGCATCCAAACTCATCAAACATCATAATTTCATGATTCTTTATAATTCCATAGAAAATATTGTCTTCGCAAGAATCATCTTCAAGAATCTCTGATATATCATCTTCCAGATCTTTTATAAAATCATACATAGGGATATTGTTTGTCTTATATTCAACAACTACTCTGGCGGTAAAACCATCTGCTGCAAATAAAAGTTCATACCTACATCTGTAATTCCCGTTGATGCAGTATCCTCGATTGATGTAATCTTCGATCTCAGTCGGCTCATTCTTGCTGCTTTCTTTGATGTCATACATCACATAATAGTCAATTACCTCTTTAATCTCGTCCTCGGTATATATCTCATGTCTTCTTTCTTTGACACAACCACTATTTCTGTAAGCGTCAAAACAGTCTGTATTACCGGTTTCCTTGTCTTTCTTGAAGTAAGATGTATAACTTTCTTTTTCTATGTCATACTGACCGATTTTTTCACCGTAACTGTCTGGCACAATGACACCTCTGAGCTCAAAATGAATTTCATTTGGAATTAACCCGTTACATATGTTGCTTAAATCTTCTCTTGCGATTGCTGTTTTCATTTTTCCCCTCCTGTAATCTCATCAATATCCATTTGCTTTATCCCCATTACCATTTCGTATTCTTTAACTTGTTTGTCTGTAGCAATTTTTAATTTACTAAGCAAATATTCACCACACCAAGAATCTTTATATCCAGATACCATAACTATGTATTCATCTTCTTTATCATCAACACATTGATAACAGGCTATACTTCCTAAGTTTCCTTTTAAATTATTTGGATTACTTAAATCAACACTTGTATCTGTAATTACAAATGTTCCAATATCTACTGGAAATGTTCTAGTAAAACCCATATTTTTCACCTCCTATATGAAGTCATGTGTTCACAACTCAGCTTTTTCATGATTCTCCCGTAATTGCATCAATGCAAGAGTTCCAGCCAACCGCAATAATATCTTTTTGCGATTCTACATTGTCGATTGGAACGATATACTCTTTTTTCTCTGGCAATGGCTTCAATGGACACCAATCCGGCTTAACGCTTGTGTCTTTAATATCTTTCTTTTTTTCTCTGCAATAATGTAAATTAAGCGTGAATCCGCACAAATAGCATGAGCAGCAGGATTCTGGTGTATCAATCACCAATACTGATTTACTCATCTGATTCCTCCTGTAATAATTCTTTATTGTCGAAAATGTTTCCAACTACTTCAAAATGTTCCAGATCAAACTCATCGAGGTACTGTCTATCCACGCTATTAGCTTCATGTGTTACCCATCCCGCAGCGCCCCACTCAACGGTTTCATATGTCGCATCTTCTAGGTACAATTCGTCCAAGTGTGCCATCAAAATATCATTCTCCCAAATTCTCTTTCCGTTCTTGTCGCAACGTCCTGTGAATTCGCAGAGGGTTTCGGGATCAATTTCTGCATATTCCCATACCGTATAGCTATCAGCGTGGAAAATTAAGTGTTCTTCGTTGCCTAAAAGGTCATATCTTTTCAGATAATATCCCTCAATCCACTCGCCATTATCTTTTCGTTTTGCCTTGAAAAGAATTTCTCTCATTCAACTCTACCACCTTTCACGATATCAACTGCTTTATCAATTGTATTTGCAATATTTTTGTAAGCACAATCTTTATCGGCATCTCTTGTATTTGCAATTGTTAAAAAGTATTTCATTTTTAATTGTTTTAACTGCTCAACAACCTCATCCACATCAAAAGCTGTCGACTGTGCATCAATTACTGCACCTATTGCAAAATCTATATCTGAAATACCAAGTGAATCAATTACTTTGTCTGCATCTATTAAGCGCATTTCTATCATCCTTTCTCATCAAAATCCAAATCAACTCTGATCACATCCGTTTCTATTGCCGAAAGACAATTTACTTTCAAATCGTAAAATGGTTTCAACAGTTTTGAACCGGCATTGAATGTATCGTAATCTTCCCAGTCTCTTCCCGGATGACATACCTGGATTTTCTCATCGCTCTCAGCATTTACGCCCATTGCCGCCGCTAACTCAATTAATTTCATTTATTCATCCTCCCATACTCCCAACAACCGCATTCTCTCATACAGTACAGCGACGGTCTTGCGTCTGTAGCCGTAGAAGTCTTTCGGGTTCATCGGGATATATCTTTCTTTGCTGATTTTCCTGTAACTTTTCCGGTGCAAGATATTCTCAATAACCATATCTGCTATCACCGTGTTTTTCGGGCAAGCTGACAAGGCAGCACTGGAAAGCAGGTATCCGTACTCTGCTGGGAAGTCTTTCAGCATCGTATTCAGTTTTTCGATGTCCTCTGCCGGAATGCCGTAGTCTTTCAGCTTCTTATTCCTTGTCAGCATACTGTTCTCCTTTCTACTTTTCTGGGTGGTGCTTGTCGTACATGATCGCTACACATACAAGGCCAACCACTCCGAATATGGCTCCAAGGGTGAATCCTAATAAGAATGATGCAATCATACTTCCACCTCCGAATCTTCTGGCATCTGAAACGTCTCGAATAATGTCAGCCCAGTTTTGAATGTCTTTTCGTATTCGTATCTTTCATAGGCTTCCTGAACCATATCCAGTACTTTCATGGCTTTTGCTTTTTCAGAATAATAACCAATAACAAATGTTTCATATGTATCTGAACAGATGATCATTGCCCCTCTATTAGCTTCCATGATTTTGATTGACGGTGAGTTATTAAAATTGATTAAGATTTCTTTATCCTGACTTCTGATTAACATTTTGTGTCCTCCTTATAATTTTCAATCTCATTGCAGTTAGGCTCATAAGGTTTAGGATATACAGTATATCCGCACTTCGGGCATTTGATTTCTGGCGGATAGTATTCAACCCATTCCATGTTTCCGCCGCATTTTCTGCAACGAATGTATCTCTCTACTTTCTTTGGTTTCGCTTTGAAAAATGAAGTGTAATTATTATTTTTCATTTCCATCCTCACTTTCCCCATGTAAGCAACTGGCACGCTAAACTCCCATCTTCCTAACCAGATTCTTATTCAATTCCCCTTAACATCAAGCTTAATTTGCTGTAACAAGGGCAAATCTTTGTATGATCGAAAATATCTTCCAGTAAAACACAATGTGAAAAAAGCTGTTTTACCTCATAGATATGCTCTTTTTCTTCCCCACCACGTTCTGCGTATTTGATTCTTTTGCCAACATGCAAATCAAACGTTTTACTTATATATGCTTTAAGCCCATATATGTTCACTTTGTTCATTTTTGTGTACCAATCCTTCCTTAAAAGCCACTATTGCAGCTTCCTTACTGTGATGTATTTTTGTAATGGTTTTACATTCTGTACATTCGCACCAATATAAATCTCCTCCACAATGCCGGTTATAATCTGCGAAAACATGAAAACGATTCCCGCATTTAGGGCAAATCCTACTTTTACCATTTTCAACATTAATTCCCATTCTTTCATTAAACATCGAACATTTCCTCATCTTCATCGTCAAAATCGAAATCTGGCGTTTCTTCTACATCAGTTACTTTCCATTTCGACATGTTCTTTCCTCGTTTAATCAGTTCTGCCCGCTGCTCTTCTGTCAACTTTCTCGGAGCTCGTAAATTTGGGACGTATTTTCTCGGAACGTGAGCGAAAATCGAGCCGTCTTTATTGATCGCGATAATTTTCACATCTTCCGGATTTTCTTCTTTCAATTTAAGTGTTCGATTCTTTAAAGTACTTCCGTTGTACGCCGATACCTCCGCATAATCACTTCCACGTATCCATGCGATACTACATTCATTGCAATTCTCTGCCATTATCTTTCCTCCGTTTTTAATATTCTTCTCAACTTCGATGTGAGTAAGTCAAACTGTGCAAGCATGTCTTTGTCCTTGTGCTTTCTAACAGTGATATCGTCTTCCGAATCATCCAGGTAATATTCACCATTGATAGGTTCTCTGTAGTCTATTTTTGATTTGAAGCTCCACCCGGAAAGATTGAACCTTTCAACGGCTTCTTTCCGGGTAAGAGTATCTACGAACGTCCCGTCTAAGGTGTACAGATCGTAAAGTTTCATCTTTCACTCTTTCTTACCAACCGGTATTTTCTATGAGAATTACTCCCCGAAAATTCAATCAATCCATCATCCGCAAACTGGCGTAAATGTCGCTGCACTGCGCTGGTGCTCAAATCCAATTCTTCAGCTATCGTTTTGACCTGTGGCATTTCGCCTTTGTGCTTTTCGTATTTTACGATGAAATAATAAATATCTTTACGATTCTGTTTGTATTCCATGTGCTTTCTGCTCTTTATTTCACGTATGGTCATTTCTCGTAGTTCCTTTCATCAAGCATTTCTTTGAATTTCTCGAAAGCTTTGATTGAAGTTTTGTTGTTTTGCTTTTCCGGTTTCAAAGATATCTGAAGGTGAGTGTCGATGATGTGTGACAGGTCACGGGCCAGAGTTTTCTTCCCTTGCTGAATACCATCGCGATATCCTTTCGCCGGTCGGTAATCAGCAATCTTTTCTTTTCCCTCATCCTGTCCACCGCCAGTCTTGTTTTTCACGATCCATCCGGCATCAATGGCTTTCTGGATGTATTCTCGTTCTTTTTCGTCAAGCTGCGATACCGGGCAGTGGAAAAAGTCAATCTTATATCCGCTCTTATTCTCTTCCGAATACAGCCCATGTGCTTTCATGGAACGATCAATATGCTGTTCGTATCCCGACATGTGTTGTGCCAGTCTGGTGAGTAAACCTTGTCGTGTCTGGCCTATATACCCACTGGTTTCGGTCCGCCAGAGTATATATATCCCGGTTCCTTCATCCAGTTTCGGGTTCACTTTCAGAAGTTTCTTCTTGTTGCTAGCTTCAATAGCTTTCGCCTGTCTGAATTTCTTGTAATCCAACCGAAGCTACATCCTTTCAAGCTGATCTACGATTTTCTTGCATCCGTCCTGCACGTCTTTTAATGACTGGAATTTGCACTCTTCGTTTGTGCTTTCCCACAGGTCTTTCATTATTGCAAAGTTCCATTTGAATTCCGGGTCATCTCCGAAATACTGCTTTGCGGTTTCGATATCGTATCCGTCACAGAAATGCGCACAGTCAAATCCAATCCACCATATGTCCTTGTCATCGCAACAATGTAAAGTTGATTCAGAATAGGTGATTCCACCGTGGCAGCTGATTGAATCTAAATCAGCTCTGTGCTTGGCTAACTTATGTGTTTTCGGGATTCCGACATATTCGCATCGGTATGCTCCGGGCATGAATAAGACTACACATGGATGTCCTTTGTAGTTGAATCTTTTTTCTAAAACTGGTTCCATATAATCGCTCCTTTTTTATCCGAACGCCACTTGTCCGTTATTTTGCATATAAATCATCGGTGCAGTTTTGCGTTCACCGACTTTCAGGTACGGGCAATTTGCTTTTACTAATGCTTCTGCCATAACCGGTACTACACTGTTTCCAATTCTTGCTACCTGTTTTGCAATCGGGTAATTTCTCCACTTGTAATCCCGATCAATGATGTAGTCTTTTGGAAATCCCTGCATCATCTTTAATTCTTCTGGTTTTAACATTCTGAGGAAAATATCTGATATGATGTATTTCTTTCCATGAATGTCTACTAAAACATTTACCAGCCCGAATCTGTCTTTTGTGGTAATAGTTCCAAGTGGTTCGTTGAGCACCTGCCCGCATCCTGTTCCATAATACTTAACCAGAAATGCGGATATTACTCCGAAGTGGCCGGGCGAAGTAGTTATCGTATGCAATGGCTCATCACATCCCTGACCGATTCCGGTTTTGTAATACTTTGTGATAAATGCAGTTACAAGACCATATCTGTTCGATGTATCAATGGTCTTAATTGGCTCAGTCAGCAATTGTCCTCTGGAATCACCTTGTCTGGTTTCTCCATGGTACTGAATGATAAACGCCAGTGCATCTTTGTTCTTCACAATATATGGATCTGGATTATCAACGATATATTTCTTGATACCATTTGCAATGCGTTTCTGTGTCGCTTCTGCCAATGGTTTTGGACGGTCAAAGATACTTTTGCCTAAGTCTGACCAATCAATGTAGTCTCCACACTGTTCATATGGCTTCAGACCGTCTGTTCCAAAACGATTATGCGTAGGCTTTGGCCACACTATCTGCTTCCCATCTTTGCGAAATACTGCATACCATCTTTTTCTCGTTGTCGGTGCTCCATAATCAGCAGCTACCAGTTCTTGACTGTCAAATTCATATCCGATATTTTTCATTGCTGAAATGAATTTCCGGTAATCTTCACCGGCTCTCTCCTTAATCGGATGCCCTTTCTCGTCCAACGGACCCCATTGTTGGATTTCTTCTACATTCTCCATGATAATCACATCTGGGAGAATTGCCTTTGCGTGCTTATATACCGCCCATGGAAGAATGCGAAGTCCCTGCTTTCTTGGCTGACCGCCTTTTGCTTTTGAATGACTTGTGCAGTCTGGGGAAGCCCACATCAACGCTACGTGCTGGTTTCCAACATATTTCTGCAAGTCTACTTTGAAGATATCTTCTGTCAGATGCAGTGTGCCCGGATGATTCGTCTTGTGCATCAGGATAGCATCAGGATCATGGTTAATTGCTATGTTCACCGGTCTTCCAAGTGCCATTTCGATTCCAACAGATGCTCCGCCGCCACCGGCGAAGCAATCTATGATTAAGTCTTCCATCATCGCTCCTTAGCTAAACGGTAAATCCGGATCATAAGCCGGTTCAACAAATGTGTCGCTTGCCGGTGCTGACGGTGGAACTGCACCGGTGTTTTCAGACTGATTGCTTCTTCCCTTACTTTCCACAAACTCATGGGTTTCTGCCAGACAGTCATTTGTGTAAATTTTCTTTCCGTCAGTGTCCGTATAGTTTCCAGTCTGCCAGCTGCCGATGACCGCAATCTTCATTCCTTTATGCAGATACTTTTCAGCAAACTCTCCGTTTCTGCCAAGCGCAACGCAATTTATGAAATCCGCTTTTCGTTCATTGTCTTTACGATATTGTCTTTCTACTGCAAGAGTGTATCTGGCAATGCTTATGTTATTGGTTCCGGTCCGTATGTCCGGGTCTTTCACTAATCGACCGATTAAAATTACTTTGTTCATGTTATTTCTCCTTATAAGCTTTAGGCATCGGCATCCAAGCCGAAACCGTATATTTTATCTCTCTTCCGACTCCAACATCCGCCCATTCACCGTTTCCAATGTATCTCAGAGATGTTGGCCATTCAGCGCCCTTGATTGTTACCGTATACTGCGGAAGTTGCTCGATATCAACATCTTCGTCTGGCTCCGGCGGTAACATTAATTCTGTCGGAATCCATGCAATCACAGGATTGTAGGATGTGAAACATTCCTTTGCCTTTTCCAGCGCATCATTCCATCCTCTGTCGTACAGACTGGATGTTGGAGAGATTTCCTTTTTAATTTCGTCCAGAACATTAATTAAAATCTGCATCCTGTCACTCCTTTTTATCCTCGTAAAAGCTCAAGTAATCAAACCACTGGTCTTCGATAAAATGCCCGATGATTTTTACTGAACTTCCCCACCCCTTTGTGGCAACCCGAACATGTTTTCCTTTTAAATCCACAAGATCTTCAACGCCAACTACATCCATAATTCGCATGATTGCTTCCATTCCAGAAGCAGAACCTTTAAATTCTTTGGCTCCCAAATATCCATGTCCAAGAACATAGCCGCCGTAAACGACTCCCCATCCGCCACCGTTCAGCGTAAGGTCAAATGAAAGTACTCCGTGATCTCTGAAATTTAATGATACATTTGTAATTTCAGCGTTTTGAAGTTTATATCCATCCGCCAGTAAAAGTTCTTCTGTCCATTCTTTCAATTTTATTCCTCCTCGTAATCATTACAGTAAAGTGGTCCGTAGTCCCATGCTAACGGACAATCATCGTGATATTTACAGCTATCGCAATCTGTCATTTCCATTGGATTTTCTCCTTTCAAAATGGGAATAAGTTCAAATCGACTTCCAGCCCAGCTCGTCCAATCTGAATTAGAATATCATTACCAACAACTTCTTTAATTTCTTTAAGCATTTTACCGGCGTCTGAAGCATCGCCACTCAAATGTACCAGTGTTATCGTTTTGAGCGATTCTGTGAAATTTTCCTTAATGAACTGCTTACAAGTTGACAAAGAACAATGCCCGGTGATCTGGTGTTTCCACTTCGGGTTGTTTCTGTCTATCAGCTCCTCGCAGTAATTACAACCAATAACCAAGTGATTAATTTCCATTGGCTTGAGCTTATACCGGCAATACTCAAAGTCCGTCAGGTAAAGAAGCTTTCCCATTTCTTCATGTTCCACTAGATATCCGAAGTTCGGGCACGGCTCTTTATTTGCGGATGTATGTGGCAGGCTGAACGGAGCTGCACTGAACGATCCGATTTTGAAGTATTTCTTTTCAGCAACAGCCTTCATGGTTCCGTCCGTTATACCTAAGTTTTTGATTGTTTTTTGCCCGGTATATACCGTGATTCCGGCGTTCATAATTTCATGAACAGCTTCGGTGTGATCGCCATGCTCATGTGAAAGAAGCACACCGGAAACATTGCTCATCTGGTAGTCAATCCCTCTGAGGATTTTCTTATACTTGCATCCGCAGTCAAGAAGAACAATCTCGCCTGTACTTGACTGCAAAGCGTAACAATTTCCTTTGGTACTTCCTGTTGAAATTACTCGCATGAACAAATGGCATAACCTCGCTTTCAATATTGAACTGTTTATACTTCATCATCCTTTGGAAATCGAAATACTGATACATTATCGTGTGTTACCGCATCATGATAAGCACGGTGCAACATTTCCATGACTTTCTTGGTTTTTTCATCTGTCGAATAACAAGCCATAACTACACTTATCATTTGTACGTATGCCCTTATGATATTTCCAGTTCTACTTAATGATGTTGTTTCGTATGGGATATCAGCATTTCCTGTCTGACTAATTAATCTCATCTCATTCTCCTTTCAATTTCCAAATCCATACTGTGGCATAATTTAATACAGTTTCCATGAAGCATATGATTCCTACATGCTCTATATTTTTCGTTGAAATTTTCCACTGGCATCTTTCCTTCGTTTACTGCGCGAACCCATCTACGAACCTTTTTCTGAGTATTTCTTTTTCTGTCACCGCGTAATTTTCTGATATATTTCCCCTCATCAGTCACGTAATGGTGGAATCCAAGATAACACAGCCCCATTCGGAACGGAACGATTTGCGATTTTGGATTAAGCTTCAATCCAAGGCTTTTTACCATAAATCGTATCGCTTCCAGAAGTTCTTGAGCTTCTTCTTTCGTCTTGCACAATACATAGAAATCATCATTGTATCGTCCATAATCCGAATTACCAAATTCAATCGTTATCATTTGATCCAGTGAATGAAGTAGCAGCAACGCATATTTCAGGTTGACCTGGTTCCCTAATGGCAGTCCTGGATTTCCCGTGCTATCAATAAATAAATGATTCAGCCAAATTGTAAAATTATCATCAAAATAGTAGTCAAGTATGTCTTTCATTATTTCATGATCTATGCTGTAAAAGTATTTATGAATATCACATTTTACAATCCAGCCATTAATTCCATTTCTTTTATAGAAACCAATCATTTGTTCTTTTAATCCGTCCATCGCCATATGCTGTCCTTTTCCCTGCTGTCCGGCGGTATTCCATTTAATCAGAATTTTTTCAAGCTTTGGAGTCAGAATATAATCAGAAAAGCATCGTTGCACTACTTTATCCTTAAATGCACATGATTCTATTGTGCGTTCTTTTGGCTCGTGGATTTGAAACTTATTATATGGATTTATGGTATACGTTTGGCTTTCCAACTGTTCTTTTAGAAGGTGAATGCCTTCAAGAGATAAATTAGAAAACCTTGCAGTGCCTGAGTTAAATTTTTTACCGCTTTTAACCTTCTTGTAAGAACGATATAAATTTTCAAAATTTGCAACAATTTCTTTATCCATTGTTTTTGTTCCTTTATATTTATCCATTCCGGAAAGGTTATGCATTTACTTGTATCTTTACTGATTTCAGCTTTGCGCTTACTCTGTCTGCCTGTGATACAGGTTGGGCGAACACCGTTACTGTTGTTGTAGTTATTGCTGTTGATATTGCCGGAAGGCGAAACAACGGTATTGCAACGCATAACCCAAGTTGTTACCTGTTTCTGTCTTTTGTTCTCCAAGCAATCGCCATATGTTTCACATCCATGACCATTTTTGACCACGCTTCCATGCTTCCTGAATTTATGATATTCAGTTCATAAGAAAGCTCTATAAAATACATAAGTTCATCGCAATGTGTAATAGCTTTTGTTTGTAACTCCAATCTTTCTCTTTTATAGTCTTTTATATCTGTTCGATTGGCTTCAAAAAGCATTTCATATATTTCCAGGGCTTTATTCTGCATTTTATCTACAAGAGAAAATCTAAATTTCTTTGGATATCTCCGTGCGTTACTGGTCATGATTAACGTATGCTTGGCTAATTGTTTCGCTTTTGTGATAACTCTTAAACCTTCATTTGCCATCATTTATCATTCTCTGATTCAAAGATTGAAGAAGAAAAGATACAAACTGGGCGAACACCGAGACCGCCGCCGTAGCCATCGCTGTCGACATAGCCGGAAGGCGAAACAACGGTAAGCGTTGAATTGTAATCATTTACTGGTGTGCTCCATGGCGTAATCAACCACCACCAGTTCTTCGTATTCGGCAGTAATTTACGATATTTCCGGTATTCATCCACGGTCAAAAGTGAAATCTTATCTTCACAATGCCCGTATTCTGTCTGGCCGTCCAGAGAAAGTAAATCACGATCAAATCCGATGACTGCATCTTCTCCTAATTCGTCCGCAATCTTTTTTAAGAATTTAGTGTTTAATTCTTCTCGAAGTTTACTTGAAAGCCAGTTATTTGAATCCGAATCAAATGTTCTTTCTTTTCCATCAAATCCATTCAAAATGGCAAAATATCCTTTTTCTGTCTTATCCAGAATCATCCATTCCATTCCGGCAATTTCTACCGTTTTACCAATTTCTGGTTTTTCCATATGCTGCTTTTTGTATTCAGCAAATTCTTTGTTGATCCGGTTTAATTCATTTTCAAAATACTTCAGATTTTTCTTCATTTTCATTCCTCCACTTTAGATACAAAGAGATTAGATTTTAAGATACAAACTGGGCGAACACCGATACTGACGTTGCAGTTACAGCTGTAGACAATGCCGGAAGGCGAAACAACGGCAACACTTCTTCCCCATCCACGTTCTTTCGTTGACCATGGTGATAATGTCCAATACCAATCATCCAAATATTGATTCGGTATGATATCTGTATATTCACGCGCTTCATCAAATGTAATAGGTCGAATTTTACAATCAACAGTTCCGATCTTCTGTCCATCTACCGTAATAATATCTGCTGTATGTGTTTCAATATTTTCTGCTCCGAATTCTTCTTCAAAATCTTTCAAAATTTCAATGTCGCACAGTTTCTTTACGTTTGATTCCTTATAATCTGTGCTTTCGCCAAATTTCACGTTTTTCTTCATCAGATCAAGAGAAATAATTTTCGTTGTATCGCCATACTGCTCTAATACTTTGTATTTGTGTTTCCCTGTAGTCTGGAACACATCACCAGGGCTCATACTTGACAGTGCAACCTTTCCGGCTTTTTCCTGTTTCTCCAGAAGTTCAACCAGTTCCCTTGCTTTCTTTAAAATTTCGTTATTGTTCATTTCTGATACCTCCCTATTTTGTTGTAAACGTAATCAACAAGTTACATTTCCTCCTGCTTCATGAACTCCGGGATTTCTGGTTCCACAACTGCTGCCGGGACCGGTTCTTTCTCTATCGTCTGGACAGTTTCTGCGACCGTTGGCTGCTTCGACTGTTCTTCGATTGCCATTGGTTCTGGAACAAATTCCTCTTTGTTGGCGTTCTGCTCGATATCTTCCTGTACTTCTTTGTACGTAGCGTCCAGCATGTTATATTCATAAGCCTGCACTGGATTATCCCATTTCTTAGTAATAGACTTCATAATATTGTTACGCATTTTGCGAATAATCATAGATTCCTTGGACTGTGTTTCGTAATAAGACGGTGAAATATACGGTCTTAATTCCTCGCAATCAATAATTGCTTCCAGTTCTCCAATATCAGCAACCTTTTTCATAATTTCTTTTTTCTTTGCTTCGATCTGTGCTTTCTGCGCATCCGTAGCTTTATATCTATCTGCGCAAATTCCAAAAGTTTCGTTCTGGAGATTATTCTTGATGTGCGCTGCAAGGTTCCTCAGTACATCTGCTCTTTCGCAAGAATGATATTCAATATGTCCGTCCTTGTACTGGATTGGATATACAACACGAACTACTTTGCCTACACCAGATTCTTCCCATTCTGGCGGTGTAATTTCCACGCCTTTATGTCTTGGTGGTGTATATTTGTCACCCTCTCTAACTTTCCAGTACGGAAACACTTTAGCCACATTGACGCCATATCTACTTACAAGACTATCGTTTCCATCGCCCTCAATATTGAACTCGATTTTCTTCTCCCACTGAGGTTTCTGTCCTTTCGCTGCTACATTCACATTTCTAATCTGGAAATAGCATTCTCTGGGCTGTGCGTTTGCGTTCAGCTTTAATGATGCTACCTTGCTCAGAATGAATTTAAGATTAGAACCGTTGATTGCGTCAAAATTGACGCCGCTCTCGTGCACCATCTGGAAAATAGATCCCATTGCTGCCACTACGCAATCTTTTGAGTAGGAATCAAACTCCATTCCTCTTGAAGTTAAATCTCTTTCCATTAAATCGACATAACGATTTGTGTAGTAGGAAAGCTGTGTGTTGAAATTTGCTACCTGTGTGTTTTCTGCCATTTTAATTCTCCTTTTCTGTTTTTTATCTTCCTCTCAGGCACATACATAGTGAATCGAAATTCAAAATAGAAATCTATGCTACGCTGTTCTAATCTTTGTTGTGTTATTATGCAGTGTCCTATTTTGATAGAATCTCAATCCACCGTGAATGTACCTGAGGGTTATGCTCAGTGGCATATGAAACAGGATGAAATATTGTGTCCTGTGCTATTATTTGCTTTATTGGAATTTTATATCCTGTTGTGATTTCCGGGCATTCACCCGGATTCATATACCACCGAACTGTTGTTATTTAAATGATTGTTACATTCTCTGGGTTGATATGATATTTTCCGTTTCCATTTGCTCTCTGCGTTCCGATACCAATATATTTTCCACTGGTTTCAATCAGCTGTAAGACTGTTTCGTGCGGGAACACGATATCAGGGCAAGATACTTCAATAGTAGTTCTCCAATTATGAAATACATTGCTACTGCAAAGAACCGGGCTTGCACTGATTCCGGATGTAGGTACAATGTTGTTTACTACTTCAACGCTCTCAAAGTCTACTGGGCAAATTGATCCTGTCATTGAAAGAGAACGCTTAATATCTGTTCCTTTCTTACCTGTGGAATCTTTGAAGAAAGTAATAAATGTTTCCGTAAACGCTTTCTTAAATGCCTGAGTAAGAATACAAGGGCGATTGTCCTTCATATATGATTCCCATTCCTCCTGTGTATAAAGAGAAATATCTTCATCGTGGAAAGTAATTGGTTTCTCCCAGTGAATGCCTGTGATAAGTCCTTCCCAGATATTTTTACCCTGATTGTAGATTTCCGGCATTTTTGTTCCTTTATCGTGAGCCTGTTTCCAACATTCAGCCTGCTCGTAATATCTGCTTCTCTTGTGAAGAATCAGGTCTGTATCACCGATAAGTTCCAGTCTTAATGTTGTTTCCTTTAAAGGTTCGATTGTAAATACTTTTGATTTTGCCATAATGTTTTCCCTCCGAAATTTTATGATTTGTTTTATAGTTTCTGTTTGCGCAAACACTCAAGCAGATTAATTCACAATAAATATTTTTTGTAATATATTATTCTGTTTTATTATGTGCTGTTCTATAGTGTCTCATCCTATATTGCGGTTAATCCGCTTGAATCTTTACGCAAATTCCAGATGCACTTAGCTGACAATAGAAATCGTGTCTTGTGTTATGCTATTGTTTACTGTATTATTTTGTTCTCACATATAAGGTTTTATGCTTTCCTGTTATGACAGTTTCTACTGCCAGTTAAATACATCTGTGTTGAGTTGAATGCTCGGTAGGTAACATGAAGTAATTTGCATTGTCGTATAATGTTCTCTTCTATTCTATAGTGTAGTGTCCTTTATTATTATGCGACACTTTCATGCCACCTACCCAAAATTCAATTTTCGGAGAACTGCTTTTCAAACAATATAATCATCCAAATTTAACTATTTTGCATTGTTCTGTTCTATACTGCAATTTCATTTTTTATTCTTTAATAGACGGTTATACCGCCTGTAAAACAGTCCTCCGTTGAAGTGTTGTGTTTTGATGTTCTATGATCTTATGTCCTATTATTTTTTGCTTTGTTTTTTATTAAGCATTTCACAACACTTGTCACTCTACACAAGAGAAAGATGTACTGCACTATACTGAATTATTTTATTTTGTTTTGTTGTGAGTTATCCTGTCTTTCCGCTTATGCAGACTGATAAATGCTGTGGTTTCCTGCGCTCATAAACCTGTAAAATAAGTTCTGTCATGTCGTGTTCTATCATGTTGTGTCCTGTTATGCGTTATATTGCACTATGTTTTTCTTGCCTATTTTACAGGCATATCAACGTAGGAAATTTGCCGCTACTGCACTCATAAACCTATACTGGTAATGACTTTATGTATTCTGATTTATGCTTTTATATTCTGTTGCATGTTTTCCTGTTCTTGCCAATATAGGCATATCAGCACAGTAGCAGCTTCGATATTTAATTAATCATTTCCCATATTTCTTCGTATTCTGATATATTCTGAAATTTCTGTTTCACTGCCAGAAGTTCACTCCGGCAACGTTCTACAAGTGTTTTGTATTCGTCTGGCTTATTTAAAATCAGCTTTGTTGGCTTATACCCAGATGAACCGTCAGTTTTGTAGAAAACTCTAATTGTTGTCGGTTCCGGTTCCTTATCTGGCTTTACCTCAACAATCTTAAGATTTCTTACAACTGATCTGGCTTCTGATATTCTCCATTTCTCAGCAGCTTCGGTGTCATCCCACGTAAAGCACTTGTGAAGTTCAGTATTGCCATCTCTGGCTTTTTCAAGAATCTGCTGTGGTGTAGCTGATTCTAATTCTTCACAGATTTCCATGATTTCATCTGCGCATTTCTGCGCATCGGCTTTGAACTTGTATGTTCCCCATGTGGCTAACTGCATTTTCTTCTCCTTTTTTTTCTTAATTTTTAGACACTTTTTACCTTCAACTCCCCATCCGAAACCTTCAACAGAATCATCTGTGTATCTAATCCTGGAATCCTGTCCGAATTTACGCTCTCGGTATCGTCAACCCAAACTGGAAGTCGTAAGTCGTTCATCTCCTGCAAACCCATCACAAGGTCAATGTCACAAAGAATCCGGTCGCTGTGATTCAAACCATTTGCATAATCAATGCCGTTGCAAATCATCCGGCAAGTTTCAATCGGTTCGCCGTCCTGTGTGTAATCAAGGAACTGGAACTGGAAATGCTTGAAGTGTGGGTTAATAACTGCTGCCAGTGCCTTATTCTTCTCAATGGAATACTCGGTCAGCTGATCTACTTTCTGCTGAATATTTGCCTGTTTCTGCGAAAGCTTCTTCTGTTCTTCCTGTAATGCTTCAAGGTTGTTGGCTTTTTCCTCAAGCCTTGCGGTCTGAGTCTTAATCTTTGCTTCAACATCTCTGAGTTTTGCTTCCAGAGAATGACGGTTGTTGCTTAATAAAATCCTGTCATTTTCACCGTTTCCGATGCCATTGAGACTTTCTTCCAGTGCTGAGATTTTGTCGCAAACTGCCTTGTATTCTTCATCACCAGACATGTCCGGTTCTGGAATTGGTTTATCCGCTTCTTTCTCTGTTTCTGCGATTTCAAGTGCCAGAGATGTGATTTCTTTCTTGGTAGCTTCAATAGCTACTTCGGCTTCTTTCTTAGTTTCATTCGCTGTTTTCAATCCCTCAGAAGCTTCGTTGCCATCCTCAGTGATCTGTTCCAGTTTGGCTCGTTTATCTTTCTCGAACTTCTCTTTTTCTTCTAATTTTTTGGCGATTCTGGACTGCTTGTTGAACTCAAACTTGCGCTTTGCAGTTTCTACCTGTTCTTCCGGAAGTGCCTGTCCGCAAGTCGGGCAAACAGCTGATGCCGGATCAAATTCTCCTCCACGGATTGCAGTAAGTTCGGTATCGCCGTCCCACTTCTCTTTTAATGCTTCTGTATATTTCTTTTTAGCCTGCGCCAGTGCTGCCTTGTGACGTTCGATTCCTTTGTTTGCGTGCTCTAAGTCCATTTCGGCAAGTCTTAATTTGTTCTCGGCGTTTTTTTTGTCGGATTTCAGCGTATATAATAAGGAAGTTATTCTGTCATGATTCTCTTTGATTGATTTACCGACTTTCTCAACCAATGCGTCCCGTGAACGTTTCAGCCCTGCCAGCTCAATAGAAATTCGGTCGTATTCCCTTGAAGCATCACAGAGTACTTTCTCCTGCTTCTCGTTTTCTTTCAATAAATCAAGAAGGTCGTCTCTCTGCGCCGTAAGTGTTTCATCGCATTCAACCTGTCGGCTCTGCTCTTTTCTGATCTGCTTTGCGATATCATCAACATCTGACTTGGCTTTTCTCAGTTCTCTTCTGCGGGCCTTCAAGATTTCTTCAATAGAATCTCCTTCCACACCTTCGTTTTTTATCCATTCGTATTCCGGATGCTCTGCTCTGAACTGTGTTTCGCTGAACCCGGCTATTCCACCCAGTGTTTCCCTCGCTTTTGCTGTTGCCTTCTGGATTTCATTCAGAAATACTCTGGCGTTGCTGCACATGGCAATCGTGTCTGGATCGGCAATCCTCTTAAGAATCTCCATATACTCGGTTTTGTTCCGCTTAATTCCATTGACGTAATATTCAACCGTATTGGATGATTTTCCCTTCTTGGTCTTTTTCTGGATAACGTACTCCGTTCCGTCAACGTCAATAACCAGTTCTCTCACTACCGGATCGTCAACTTCTTCACCGTCAACCTTCCGGCGGATGTTGTTTGGGAGTGTTCCGTCTGCCAGCTTTCCGGTCAGAACATCAAAATATGCGTCCATCAAAGAAGTTTTACCCTGTCTGTTTTTCCCGGAAACTTCTGTTCTTCCTGAGAAATCAAATTCTCTTGCTTCAAATTTCTTATAGTTTTCAACGCTCAGTTTTTTCAAAGTTACCTTTTTCATCTTTGATCTCCTCCATCTCTATTACTGAAACTTCGTATGCTGTTTTTCTGACATAAGAACCATCTGGCTGCTTTTTCCAATAGTCACGGCTCTGCATACGCCCCTTTAATCTAACTTTTGTCCCTACTTTCCATTCAGAAGCTTTCACCGCTAGGTCTCTCCAGCAAATACAGGAGATGTATTCTGACCGCTTGTATCCATTGATTGCCCCGCAAACTTCGCAGATTGTTTTCCCCAATGGCGTTTTTCTCAGCACCGGCTTCTTGCAAATGTTTGCAGTCATTTCTACCGTATTCACAAGAAGCGTTCCTTCTGTGCTGACATCATATGCCTCCAGATACATGTACTTTTTCTCTTGGCGATCCGCTCTGATCCACTTGGAACGGATTCTTCCCGAAACCCTTATCCAGTTCCATTCCCGGAATGTACCTTTGAGTCTGTTCGGGATTTCCACGATGATATCATCAGGGGTTCCGCTGAACCGGTCACTTCTGACGACTAGAAAGCTTTTGCCCTTCCTTGGCTTAAATTTGACTTCTGCCGGATCAGTTACGAATCCGGTTAATGTTGCTCTGTTTAAATCTTGCATCTCTGTTCTCTTTTTCCTTCCTTTTAATGCCGTGTACGAAGTCATTGATTTTAAGCATCACTGCCAGCCCGACTGTACTCATTAAGATGTAATCCAATGCCAGAATCGTGAGTGCGTCCAAATCAGTCACGGCCCAGCACACTGCGAAGAACACGATTGCCAGGCCGGAAACTCCGAACACTGCAAGCCCTTCTAAATAAGCTCTCATTATTTTCCTTTCCCCAGCAGCCCCATCGCCAGCACCGTAGTCAGTAAAGCGATGATCGCCAGATCTTTGTTTCTTGCTTCCTTCTCAAGGTCTTCGATGATTTCAGAAGCAAGTGTTTTACCAGTTTCCTTTGTGATTTTTGACATTAAAAATGCCCTCCTGTGTTTTTATTTGTCAAATACAGGAAGGTATGATATAATCAACCTGTATTTAACTTACTCAAGCTAAGTTAGATACATGCTCCGGTTGGTGTTCCTGCACCGCCGGGGCTACCTTACAACCTAAATGCCTAACATGGCAGCCAGAACGTTTTTGTCTACGTAATCACTGTCTAAAGCATCAAGAAAAGCTTCGACAGCTTTCAGTCTGCCTGCCAGCAGGGCATATTCTTCTTCAACGGTCTCCGGGGTAAAATCCACGGAGCTTTCTTTTTCTACAGCTATCAATCTTCTTCCTCCTTTTCGCAGTATGGACACGGAGCATCAAGTAACAAGTTATTCAGCACTGCTTTTACGGACACAAAGTTTACTTCCATGTCGCTTAGCGCTTCACACACGTCGTAATACTTTCTGCTTCCCTCTGCTGTCGTGATACCAACGCATACTGAACGGTACGTCCCCAACTTTTCACTGCTGAAAGCCTTACATTCAAAGCACACACACGCTTCCGGAACTGTGTCCTGTGCTTTCCGGCACATTCCGTATAAGGTATCAGCATAAAGGTTAAATTTCTCTGCTTTTGTCATTTGTCCGCTCCCATCCCAGCGTTTACCGCCTTAAAAATCATCTGCTTTGTTCTTTCCTCTCCGAACGCTTTGGAAAAGGAACTGTAGGTGCGAGATATGATCTCCGAAAGATCATGAATGACTTCGTTTCCCGCACCGTTGATTGATACGTTTCCTTTTTCGCATTTAATCATCTGATTTTTACCTCCTGATTGTTTTTTTAGTTTGTCTTTTCTTTCTTATCTACCTATAATGTTCTTACAGGCACCGCCATGCCGAGTAAATGAAAGGAGATAAACGCTTGCTAATTCAAAATGAAAATGACCTGCTTGGTCTTTTGATTCAAAATGCTATCAACGATTTCATGAATCAATACGACCTATTACAGTTATCTGGTCTCGATCACCAGACGTACAACTACTACGTGAAATCTCTTAAATCTCGAAGTCTTGTAAATACTGACTTAGCCAATATATACTTGACTGATTTAGGGAAAAACTCCTATGTTTCCAAACAAGATAAAGCAAAGAAATCACTTTTTGATTTTTCCAAACTTTCTCTCAAATTCATTATCAAAACATCCCTTGGTATTGGAGTCGCGCTTCTGACTGCTTTCCTTATCTGGTATTTTGGTTGGAATTAATCCAAGCGTTTTGAGTATCAGTAGGATGTTGTAAACCGGAATATCTGGCATCCCTTTCATAAACAGGTTAATCTCACAGAGGTCTGAATACTGTTCGTCCGTAATGTGGATGCCGATATTCTCTAAATCCTCTTTGAATGTAGAAAACTGTTCTGCCACTGTCTCGTCCTCCCTACATTGTCACCTGTGCATTTTCCTGCTCAATCACCGGAACAATGTCTTCCTCTTTCTCCTGTTTAGATTCAATAGGGCTCAAATCTTCATTGACTGCATACGGTTCGGTAACGGATACTACGTCTTCCTGAAAAAGAATATCTATTGCTACGTTATGTTCATTAACACATTTAAGAATAACTACATCATCGTTTTCTTCGTTTGTGTGTGTGAATTGAATGTCTACGATTTTAAATCCTATAAGCGACCGAAATACTTCTGCGTTATCGCCATAAAACATATAACTTTCAATACTTTTCATAATCTTCTCTCTTTCTTATAAGAAACTTCCCTGAGCATTTGTATCATCAATGCGGTCTTTCAAATACATCGGCAGCTCATATTCGTTTATGATTTTTATTGCTACATCGCACTGATTTCTTTTGATTGCCTTGTAGGTATTTACACCAAATTCTCTGCGGAGCTGTGCATCAATGTCACTGTACACGAGCTGACGTAATGAATTATCTTTGTATGCCGGCGCATTCTTTCCACCTAAAATCGGGACTACTTTCTGATTCTTTGCCTTTGTGATTTTCTGACATTCCAATGCAAGTAATGGCATATCTCTTTTGAACTCCTGCAAGTCATCATTGACAGCATCAATCTTTTCTTTAAGCTCGATGTTTCCCTGTGCAAGAATCTGGATTTTATCGTCCATAGTCCATAATGGTAATTTCGGTTTCTCGAAATACTCATCCACCAGTCTGTCATATACTTCCCACGCCCTGTCGGTGTTCAATGACTTCGCATGGAGGAATGCTCCTTTTTCTGTCCAGAGGTAAAGAGTTTTAGCATTTTTTGAACCATCGTCAATTTGACGACGGTTAACAAACTCTCTTTTTTCTTCGCCCTCAATGGAAATGAAGTGTTTACCTTCAATGTATCTTTCTTTGTTTCTACTGAAATTTTTTGAAATGATTTTCGTATCAGTTCCATACGCTTCAGCAATCTGCTGCGTGGTAAGAACTCGAATATTCTTATATTCTGTTACTGTTAAGTTATTCATGTTTCTCCTTTCTGTGGTATACTCTCCTTATGAAAAGGAGGGATTATATGTTAGAAAAAACATCTCATAAGTTATTAAAAACACTTTACAAGAAAAACTTTCTAACTTTTGATGAGTGCCATAAAATCTGTCGAACATCCGATGAAACAGGAAATCCATATGCTTCCTATTTACTCAACCATGGATTAATCGAGCTTCACGAATGCGGTCGTAGTGGAGAATTTAACGAAGCTGACTACGATGGTTATTCGATCACACTTGATGGTGCAGGATTAATATATACAGAAAAACGCGATTTCTGGATGTTCCTAATACCATATGTGATTACAACACTCATAGCTTTCGTTGCCCTTTTGGTAGCAATGAGGGAAAGCGAACCACAAAGAGTTTTTTTCTTTTTTCCACCATTTTTCAAACTGCTCTGATGTCATACGCTTGCTGTGAGTTACATTTGCATAGAAATAAAATTCTTTCATTGTTACCCTCTTTTGCAAATATCTCATAGCAGGCTGTATGTAATCGTGCTTCGTTTTTCTTTTTATCAGCCTGTGCCACCAGCGAATGTTGTACCATGGCATCTGGTCGAATCCATCTGGTTTTTCTCCTACTCTTTCGTCCCAATTCCAACCATTTAAGTTGTAAATCATCTCGCAGATTTCCTCGTTTGAATAATTGGAAACATCTTTAAATGCCATTGCTTCTCCTTTCTTAATCACTTCCTGTCGATACTGTTTCCTTATCAAACAGCTGTTTCTAAATATGCTAAATCTTTTACTGTTTCCAGCCGTTTCTTGCAGTCCTTGTAGATTTCTTTGTAATGCTTTCCCTGCATGATACCTAAGTCAATCTCGTGCAAGATAATGTTTTCCATCAAAGACAGGTTATTAAGTTGCATTACAGTAGCTTCATCCCGCTTGTTGATTCCGGCCATCTTATTTGCCAGTTTCGAGTAAGTCATATAAAGCATCTCTGCATGGCCGCTGCCCTGTCCTTTCGCATACTCCACAAGTTTCTGAATTGTATCGGTTTCCGCTTTCCTGGTAAGTTTTCCTGCTTTCCGGGTTTCAATCCAAGTCTGGGTTGATTTCTCTCGAATAAGGTTCTCCATTTGGTTAAAGGCATTTATATACTGCCATTTCCACTCATTCGCCTTATTACCAGTGAATCCCATGACTAAAAATGTGAAACCATCACGGTTCATGAGATACATTGGACGTTCTTCACCTTTTGCATCTTTGTATTTACTTTTCTTAAAACAACGAACGCAATTTTGCGTTGGGTCATTTTTTATGAGATTTTCAATGGATCTGATTACATCCGCATGTCTTTTATTAAACTTTTTAGCCACTTGTAAGCTATCGCATACAGGCTCGTTATTTTTGATGTAAACTAAATCTTCTATAATTTGCTCCTTTCTTATTGTTAGTAACTTTATAAGTTACTCTCTGGCAAAAAAAATTGCTGCCGGATCATCAATATGAAATTCATCAATCATCGTTTGAATTTCATCGCTACCAAAAACACCTTTTTGCATTCTTCCATAAAATGTTTTTGGCGTAATTCCAAGCATCTTTGCGACATCTGCCTGAGATTTTCCATTCTTTGCAAAAATCCCTCTTAATTCATCTGTCTTTATCATGTTGTACCTCCTTTCAAAATTATTGTAACTTTTTAAGTTACTCTTATTATAATAACTTTTTAGTAACTTGTCAAGTTATTTTTTTATTGACTTGTAACTTTTTATGGAGTATAATAAACATATAAATAAGAAAGGAGGACATACAAAGGATGACTGTAGGCGAACGCATACGTGAAAAAAGATCTGCTTTAGGTATCAGTCAAACCCAATTAGCAGATAAAATTTCCGTATCAAAGCAAACGCTTTACAAGTATGAAACCGGTGTTATCACTAACATCCCGTCAGACAAGATCGAAAAGATTGCGGAAACGTTAAATACAACACCGGAAGTTCTTATGGGATGGAAAAAACCGGAAAATGTAGAAATGGAACTTATGGCAGACATTGCCGGAGATCCCGAACTAATCGAAGCAATCAGAAAAGTTGCTAAGATGTCAAAAGAACAGAAAATCAGAGTATATGGTTTTATTGAAGGCGTATATTCCGAAAAAAAAGCTGGGGATTAATCTCCCCAGTTTTTTATGAATCTTTTTGCGAAAACGAGCAAACGTTCCGCTAATGTTTCATCGTTTATCTTTTGAATGATTTCGATAAGCTGTTCTTTGCAACTCATATTTTATCCGTCCTTTCACAATAATACTGAATCCAAGAACTAACTTCCGAAACAACTGTTTTTAATATACCATATTTTTCCCATAACATCAAATATTTTTCTTATCTAAAAACAATTATTTCTTGTTTAGTATATGTCCGGTTAGTGGGAAATATTCTTTCGAACATTCGTTCTGTTTTTATTATATTCCCATCTCAGTGTAATAGTACGGACTATATCAGATATTCGCCCTCGGGAATTGCCAGATATAAATTAGAACCTTCGTGTTCTCAAACAAAAACTCTGTGATTGCAGAATAAATTATGCTTTTGCAAACAATGTCCTTAGTGTAATATACCGGCGTATTAGTATGGACTGCTCTGCACACGTCTGAAATATGTTTTTGAGTGTTCTCCAGATGCGCGCTTTCCTGCACGTCTGGCAACTCAACAAGCATGTAATAAGCGCTAGTGTTTATCAATGCGACTGTGAGTATCAATATTAAGAGTATTTTCGTCTTTTGTTTCATCAAATCACCCCTAGAACAATGTCTGCTGTGCGTTTTCACTGTCGATTTCGTTCTGTAAAAATACAGGTGGCTCGTATCTGCCGATAATGTCAATAGCTTTGTCAACCTGATTTCTCTTAATAGATTTGTACGATTTCACTTGAAACTGGTATCTCAGGTTTGAATGAATGTTGCTGTACACTTTCTGCCGGATAGAACGATCTGCATACGCATTAGAATCTTTTCCTCCCAAAACAGCGGTTCCTTTATGCTTTACGGCTTCAGTAATGCGATCAGCTTCGATTGGTAAAACAGGCAAGTCAAGTTCGAAACGCTCTAATTTTTCGTCAAGGGCATCAACTCTCTGGTTCAGTTCCACAGTTCCCTGTGCCAGAAGCTGAATCTGTTCTGGGATGGTCATGGGGACTGTACGGCGTACTGCTTCTTTCAACTTTTCTTCGACTTTGAGAAAATACTGGCGTGCAATCTTTCCTTTTGCCGAATGGCTTTCCATTGAGAGATGTTTTGCAAAGTCTGTGGTAAGACGGTAATCCCTGCATTCGTTACCGTTCGTCACTGTGACGAACCCCCACCAGTCAACGTTTTCTTCAAAATATTCGTTATTTTCGATATTCTTTTTTGCCCATCTGGAAAAATTGCTTTTCTCACCGCTCAGAAATTCGTACAGTGCTCTGGCTGTGGTGTAACCATTTTCATCAATACCAAGTGCGATTTCGATAGGCGTCTGGTTGGATGTGCTATTAATAATATTATTCATAAAATATACCTCCATAATAAAAAAAATATTTGCCAAAAAGAGGTATACAGTGTTATAATTTGTATACCGTGTTTTGGTAGGGTATCCGTCAACTTTCCTAGGGCTAGCGGATACCCATTTTCAGTTATTTCAGTTCTGTATAGACCTTTCTTATGCCCTCTCTGATGATTTCAGATTTTTTCTTGCCGGTTTTTTCACAACAATATTCCAACATTGCAATATCATCTTCCGACAGTCTCACTCTTGTATTCAGAACCTTGGGGTCATCTGTAGGTCTGCCTGTACGTGGACTCATGTGTTTCACCTCCTAACTTTTGTATCCACAAATATATAATAATATATGTATCCACATAAGTCAAGAGGGAAATTTAAATTTATTTCATGTGATATTGTTCCTCCTTCCCCAACTAATAATAGGCAGGTAAACCTTTCGTTTCCTGCCTGTTCGTAAGTAAAGCGTGTTAGGGACTTATCCAACAATAAAATCACTTTTACTCGTAAATATAAAAAAACACCTACACAAAGACATGATTAACCTTGCACATTCTCATCAATCGTTTCAATGATATAAGGTTTTTAAATCGTCCTTTGTATAAGTGTTTCTACATTTCGTAATTTGTTGTAAAGAAACAATACCACACCTCATACCTTTTGTCCAGCATTTTTTATTCTTTTTTTAGGACTGACTGCCGGATTTTTAAGCACTTTTATTAACACAGGAGAGCAGCTTCGATTATTTTCCGGCAATTCAGCCCATTTACAGTATTAAACTGCTGTAGTATAATATCTGTATAAATACTATCTACATTGTAAATTATACAACATTTCACCGAAAAAATTGCTAAATTGAATAAATAGTAGGTTTTCACATAATAAAAAGGGTGTGATATAAATGCGAATTGCGATACTTGACGATAACCAGCTTCATATTGATTATTTCAAAGCAAAGACTGAGTCATTTTTGAAGAAAAAGGGCGACCGTTCGTATCAGATTTCAGAATACACTTCCGGTGTCCCTCTTGTGGACGATGTGAAAGACGGTGAATGGTTTGACTTGATCGTGTTGGACATCATTTTAAAAGATGGTGAAAGTGGTGTTGATGTTGCATATAAGTTACGTGGCTCTGGTTATTCCGGAAGTCTGATGTTCTGGACAGCTCATGCCGGCTATATGCGTGATGCTTTTGATGTTCGAGCAACACAGTATGTTATTAAAGGGCATGAAGATGGAAGGATGTTTTCCGTAATTGATACTACGCTCGGAAGATTGAAAGAACGGATGCTTACTGTAAAATTCAAAGGTGATTTCCACAGGGTTTTCTTCCGTAACATCGAATATATAGAAAGCCGTGGTCAAATGTGCATCATTCATTGCACGGACAGGCATCAGTACGGCTTTTACCGGCGTCTGCATGAGATAGAAAAAGTTCTGGATCGGCGTTTTGTCCGGTGCCACCGCAGTTATATCGTAAACATGGATTACATCTCAAACATTGAATCTGACATCAAGATGATTTCTGGTGATATCGTTTCAATGGCTCAAAACCGGAAAAGAGAAATAGAACAAATATATCAGAAATACCTTAAAGAGTAAGAAAAGAGTCGGGTTTTTAGGCCCAACTCTTTCTCTGACTGTCCACTCGTGCCGCTGCTAACAGCCCCCGAATTGGGACATACAGCTCTTTCATTAACGCACGGTGGAGTCAGTCTGCACTCTCAACTTGTGCTAGCCACACAGGGTGCTATACATCATAAGTTCAATCCCAGTGCGTCTGTTGACAGTATAACCTGCTTTAAAGAAAAAATCAATCAGAACATTATTTCGTGTTGGCTTTCATATGCTCGATTACTTTCTTCCAGGTATCAATACCGCATGTTCCGTTTGCCGTCACTTTAACATTTTTCTGGAAAACTTTGAGGGAATTATATGTATCATTCCCGAACTGCCCGTCAACTTCTACGCCCAGCATTGCCTGAAGCATTGCCACAGCTGTACCGGAACTACCTTTTCGCAGAATCGGAAATCTTGCCTGGACTATACCGGTAAGTGTGGTTGAAGGTGTACTTACTTTTGCACCGGTGGTAACGGCGATAGCTACATGGTGATTATCATTCAGGAGGATATCTCCTGCCTTTAGATAGTCGCCGGATGTCAGATACTTGCTATCTGTCAGAACTTTTGCGCCGGCAGCCTTCATTGCGGCCCTCATGTTCCGTGTAGTCAGATAGATGCTGACTGCTTTGAGCTTTGCGTTATTCAGACGATATCCGGCACCTTTTACGATAGCGGCTGTACTTGCGCTGCAATCAGATTCACAGGCTACCGTGATCTGCGCCGGATCATAGTTGCTTGCTTTTAAGTGCTGCCAGAATGTGTACCGGTCATTGCTGTTTCCGGCTGTCCCCTGATCGTAACCGATAAGATTGTTTTGTGCTGCTTTTGTCGCCATGTCTGCAATCATGGCTGCGATTTTGGAATCCTCAAATCTCAGGACACAGAGCCACGGTCTGCTGTACCAGTTCATGATCTGATACTCCGTCCCTGTCTGATCTCCTGCTTTTCCGCCTGCATATTTTCCGTTTTCGTCATGTCCGCAGTTGCTGATTTTTACCATTTTTGTTTCTCCTTTCTGTGTCGTTCCTCTATAGTCCTTGTAGAATACATCCATATCAATATTTCCGCTGATTCCGGATACCTTTCCTTTGCTGGAATACTGCCAGCCTACACCAACAGGCGGCTTCAGCCGTGTCTGGACGGTTCCGTTATCATTTGCCGGATATCGTGCTATCCAACACTCATACTTCCTGAGTGCATCAGTCAGGACGTTGTTGTACCAGTCCATGTTGCAGTATATACCGACCTTGTAACCAGCTTTTTTCATCCTTGTCAGAAATGCAACTGCAATGTTTTCGACTGCCTGCTTGCCGAGTTTCCGCTGATTAGACCATTCAAGGTCATAGAACACTGGAAAGTCCAGTCCACGTCCGTTTAGTGCGGCAATCACATCTTCCGCCTCGTCAATCGCCTGTGCCGGTGTCAGAGCGTATGAATACTTATACCCACCGACAAGGATTCCGTTGCTCTTGCATCCCTTGTAGTTGTACTCGAATGAGCCGTCAACGCCGGTTTTTTGATGCACTCTCAAGATTGCGAATTTAATACCGGATTTAGCAACTTTCGCCCAGTCTGGTTTCCCCTGATTAGATGATGCGTCGATTCCTTTAATCTCCAATTCTATCAACTCCTTTATGAAACATATTTATGGTGGCTGTAGCGTACAGATTCCTGTGCTACTTTTGCGTAAATCATAGTGGTGTCAAGCTTTTCGTGTCCGAGCATCTTTTGTAGGTCGGTGACGTTCATTCCCCGCTCGAGCGCCATGCTCGCTGTTGTGTGCCTTATCAGATGTGGGTATAAGTTTCTGCCGATACCGGAACGTTCGCCAATTTGCCGGACTATCTGCTCAATCTGTGTTTTTGTGATGCCCCGATACGGCTGACGGACGGTGGATATCACACTATTAGAATCACCTTTCCGACTGAGCCAGTATTTCTTCAGAGCAACTTCGGCTCTGGCGTTGATGTACGATATCCGGTGCTTACTGCCTTTTCCGAACAAATGGACTTCCTTCGTTTGAAAGTCAATGTCGGTTTTCTTGAGAATCACCATTTCCGAAACACGGCATCCGGTACTGTAGAACAGCTCCACAAGGGCTTTCTCCCGATAGTCCCTGCAGGCATCCCGAACTAATTCAAGCTCGATATCAGACAACGGTTCACGTGGCTTGGCTTCAAATTTAATCGGATTTATCCGACTGCATGGATTCTTTGAAAGATACTCTTCCTTCACGCACCAGTCAAAAAATGTGTGGATAATAAGCCTTTTCCCATCAATCGTCCGGTTGGTGTTACCTTTTGCCGACAGTCCGAACAGGTACACGCGGATATCGTTGGTGGTAATCTGATTCAGCGGTTTGTTGACCGTCTGGAAGAAGTCGTCCAAATTGCACTTATACGTTCTCAGTGACTGCGGCGACATGCCCTCTATCTTCTTTGACACCAGATACACCTTGTAGCACTCCGGTATGCAGTCTTGATACGGCACGATTTCTGTGGATTTCTTCTCAATGTCGAAGTTTGCTGAGAACATTTCCAACTCCATCAGCACAGTTTTCATCTGCTCCGGTGTCAGCTTCCCATCCAGTTTCGTCATAAACTCAGTTGCGAAATTTTCCATAAAAAATGCCCTCCTTTTGGGTACACAAAGGGAAGGCACTGTGATATAATATACCTGTACCCTTTGTGGTGCTAATTGGAAGTCGAGTTGGTCTTTGGTCGGATTGCTCGACTTCCTTTTTTGTTATAATGTTTTGCTCGTATTATAACACTTAGCACACTCCATTGGTAGCTTTTTATGAAATTTTTAATCAATTAAATGGGAA
>ERZ1034984.264-NODE-264-length-59253-cov-20.925791_pt1 | contig 59253 bp, 61 predicted proteins | sample MGYA00520589_ERZ1034984 | MGnify/ENA primary metagenome ERZ1034984 (study PRJEB33766, sample SAMN09781790) | gut metagenome | biome: gut microbiome | host: Homo sapiens | place: Madagascar | study: EMG produced TPA metagenomics assembly of the PRJNA485056 data...
CCGAAATGGTGGGCCACACCATCGCGGTGCACGACGGTCGCAAGCACGTGCCGGTGTACGTTACCGAGTCCATGGTCGGTCACAAGCTGGGCGAGTTCGCCCCCACGCGCACCTTCAAGGGTCACGCGGCCGACAAGAAGAAGAAATAAGAAGGGGTGAATCATGGAAGCTAAAGCAATCGCACGCACCGTGCGCATGTCGCCCCGTAAGGCACGCATCGTCGTCGACCTGATCCGCGGCAAGTCCGTTCCGGCCGCCCGTGAGATCCTGGCGTTCACCAACCGCGCCGCTGCCGAGGTCGTCGAGAAGACGCTGAACTCTGCCGTTGCCAACGCCGAGTACCAGCACCATGTGCGCCCGGAGACGCTCGTCGTGAAGACCGCTTTCGTTGACGAAGGCCCCACGCTCAAGCGCATCCGTCCCCGCGCTAAGGGTTCCGCTTCGCCGATTCGCAAGCGCACCTGCCACATCACCATCATCGTCGCTTCGCGAGAGGAGGCTTAAAGTCTATGGGTCAGAAGGTAAGCCCTACCGGGTTCCGCCTCGGTATCACCGAAGAGTGGCGCAGCCGTTGGTACGCCGACAAGGATTACGCCCAGAACCTGGCAAACGACTTGGCCATTAGGAAGTTCCTGGACAAGCAGCTGTCCCGTGCCGCCGTCTCCAAGATCGAGATCGAGCGCGCTGGCGACAAGATCAAGGTCATCGTGACCACCGCTCGCCCGGGTGTGGTGATCGGCAAGAAGGGCGCCGAGATCGACGCTCTGCGCAAGAAGCTTGAGAAGGTCGCCAACGGCCCCGTGAACATCGAGGTCGTCGAGGTGAAGCGCCCCGAGCTGGACGCCAACCTCATCGCCCAGTCCGTTGCTGAGCAGCTGGAAGGCCGCGTTGCCTTCCGTCGCGCTATGCGCAAGGCCGTTCAGTCCGCCCGCAAGTCCGGTGCCAAGGGCATCCGCATCCAGTGCGCCGGTCGTCTCGGCGGCGCTGAGATGAGCCGCCGCGAGTGGTACCGCGAAGGCCGCGTGCCGCTGCACACGCTGCGCGCAAAGGTGGACTACGGTTTCTGCACCGCCGCTACGCAGATGGGTTCCATCGGCGTGCAGGTGTGGGTCTACCACGGAGAGGTCATGCCCGGCCAGAAGGCTCCGCAGCCGGCGCTCGAGGGCAACTCCCGTCCGAACCGTTCCCGTCGCAACGACCGCAATGAGAGGGGGCGCAAGTAATGCTCGTACCTAAGCGTGTTAAGCACCGCAAGGTGCAGCGCGGTTCCATGAAGGGCCGTGCAAAGGGTGGTACCCGTCTGAACCACGGCACCTGGGGCATCCAGGCCCTGGAAGCACACTGGATCACCAACCGTCAGATCGAGGCCGCTCGTATCGCCATGACCCGTTGCATGAAGCGTGGCGGTAAGGTTTGGATCACCATCTTCCCGGACAAGCCGATCACCAAGAAGCCGGCTGAGACCCGCATGGGTTCCGGTAAGGGCAACCCCGAGGCCTGGGTCGCGGTCGTCAAGCCCGGTCGCATCATGTTCGAGATCGACGGCGTCGACGAGGCCACGGCTAAAGAGGCTCTCCGCCTTGCAATCAACAAGTTGCCCATCAAGTGCAAGATTGTGAACAAGGAAACGGAAGGGCAGGAGTAAATGAAAGCAGCAGAGATTCGTGAGCTGTCTGCCGACGATCTGCAGGCTAAACTCAAGGAAGCGCGCGCTGAACTGTTCAACCTGCGTTTCCAGATGGCAACGAGCCAGCTTGACAACACCGCACGCGTGAAGCAGGTCAAGAAGGACATCGCTCGCATCCAGACCGAGATGCGCGCCCGTGAGCTGAGCGCATAAAGGAAGGTTTGATAACATGAGCGAAGAGCGTAATACGCGTAAGGTCCGCCAGGGCATCGTGGTGAGCGCCGTTAACGACAAGACCATCGTCGTGTCCGTTGCCGAGCGCAAGCCGCATCCGGTGTACAAGAAGATGATGACGACCACCAAGAAGTTCCATGCGCATGATGAGAACAACGAGGCTGGCGTCGGCGATACCGTCACCATCATGGAGACCCGTCCGCTGTCCAAGATGAAGCGCTGGCGTCTGGTGGAGATCAACGAAAAGGCTAAATAGCCCTTTCCTCTTATCCCATCAGATTACCGATTGAAAGATAGGTTGAAGCAATGATTCAGATGCAAACCATGCTCGCGGTCGCCGACAACTCCGGCGCTCGCAAGGTGCAGTGCATCAAGGTCCTGGGCGGCTCGAAGCGCCGTTACGCGGGCCTGGGCGACGTAATCATCTGCAGCGTCAAAGAGGCTATGCCGAACGGCGCTGTGAAGAAGGGCGACGTCGTGCGCTGCGTCGTTGTGCGCGTCAAGAAGGAAGTTCGTCGCGCTGACGGCAGCTACATCAAGTTCGACCAGAACGCCGCTGTTCTGATCGACGCCAACGGTGCGCCGCGTGGCACGCGTATCTTCGGGCCTGTCGCCCGCGAGCTGCGCGAGAAGAAGTACATGAAGATCGTGTCCTTGGCACCTGAGACGCTGTAAAGGGGGTTATTCGCAATGAACAGCATGAACATCAAGAAGGGCGACACCGTCCGCGTTCTGTCCGGCAAGGACAAGGGCAAGGAAGGCCAGGTTGTGCGCTCTATCCCCAGCAAGCAGCGTGTGGTCGTCGAGAAGGTGAACATGGTCAAGAAGGCCATGCGCCCGACTCAGCAGAACCCCCAGGGCGGCATCATGTCCATCGAGGCTCCCATCCATGTCTCCAACGTCATGGTCATTTGCCCCGAGTGCAAGCAGCCCACGCGCGTGTCTCATCGCAAGAACGAGGCCGGCAAGAACGTCCGCGTCTGCAAGAAGTGCGGCAAGGACATCGACAAATAGTGTTTGTTGAAAGTGGCCCGTCTGTGGGCGGGCCACTTTTGATACTATGACCCAGGCCATAGAAGACCTGGGACGCAGGGTCGGAAATCCTGCGTTTAATTCATCGAAAGGAAATCGCATGACTACTCCTCGTCTCAAAGAGAAGTACAAGAACGAAGTTGCTCCGAAGCTCGAGTCCGAACTGGGCATCACCAACATCAACAACGTTCCGCGTCTTGAGAAGATCGTCGTGAACATGGGTGTTGGCGCTGCTGCCTCCGACCACAAGCTGCTTGATGCCGCCATGAACGATATGCGCATCATCACCGGTCAGCAGCCCTGCATCACGCGCGCCAAGAAGTCCATCGCTGGCTTCCATGTGCGTGAGGGCCAGGCTATCGGCTGCAAGGTCACCCTGCGCGGCGACCGCATGTGGGAGTTCCTGGATCGTCTGCTGGCCACGGCTCTGCCGCGCGTCCGCGACTTCCGCGGCATTTCCCCGACCAGCTTCGACGGTCGTGGCAACTATACGCTCGGCATCACTGAGCAGCTGATCTTCCCCGAGATCGAGTACGACAAGATCGACCGCACCCGTGGTATGGACATCACGTTCGTCACCACTGCCGGTGACAATGAGAACGCCTTCGCGCTGCTTTCCGCGCTTGGCTTCCCGTTCAAGGACCGCGACTAACCCTTTTGTAGACCGTAAGGATGTCCCGCCAGGTCATCCTGCAGGCAGTTTAAAGCCCGCCTGCAAAGGCGGGCTTGGAAACAAGAAAGAAGGATTTGCATGGCAAAGAAATCGATGATCGCCAAGAGCGAGCGCGAGCCGAAGTTCTCCACGCGCCAGCACAATCGCTGCACGCGTTGCGGGCGTCCGCGCGCTTACTACCGTAAGTTCGGCCTGTGCCGCGTGTGCCTGCGCGAGCTGGCCAACAAAGGCGAGCTGCCCGGCGTGACCAAGGCTTCCTGGTAGGCCCAAACACAAGGTACGTACGGGTGTGCCACGGTTCAGGCGGGGGTGCTAAGGGCGCCTATCCGAACCGAACCGATCGGCTCATCACGAACCAAAGGAGAAATTCACTATGACCATGACTGACCCTATCGCAGATATGCTTACGCGTGTGCGTAACGCTAACTCTGCCGGCAAGGCTACGGTCTCCATGCCTTCCAGCAAGAAGCTGGTTGAGATTGCCCGCATCATGCAAGAAGAGGGCTATGTGGCAGGCTACGAGGTTGTCGAAGGCGACCCGCGTGCCACGCTGGAGATCACGCTGAAGTACGGCGCGAAAAAGGCCAAGACCATCCGCGGTATCCGCCGCATCTCCAAGCCGGGTCTGCGCATTTATGCCGGCAAGGACGAGCTCCCTCGCGTGCTCGGCGGCCTCGGCACCGCTATCATCTCGACGTCTAACGGCGTGATGACCGACCGCGACGCCCGTAAGAAGGGCATCGGCGGCGAGGTTATCGCGTACATCTGGTAGGAAAGGAAGGGATAGGTTTATGTCTCGTATCGGCAAGCAGCCCGTTACCGTTCCTGCCGGCGTCGACGTGAAGATCGATGGCCATATCGTAACGGTCAAGGGCCCCAAGGGCGAGCTCACCCGCGAGTTCAACCCCATGTTGACCATCACCCACGAGGGCGAGGAAATCATCGTTACCCGTCCTGACGACTCCCGCGAGGCCAAGAGCCTGCACGGTCTGACCCGCACCCTCATCCACAACATGGTCGAGGGCGTGTCCGCTGGCTACCAGAAGAAGCTGCAGCTGGTCGGCGTTGGTTACCGTGCTGCGCTCAAGGGCAAGGACCTGGAGATGCAGCTGGGTTATTCTCACCCGGTTATCATGGAGTGCCCCGAGAACATCACGTTCGAGGTTCCCAGCCAGACTGAGATCGTTGTGAGCGGTATCAGCAAGGAGCAGGTCGGCCAGGTGGCCGCTAACGTCCGCGCATGGCGCAAGCCGGAACCCTACAAGGGCAAGGGCATCCGCTATGAGGGCGAGCATGTGCGCCGCAAGGTTGGCAAGGCTGGCAAGGACTAAGCGCGCAAGCGTAACTGAACGAAGGGATTACCATGAATAAGCTTCAGAAAAAGCAAGCTGCGCTGGCCCGTCGCCATCGTCGCGTGCGCGGTAAGATCTCCGGCACGCCGGAGCGTCCCCGTCTTTGCGTGACGCGCAGCAACAACAACATCTACGTGCAGTTCGTCGACGACGTTGCGGGCAAGACCCTGTGCGGCGTTTCCACCCTGGGCCCTGATTTCAAGGCTACGGGCAAGAACGGCGCTAACGTCGAGGGCGCTACCGCTCTCGGTGAGATCGCAGGCAAGAAGGCTCAGGAATGCGGCATCACGGAAGTCGTTTTCGATCGTGGTGGCAACCTGTACCATGGGCGCGTCAAGGCTCTGGCCGACGCTGCTCGTGAAGCCGGTCTGAAATTCTAGAAGGGGTTTAGTCTATGGCTCGCAACAAGCAAGAGAACGCCGCAGCTCCCGAGCTCGAAGAGCGCGTCGTTTACATCAACCGCGTGTCCAAGGTCGTCAAGGGTGGTCGCCGCTTTGGTCTGACCGCGCTGGTGGTCGTGGGCGACCGCAACGGCCATGTTGGCGTCGGCATGGGCAAGTCCCAGGAAGTCCCGACCGCCATCAAGAAGGGCGTGGAGGACGCAAAGAAGAACATGTTCTCCGTGCCGCTGACCGACGAGCGCACCCTGCCGCATGAGATCATCGGCGAGTACGGTGCTGGTCGCGTTCTGATCAAGCCTGCTGTTCCTGGTACCGGCGTTATCGCCGGCGGTGCTGCTCGTGCCGTCCTGGAGCTGGCTGGCGTCGAGAACGTGCTGTCGAAGTCTCTGGGCACCGACAATGTCATGAACGTCGTTAAGGCAACCGCCGAGGGCCTGAAGGAAATGCAGTCCCCCGAGTCCGTTTCCGAGCGTCGTGGCATTTCCGTCGCCAAGATCTACGGCTGGAAGGAGTAGCTCTGATGTCTGACGCTAAGAAGACGCTGCGCATCACGCAGGTGAAAAGCTCCATTGGCTACAAGAAAGATCAGTTGGCCACGCTGAAGGCGCTGGGCCTTGGCAAGATCGGCCGTTCCATCGACCAGGTGGACAACGAGTCCGTTCGCGGCATGATCTTCAAGGTTAAGCACCTCGTAAAGGTGGAGGAGCTGTAAAGCTGCAAGGTTTAACCTATGCAAACTATCCTCAATAGGATAGAATTCTCGATTGGCGTGTCGGATTCCGGCGCGCCAATCGGCTGTATTGGAAGTTAGCTGGCGGCGAGCTGCCAGCGCCGGGTACCTACCCGGAGAAAGCTATCTCAAAGGAGAAAAACAATGGAATTGAAGGATCTGAAGCCTGCTGCAGGCTCCCGCAAGAACCGTAAGCGCGTTGGCCGCGGCCACGCTGCTGGCCAGGGCAAGACCGCTGGCCGTGGTATGAACGGTCAGAAGTCCCGTTCCGGTGGCGGCAAGGGCGCCGGCTTCGAGGGCGGCCAGACTCCTCTGGCTCGTCGTCTTCCGAAGCTGCCCGGCTTCCGCAACATCAACCGTGTTGAGTACCTGCCCGTGAACGTCTCCCGCCTGGAGGAGAAGTTCGAGGCTGGCGACGTGGTAGACGGCGCTTCCCTGAAGGCCAAGGGCATCATCAAGCATGAGGACGCTTTGGTGAAGGTTCTGGGCGACGGTGACATCACCAAGGCTCTGACGGTTAAGGTTGACAAGGTTTCTGCCTCCGCTAAGGCGAAGATCGAGGCAGCTGGTGGAAAGGTCGAAGAGCCTTGCTAAGCTCTCTTATCGACGCGTTTAAGGTTCCCGAGCTGCGCAAGAAGATTTTGTTTACGCTGGGCATCCTTGCGCTTTATCGTTTCGGCGCCTACGTGCCGGTACCGGGCATCCCGTTCCATGAGTTCGCAAACACGTTCCAGGATTCCGGTGTGTCCATGACCATGCTCGACTTGTTCACTGGTGGTGCTCTGTCGAACTTCTCGGTCTTCTCGCTGGGCATCATGCCTTACATCACCGCATCCATCATCATGCAGCTGATGCAAGGCGTTATTCCCGCAGTGGGCCGCTGGGCGAAAGAGGGCGAAACCGGTCGTCGCCGCATCACGCAGGTCACGCGTTACCTGACGCTGGCCCTGGGCCTCATCAACGCCATCGGTTACCTGCTGCTGTTCAAGTCGCCGCAATACGGCGTCGTGTTCACTGACCAGGTTCCCGAGGTTGTTACCGATGTACTCATCGTGTTCACGCTGGTGGCGGGTACTGCGTTCATCATGTGGATGGGCGAGCTTATCACGCAGCGCGGCGTTGGCAACGGCATGTCGCTCATCATCTTCGTGAGCATCGTGTCCCGCGTGCCTTCGGCCATCTTCTCTTCGGTGAACCTGACCACTGACACGGGTATGGGCATTGCCATTACGGTGCTCATCCTGGCTGTGGTGCTGGTGTGCATCCCGGCGATCATCTTCATCGAGCGTGCTCAGCGCCGCATTCCGGTGAACTACGCCAAGCGCGTGCAGGGTCGCAAGATGATGGGTGGCCAGTCCACGTACATTCCCCTGAAGGTGAATGCCGCGGGCGTTATCCCGATTATCTTCGCAAGCTGCCTGATTTACTTCCCGGCTCAGCTTGCGGCGCTGTTCAACGTGGGTTGGCTGACGGCGTTCGCCGATGCCATTTCCACGGGTTGGGTTAACTGGATTCTGACCATCGTCCTCATCGTGTTCTTCGCGTATTTCTACACCTCTATGGTGTTCAATCCGGAGGAAACGGCGGACAACCTGCGCAAGCAGGGTGGCTTTATCCCGGGTGTACGTCCTGGCTCTGCTACGGTCACGTACATCAAGAACGTGCTGCATCGCGTCACGTTGCCCGGTGGTATCTTCATCGCGGTTATTGCCGTGGTGCCTACCATCATTTTCTACTTCACCGGCAATCAGCTTATTCAGGCGTTTGGCGGCACGTCCATCCTCATCATGATTGGCGTTGCGCTTGACACCATGAGCAAGGTTGAAAGCCAGTTGAAGATGCACAATTACGACGGCTTCTTCAAGTAGTTTGCTCGTTGTGCTTTTACCGAAGGGAGGGTCTTTATGACCCTCCCTTTTTGCTATCATGGGATGGCATTATCTCTGCATATCTCGAAAGGATTGCTACGTATGAACATCGTGTTGCTGGGCGCCCCGGGCGCCGGTAAGGGCACGCAGGCAGCCAAGCTTGTTGAGGACTGCGGCCTGTGCCATATTTCCACGGGTGATATCCTGCGCGCTGCCGTTAAGAATCAAACGCCGCTGGGCGTGAAGGCCAAGGGCTTCATGGACGCCGGCGAGCTTGTTCCCGACGATCTGATCATTGATCTGATGAAGGAACGCATCCAGCAGCCCGACACCGAAAAGGGCGTTATCCTGGACGGCTTCCCGCGTACCACCACGCAGGCTGTGGCGCTTGACACCATGCTTGCTGAGCTTGAGCGCCCGCTGAACGCGGCGCTGCTCATCGATGTTGACTTCGAGGTTATCGTGAAGCGTCTGACCTCGCGTCGCATGTGCAAGGAGTGCGGTCACATCGGCACCGCCGCTGACGCGCATTGCCCGGCTTGCGGTGGCGAGATGTACCAGCGCGACGACGACAACGAGGCCACGGTGCGCAATCGTCTTGACGTGTACGAGAAGTCCACGGCTCCGCTCATCGACTACTATCGCGGCTGCGACCTGCTGGTCACCATTGATGGTGATCGCGACGTCGACGTGGTGTACGCGGACGTTAAGCAGGCGCTGAGCCTGTAAATCTGCTGCATAACGTGCATATTTGCTTCAGAAGGGAGGGGTAGCGGTACCCCTCCCTTTCGTTATCCCGTATAATTCAAGCATTATGCCTACGATGCGCAACAACATATCCTATTGGAGCCGCAGGCTCATGCTTGAGCATGGCACCACGATCCAGCACGTGCTGAAAAGCGCGGCGGTGCTGGTGCTTATTGCCATGCTGCTTGAGACGTTCGTGTTCAACATCAACTACTTCCGCACAGCGGGGTATCACACCACGAACTTGGACAACCGTCTTGAGCTTACGAAAACCACCGACGATCAGTATCGCGTCACGGAGGTGAACCACGTCATCGAGTTCAAAGACTTGAACTCTGAAGTACATAACCTGTGGCTGAACTTCGATTACCGGCAGCCTGCTCAGCAGCTGAAGGTGAAGATTCAGTTCACCGACGAAGCGCATAGCACGTATTTCGATTCGACGGAATATACCGTGGGTGTCCCCGATGTGGACGTGAACACGCTGTGCGACCAAAGCGAGTTCATCAACCTGAACACCACAGGTTTGGTGACGAACCTGAAGATCACCATCACCGGCGAGGACATCAGCTACCCGGTGCTGCTTTCCGATGTTTCTATCAATGCGCGCGAACCATTCACCTTTAATCAAACTCGTTTCATTTTGACGCTTGGCCTGCTGGCGTTGGCGTATATTCTGCGACCGAAGTCTGCCGTGTACCGCATCGGCATTGTGTCGAACCCTCGTAAATCGAAAGCTGCCATCATCACGGCCGTGGCGCTTGAAGTGGTGCTGCTCGGTTCGTATCTGTTCATGGGGTCGAACTTGGTGGGCGTTGCCACCAGTACGTACAACTCCGGGTCGTGGGATGGCATGAGCATTGCGAATACGTATAAGGTTGGCGGCGACAACGCGCAGCAATATGCTGAGCTGGCAAAAGCCATGGCGCGCGGTCAGCTGTACCTTGATGAGGAACCGCCTCAATGGCTGCAGGACATGGACGACCCCTACGACAAGGGCGCCCGCGATGAGCTACAGAAGGAAACGGGCGAGGAATACCTGTTCGACGTGGCATACCATGATGGGCACTACTACGTGTACTTCGGCGTGGTGCCGGTGCTTGTATTCTATCTGCCGTTCTACCTGTTGACGGGCGCGAACTTCCCCACGGCAATCGGCGTGCTGATCGCCATCATCATGTTCGTGCTGGGCTGCTCGGCGCTACTTGACCGCTTTGCGCGCTATCACTTCAAGCGCGTCAGCCTTGGCCTGTACCTGCTGCTGCAAATACCGCTGGTCATGTGCTGCGGCATTCTGTACCTGCTGAAGTTCCCGACGTTCTACTCGCTGCCCATTTCGCTTGGCTTGGCGTTTTCGGTGTGGGGTCTGTACCTGTGGATGCGCGGGCGCGCCTCCGAGCGGCCATGCGGGTGGTACTTAGGCGGCAGCTTGTGCATGGCGCTGGTGGTTGGGTGCCGTCCGCAGCTGATCGTGTTGTCGCTGGTGGCGTTCCCGCTGTTCTGGCGCAAGTATATCACGAAGCGCCGCATCCTTACGCGTTGCGGTGCCGTAGAATTCGGTTGCCTGGTGGCCCCGTATGTGGTGGTTGCCGCCGGGTTGATGCTGTACAACCATGCGCGTTTCGGCAGCTTCACCGATTTTGGCGCGAATTACAACCTGACGGTGAACGATATGACCAAGCGCGGCTGGAATATCGGCCGCTTGGCGCCGGCGCTGTTCGCGTATTTCTTGCAGCCGCCCAGCGTCACCGGCGTGTTCCCGTTTCTGCAGGCGGCGCCGTTTGAAACCACGTACCTGGGGCAAACCATCAAGGAAATCACGTTCGGCGGCGTGCTGGCGTGTCTGCCCATCCTGTGGGTGCTGCCGTTTGCCAAGCGCATCTTGGAACTGCGATTCAAGACGCGTTCCACGCGCACCATCGCGGGCGTGATCATCGCGCTGCTGTTCGGCGGCGTGGTGGTAGCGCTCATGGACGCGGAGATGGCCGGTATCTTGCAGCGCTACTTCGCCGACTTCAGCTTCATGTTCTTGGCGGCAGTGGTGTTGCTAGTGTTCATCGTGAACGAGAATCTGCGCCCGGGTACGCAAACGCAGCAGCTGCTTATGAAAGTTCTGCTGGTGCTGGTGTCCATTTCGATGCTGTACAGTGCGCTGGTGTGCTTCATTCCCGAAACCGGCTGGTTCTCGGATATTTACCCCTGGTCGTATCAAGACATTATTGAAACGGTGTTGTTCTGGACGTAATGCGCAGACGCGCCGCAAGCGTGATAACGTAAGACTGTTCAACAGGTGAGTCATATTTCAGGCGATTCAACAAGAAAGGGTAGTCATGCAACTGTTCATCGAAGAGACGTATGAGGACATGAGCCGCCGTGCGGCCGACCTGATTGCCGCGCAGCTGGTGGTTGATCCCACGTCTACGCTAGGCCTGGCCACGGGTTCTACGCCCATCGGCCTGTACGCCGACCTGGTCGAGGACTTCCAGAACGACCGTATCAGCTTCGAACAGGCCACCACGTTCAACCTTGACGAGTATCGCGGGCTGTCTCCCGAGCATGACCAGAGCTATCGCTACTTCATGCAGAAGAACCTGTTCGACCACGTGGACATCGACCCTGAGGCCACCAGCGTGCCTGATGGTGCCAACCCCGACGCGGAAGCGGCGTGCGAAAGCTATGAGCAGGCTATCAGCGAAGCGGGTGGCATCGATTTGCAGCTGCTGGGCTTGGGCCACAACGGCCACATCGGCTTCAATGAGCCGTGCGACGAGTTTCCGGTTCGCACGCACCTGGTGCAGCTGACGGAAAGCACCATCAACGCGAACAGCCGCCTGTTCGATTCCGTGGACGATGTGCCGCGCGAGGCGTACACCATGGGCATCGGCACCATCATGAAGGCGCGTGCCATCCTGGTGGTTGCCAGCGGCCAGGACAAGGCGCAGATTGTGCGCGATGCGTTCTTCGGCCCGGTCACCCCGCAGGTGCCGGCGTCCATTCTGCAGCTGCATCCCAACGTCACCGTGGTGGTGGACGCTGAGGCTGGCTCTTTGCTGTAGGGGCGCTTCGTCGGTTTCAAGAAACACAATGCAAGGCTTTCCGTCATCGGAAAGCCTTTTTCGTGAAAGGAGCAAAAGGGATATGCGAATTGTCAACGGCATGGTGTTCGATGGGCAGTGCTTCCGCGAGCGCGACGTGGTGGTGGAAGGCGACCGTTTCGCGCGCGTTGAGCCGGCGGGTGCAACGGGCTCGGCCGGCGCGCACGACGTGGACGCGCAGGGCTGCTATGTGATTCCGGGCCTGATTGACGTGCACTTCCACGGCGCTATGGGGCATGATTTCTGCGATGCCGAGCAAGAGGGCATTGCAGCCATTGCGCGCTACGAGGCGTCGCGCGGCGTGACGGCTATTTGCCCGACCACTATGACGCTGCCCGAGGAGCGTTTGGCGCCGATTGTGGCGTCGGTGGCCGAGCATGCGACGGCGGACGACGAGGCGGGCATAGTGGGCATCAATATGGAAGGCCCCTACATTGCGCCCGACAAGGTGGGAGCGCAGAACCCGGCGTATGTGCGCAGCGCGTCTGTGGAGGAATTTGCGCGCTTGCAGGCTGCGGCGCACGGGCTTATCAAGCTGGTGGACGTGGCGCCCGAGCAGCCGGGCAATCTGGATTTCATCCACAGCGTGTCGCACGACGTGCGCGTTTCCGTGGCGCACACGTGCACGGATTACGATACGGCGTGCGCGGCCTTCGATGCGGGTGCGCGGCATATGACGCACCTGTACAACGCCATGCCCAGCCTGCATCATCGCGACCCGGGCCCTATTGCCGCCGGCGCCGAGCGCAACGACGTGACGGCAGAGATCATCGCCGACGGCGTGCACATCCATCCGGCCATGGTACGCCTGGCGTTCGCGCTGTTCGGCGACGACCGTATGATTTTGATCAGCGACAGCCTGCGCGCCTGCGGTTTGGGCGATGGCGAATACGAGCTGGGCGGCCAGCAGTTCACCGTGCGCGGCAACCGCGCCACCATTGCCAACGGCAGCCTGGCGGGCAGCGTGTCCGATGTTATGGCGTGCATGCGCACGGCGGTACAGCGCATGGGCATTCCGCTTATCAGCGCCGTGAAGGCCGCCAGCGTGAACCCGGCGCGGGCGCTGGGCCTGGAAGGGGAGCGCGGCGCCATTGCCCCGGGGTACGTGGGGGACGCCGTGGTGCTCGACCGCGACCTGAACATCAAGCACGTGGTGCTGCGCGGCCGCGTGCTGAAGTAGACGTGGGGGCGGGCGTGCCTGGTGCTCAGCGTCGCGGAGACGGGTCGCAGCCCAGTTGATAATGGCAATAGGCAGAAGCGGGCCAATGGGCCCGCTTCCTGCGCGGGCGGCTTTGGGGCGTTTTTGGGCTGAGGCGACTGGTGCCCCCGCTTGCGCCGTTCGCGGAAAATCCTGCACCGTACGGCCAAGTCCGTCCTTTGTTTGTGAGGGTTTCCCGCCCACGTTGACGAACCGTTACCTGCACGTCTATCCTCATATCGTTTGCTCATCTCACTAAGAAAGAGGCAAGGTACTTATCATGACCGATTCTCCGTTCCACGGCGTAATCCCCCCGGTCGTCATCCCGCTGACCGAGAAGAAGCAGCTTGACCTGGAGGCGTTCGAGCGCTCCATCAACCGCATGATCGACGCTGGCGTCGACGGCCTGTTCTTCCTGGGCTCCTCGGGCGAGGTTGCGTTCCTCACCGACGCGCAGCGCTATCACGTGCTGCAGGAGGCCGTGGCTATCGTGAACCATCGCGTGCCCGTGCTGGCCGGCATCATCGACATGGAAACGCTGCGCGTGGTCGACCAGGCCAAGCGCGCGAAGGGCTACGGCGTTGACGCGCTGGTTGCCACCGCTCCGTTCTATGCGCTGGGCGGCCCGAAGGAAACCGAGCGCCATTTCCGCGCCATCCGCGAGCATACGGACCTGCCGCTGTTCGCTTACGACCTGCCCGTGTGCGTGCACACGAAGCTTGATCCCACCATGCTGGTGCGTCTGGGCAAGGACGGCGTGCTGCAGGGCGTGAAGGACTCCTCCGGCGACGACGTAAGCTTCCGTTGGCTGGTGCTGGAGAACGAGGACGCGGGCCATCCGCTGCAGCTGCTGACCGGCCACGAGGTGTGCGTCGACGGCGCGTACCTGGCTGGCGCTGACGGCAGCGTGCCGGGCCTGGCCAACCTTGACCCCTACAGCTACGTGGAGCAGTGGAAGGCCGCTCAGGCGGGCGATTGGAACCGCGTCAAGGAGCTGCAGGATCACCTGGCTCGCCTCATGTTCCTCACGCGCGTCGTGAAGGCCACCGTCGGCTTCGGCGCCGGCGTGGGCGCGTTCAAGACGGCGCTGTGGCAGATGGGCGTGTTCAACACGAACCAGATGCGCGAGCCCGTGCAGGCGCTTGAGGGTGAAGACGTGGCGGCCATCGTCGAGGTCATCAAGAAGGCTGGCCTCATGGACGCCGACGCTCCTATCCGCAAGTAGCGAATCGGTTGCTTTCAAAAGCCGGTGCAAGCCATTTGGCCTGCACCGGCTTTTTGCGTCTTGCGTGTAGCGAGACAAAGGGACTGTCCCTTTGTCTCGCTACAAGAGGTTGCTGTTTCGGCTTGTCGCAGATTGGGCATACTTTCGGGGCTGGCGGGTGCGGGGAGACAACCGCTGAGGTACCATTGTCGCATGTGCGAAATGGGACAATGGGACTGTCCCTTTGTCCCATTTCGGTGCGTGTGTTTTCGAGAGAAGGGATGGGGTGCATGGAGTATCCCGTTGTTGTTGCCGCGCTTGATATCGGCGGCACCAAAATAGCCGGCGCGCTTCTACGCTATGCGAAGGCCGGCCAGGCACCCGAGGTGGTGTACGAGCGTCAGATTCCCACCGATGCGAAGCGCGGGGGAGGGCCGGTGCTGGTAACCGTGTGCGACATGGCCAACAGCTTGCTTGCTGAAGCCCGCGCGCGACGCGAGGAAGTGCTGGGCATCGGTGTGAGCACGGCGGGGCGCGTGGACGCCGAAACAGGCGGAATTGCCTATGCGAACGAGATTATGCCCGGATGGACGGGCCAGCCGGTGCGCGATCGTTTGGAGGAATCCTGCGAGGTGCCCGTGTCCGTGTTGAACGATGTGCAGGCTCACGGCTTGGGCGAGGCACGCTGGGGCGCGGCTCGCGGTGCGCAGACGTGCATGATGATTGCCGCTGGTACGGGCATCGGCGGCGCGGTAATCGCGCACGGCAAGCTGGTGCGCGGCAACCATGGGTTCGCAGGCGAAATCGGGCACATCGCGTGCTCGCAGGCCGTGGGCATCCCGTGCGTGTGCGGCGGCAGCGGGCACTTGGAGCTGGTGGCTTCCGGCAGCGGCATTGAGGCGCGCTATGCAGAAGCGGGCGGCGAGCCTGTTGACGGCGCCGAGATTTCGCGTCGTGCGGCGGCTGACGAACCGCTGGCGCACCACATCATCATGCAGGCGGGCATCGCGTTAGGCGAGGCCATCGCGAGCATCACGAACCTGCTGGACCCCGACATGGTGGTCATCGGCGGCTCGGTGCCGAAGGCGGGCACGCGTTGGCGTGCGGCCGTGCAGGAAGGTTTCGAGCGTCAGATTCCGCCGGCGCAGCGCGGGCTGCCTATTCTGGCGGCTGAGCTGGGCGACCATGCGCCGTTGGTGGGTGCTGCGGAAGACCTGCTGGACACGCTGGAGCTTGAGCGCTAAGACGGATAGGTTGTAAACCATAGGGGCGGGCGCAGTGCAGGCGCGCCCGCTTTCGCGATAGGAAAGGTTGGGGAAATGAATCCCATCATCGAACAATTGCGCGGCAAGGTTATCGCCAGCTGCCAGGCGTACATGGGCGAGCCGCTGCGCCATCCGGAAACGATGGCCCAGATGGCGCGTGCGTGCGAGCTGGGCGGCGCGGGCGGCATCCGCTGCCAGGGCCTGTCCGACATCGCGGCCATCAAGGGCCGCACGGAAGTGCCCGTCGTCGGCATCTGGAAGGAAGGCCACGAGGGCGTGTACATCACGCCGACGCTGCGCCACGCGCGTGCGTGCGTTATGGCCGGCGCCGATATCGTTGCCGTCGACGCAACTGATCGTCCGCGTCCGGACGGCAAAACGCTTGAGGACACGGTGCTGCCGCTGAAGGAAGAGGGCGTGCTGGTGATGGCCGACTGCGCCACCATCGAGGATATCCGCCACGCATTCGCCATCGGCTGCGACATTGCGTCCACTACGTTGTCGCACCCCGGCGCCGCCATCGACTGCGGCATGGCCGATGGCCCGGACGTGGCGCTGGTGCGCCAGGCGGTGTCCGAGTTCCCGGACAAGCCGGTCATTTGCGAAGGCCGCGTGCATACGCCGGCCGATGCGAAGGCCGCCATGGACGCCGGCGCCTGGGCCGTGGTGGTGGGCACCGCCATCACGCACCCCACGTCCATCACCAGCTGGTTCGTGGAAGCCGCAAGCAAGTAAACCCGAGATTGCGAAGCCCCGCCCTGTACGGGGCTTTTTCTATCCCGGTCGGAGCCTGTGTCTGGTATCCAAGTCGCTCAGACAGTCCTGCTCGCACAAAAGCCCCACTGGGGCTTTTGGCTCGTGCGGAACTCGCTTTGTTGGACACTAGACACGGGCTCCTGGTCGTTCGGTTCTGTAAAAAGAAAAGCCCCCGCCGAAGCGGGGGCTTTTTCATGCCCAGATTTACTTGCCCAGGTCGGGGTGGAGGAGGGACGGGGCGGCGCCGAGGAGCAGGCGCGTGTAGTCGTCCTTCGGGTGGTTGAACACCTCGGCGGCCGTGCCTTGCTCGACGGCCTGGCCCGCGTTCATGACGATGATGCGGTCCGAGATATAGCGCACGGTCTGGATGTCGTGGCTGATGAACACCATGGACAGGCCCAGCTCCTTCTTCAGGTCCATAAGCAGGTTCAGGATCTGAGCGCGCACGGACACGTCAAGAGCGGACGTGGGCTCGTCGGCGATGATGGCGTCGGGCTTGAGCGCAAGCGCACGGGCGATAGCCACGCGCTGGCGCTGGCCGCCGGACATCTGGCCGGGCAGCGCGTCAAGCACGCTTTCCGGCAGGCCGACCATCTCGATAAGCTCGCGGACGCGCTTCGCACGGCTAGCCTTGTCGCCCACCTTGTGGACGATCATGGGGTCGGCCAGCTGGTCGCGCACGGTCATGCGGGCGTTCAGGGCCGTTGCCGGGTCCTGGAACACCACGGAGATGACGCGGCCGATGGTTTTGCGCATGTCGGCCGTGCGCTTCGTGACGTCCTGGCCCTTGAAGTACACCTTGCCGGACGTGGGCGACTGCAGGCCGCACATGACGTTGGCGGTGGTGGACTTGCCGCAGCCGGATTCACCGACGATGCCGATGGTTTCGCCGGGCATCAGCTTCAGCGTAAGGCCGCGGACGGCCTGCACCTTGTTCGGGTGCAGCAGAGAGCCGGTACGCGTCTTGAACGTGACGCGGATGTCATCCAGGAAGATGATGGGGGTCTGCTCGCTTGAGGCAGCAGCGTTGTTCGTCACTTCGCTCATGCCTGCTCACCTCCTTCGAGATACGGCGTAATGCCGATACGCTTCAGCTCGCTGTCAGGCAGCTCGGCGTAGTAGTGGTCGGTGCCCTTCACGCGCTTGAGCATGGGGCGGATAGGCGACACCTTGTCCGGGTGGCTGGAACGCGGCGTGAAGCGGTCGCCCTCGGGGAAGTCCTTCGGGGACGGCACGGAGCCGGGAACCTGATGCAGACGGCCGGTGCCCGCCTCGATGGACAGCACGGAGCCCAGAAGGCCGCGCGTGTACTCGTGAATGGGGCTGCACAGGATGTCCTTGACCGGGCCCTGCTCAACAACCTGGCCGGCGTACATGACCGTGATGGAGTTGGCCACCTCGGCCACCAGCGCCAGGTCATGGCTGACGAACACCATGGCGAAGCCGAGTTCCTTCTGCAGGCGGTTCAGCAAATCGACAACCTGCTTCTGCACCGTCACGTCAAGGGCGGTGGTGGGCTCGTCGGCGATGACGAGCTTCGGGTCGCGCGTCAGGGCCATGGCGATGAGCACGCGCTGACGCTGGCCGCCGGAAAGCTCGTGCGGATAGGAGTCGAGCGTGCGCTTCGGGTCAAGGCCTACCAGTTCAAGCAGTTCCTCGGCGCTGCGGGTGCCGCCGCGCTTCGTGAGCTGCTTCATCTGGGCCTTGATGAGCATGGACGGGTTCAGCGAGGACAGAGCGTCCTGGTAGATCATGGCGATCTCGCGGCCGCGCAGGGCGTTCATCTGCTTCTGGTTCAGGTCAAGCAGGTTCTGGCCGTTGTACATGATCTGGCCGGAAATCTGCGCCTTCGGGTCAAGCAGGCCCATGATGGTAAGGCTGGTGATGGACTTGCCGCAGCCGGATTCGCCCACCAGGCCCATGGTCTGGCGCGGGCGCACCACGAAGCTGACGTGGTCGACGACGTTGACGTCGCCGTGGCGCGGGAACTTGATGCACAGGTCCTTCACTTCCAGGATAGGCGGCACGTCGGTGTGCGCCGGGAAGCGGTCGGTGCGCTTGGTCTCAACCTCGCGCAGCGTGGCCAGGCGGCGCTCAAGCTCGGCAGCCTGGGCCTTGTAGGCAAGCGTGGGGTCGGCAACAAGGCGGTCAGCCTCGCGCTCGCCGTTGAGAGCGGCGTCGTCGGCGGCAACGGGAGCCTTAGGAGCAGCGGCCATGGCGTCGGTGATGCCCTCGGACAGGATGTTGAGGCACAGAACCGTGATCATGATGGCCAGGCCCGGGAACAGCGCCTGCCACCAACGACCGGACAGCACGCCGTTGCGGGCGTCAGCCAGAATGTTGCCCCACGTGGGGGTAGGCTCGGGGATGCCGGCGCTGATGAAGGACAGGGATGCCTCGAACACGATGGCGTCGGCCACGAGCACGATGGTGAACACCATGACGGGAGCCAGGCAGTTGCGCACCACGTGCTTCATCAAGATCCACGGTGCGCGGGCACCGGAGACGATGACGGCGCGCACGTAGTCCTGACCGTACTCGGACACGATGTTCGCGCGCACGATACGGGCAAGCTGCGGGATGTACAAAAAGCCGATGGCGAAGATCAGCGACGGGATGGATGCGCCGAAGGACAGCACGAACGTGGCAGCCAGGGCGATGCCGGGGAAGGACATGATGATGTCGCAGATGCGCATGATCACTTCCGAGACCCACTTGCGCGACACGGCGGCGATGGCGCCGACGATGGAGCCGGCCACAAGGGCGAACGCGGTTGCGCCCAAGCCGATGACCAGCGAGTAGCGCGCGCCGTACATCATGCGCGACAGCACGTCGCGGCCCTTGTCGTCAGTACCGAACAGGAACTGCGAATCGGGGGCCATGCGGGCGGTGAAGATCTCATAGGGGTCGTGCGGCGCGATGATGTTCGCCAGCACGGCGATCATGGCAACGAGCAAGAGCACGATAAGGGAGATGCGGGACCCGACGGTCATGGCCTTCAGATGCCTGAAGCGCACCTTGCCGGCGTTGTCCTCCATCTTCTTGGTAAGGTTTCCACGAAGTTGAACCATGCTACACCGTCCTGATTCGAGGGTCGATCAGGATATAAAGCATATCCACGATGATGTTGATGATGATGAACGTGAAGGCAACCACCAGAACAACGCCCTGAACAAGCATGACGTAGTTCGACTGGATGCCGGACATGATGGCAGCGCCCATGCCGGGGAGGTTGAAGATGACCTCGATAACCACGGCGCCGCCGATGAGGTAGCCGATGCGCAGGCCGAGTACGGTAACCGGCGTGATGAGCGCGTTGCGCAGCACGTTGCGGGCAACGACGATGCTCTTCGGGATGCCGGCGCCGATGGCGGTGCGCACGTAGTCCTTGTCCAGTTCCTCAACCATGGACGTGCGGATAACGCGCGTCATCTGGCCCGTAACCGGGATGGCCAGCGCCACGGCGGGCATGGCCATACGCGCGATCCATCCACCGGGATCGGTGGTGAAATCGGGCAGCGCGCCGGATGCCGGCAACCAGTGCAGCATGGAAGAGAACAACAGAATCATCAGCACGGCAAGCCAGAACGACGGGGTGGCAATGCATGCGATGGAGAACACGCGTATAACTTGGTCGGGCCATCGGTCGCGATACAACGCCGATATCACGCCGAGGATGGTGGAGAAGATCACCGCAATGATCAGGCCCATAAACGTTAGCTGTAGGGTAACGGGCAGCGCCGAACCGATACGGTCGGACACCGACATGTTGCTTGCTCCGTAGGTGCCCATGTCACCCTGGAACAACCCCACCATGTAATTGCCGTACTGCACAAGCACGGGGTCGTTCAGCCCATGCTCTTCGCGGTACTGGTCTGCCTGTTCCACCGTGGCGTTTTCGCCCAGAACCTGGTATGCCTGGTCGATAGGGGAAAGCGCCATGATGAGGAACACGAGGATGGTGACACCGAACAACATGATGGGCAGCGCAATGAGGCGCCGTCCGATCAATCGCAGAAGGTTGCTCACCAGACCCTCCTTTCGCTCTTTTGACTCTCGTCCAATATTTCCAGCTGCTCGCACGCCGGCCGACCGCGTTTGAAGCGGCCCGCGTGCAAACAGCCAACAGTGCATTTTATAGGAGATTTACGCGCTTATATAGGTAAAAGAAACAATCACCGCAGCACGCGCGCATAGTTTTACACGAATATGCCGTTCATGACGGAAAAAGGGCCGTTCCCCGCAGGGAACGGCCCTTCATGTCGAGAAAATGTGGCTGGTTGCGCCGCTTGCCGAAAAGACTTACGCCTTGGCGGAAGCGCCCAGGAACACCAGACCGGTGGTAGCGATGGGCTCGAAACCGGTGATGGTGCCGGCCTGATAGCCGGTGGCCAGCTCGCGATGGAACAGCGGGTACAGCGGAGCTTCCTCGGCGATGATGTCGAAGCACTGGTTCCACAGCTCCTGCTGCTTGGAGGAATCGGCCTCGCGAGCCTGCTGCATGAGGGCAGCCAGCTCTTCCCACTTGCCGTCGCCGGCCTTCTGCCAGCAGCTGCGGCCCTTGGTCCACACGTTGTCGCCGTACCACCAGGACATGAGCAGGTCGGGGTCGTTGCCGAAGCAGGTCGGGTCGCCCGGCGTCAGCATGACGTCGTAGGGCAGCTCGGAGTCGGACGGAGCAAGCTTGGCCCAGTCGATCTTCGTCTCGTTGATGGTGACGTTCAGTCCGATGGCATCCAGGTCGTTCTTGATCTGAGCAGCCAGGTTCTTCACCCAGTTGTTGTTGACCATGAGCTCAAGGGACGTGCCCTCGGCGCCCGCTTCCTTGATGAGCGAGGCGGCCTTGTCCTTGTCGTAGGCGTAGACCGTGGAGGCCTCGTGGTAGTTCTTGTGGTCCTTGGGCAGGAAGGACGTGACCTTGGCGGCATGGCCGTTCAGGGCGTTGGAGATAAGCTTGTCAACGTCGATGGCGTAGAAGAATGCCTGACGCACGCGCTTGTCGTTGAAGGGGGCCTTCTGCGTGTTGAACATGAGGAAGGCCTGGTTGAAGCCCTGGATGTACTCGACGGTAGCGCCGGCGGCCGTCAGCTGGTCGGCGTTGGCGTCCGGCACGTTCTCCATGACCTGCACGGAGCCCTCCTGCAGGGCCGTGGTGCGGGAGGTGTCGTCAAGCAGCACGTCCCAGTGCATGGCGTCGGCCGTGGCCTTGTACTCGCCGTTGTAGTACTCGTTGGGGAGGAACTCAATGGAGCCCTGGTCGTCGCCGTTGATCTTGTCGTACTTCCAGGGGCCAGAACCGATAGGAGCCGTCTTCAGGTCATCGGTGGTCTGGGAGGCGGGGAAGACCTTCACGACGGACAGGCGGCCCTCAAGCAGGCTCTCGAAGGGGTACTTCAGCGTGAAGGTGACGGTCTTGTCGTCCTTCTTGGCGACGGAGTCGATGAACTCCAGGAACGCGCCGTAGGTGGCGTCGGCCATGTTCAGCTCGAAGGCGTTCACCACGTCGGCTGCGGTGACGTCGGTGCCGTCGGAGAACTTGGCGCCGTCGCGCAGGGCAACCTCGTACTCGGTGTCGGAGACCTTCGTGGGCTTGGCGGCTGCCAGCGCGTTGTAGGTCTTGTAGGTGTGCAGGTCCATGTCGTAGAGGCCCTCGAACACGTGCCACGTGGCGGCCAGCATCAGAGCGGAGCTGTTGCCGATGGGGTTGACGTTCGTGGAGCTGTAGGCGCATGCACCGGTGAGGGTGCCGCCCGCTGCGGCGGTGCCGCTATCCTTCTTCGCCGTGTCGGTGGAAGAAGAGGAGTTGTTGCTGCCGCAACCGGTCAGTGCCAGGCCGGCCGTTGCGGCAGCCACGGCGCTGCCTGCCAGGAAAGTGCGGCGAGACAGAGAAGACTGCTGTTCCATGGATTCCCTCCGTTCAGTATTCGGGGCGGGTTTGCCCCGAGCTTGGCATGTGCCCAAGCGCACATGCGCAAACAGCAAACGATGACCATTATGGATGATTAGCCACGGAAAATAAAGGACTGGTAAACGTTTAACTTTTCCGTTACAAGCAAATGCCCGCATGAGCGGCGACCTGGGGTTTTGCCGATGCGCGGCGAGCGGTTGAATAGAAGGGGCGAACGGTTGACCCAGCCGGTGGACGGTAGGTTGGAAACCCTACGAGACCGCTTGCCGAACCGGGGCGGCCCGAAATCAAAACTTCACGCCGCCCGGGTTTTTCGGGATTCGCAAGACTGTTAATATGCATCAGCGTACGGCCAGACGATGCTTTCGATCCGCGCACATTGCGGGCAAGCTTAGGAGAAGAAATGACGAGAGAATTCAAGTCGATGGACGGCAACACCGCCGCAGCGCACGTCTCGTATGCGTTCACGGAAGTTGCCGGCATTTACCCGATCACGCCCTCAAGCCCCATGGCCGACTTGGTCGACCAGTGGTCCGCAGCCGGTAGGAAGAACGTTTTCGGCACGAAGGTCAAAGTGTGCGAGATGCAGTCCGAAGGCGGCGCGGCGGGCGCGGTGCACGGCTCGCTGGCAGCCGGCGCGCTGACCACCACGTACACGGCTTCCCAGGGCCTTCTGCTCATGATCCCGAACATGTACAAGATCGCAGCCGAGCAGCTGCCCAGCGTGTTCCACGTGAGCGCCCGCACCGTTTCCACGCACGCGCTGAACATCTTCGGCGACCACTCCGACGTTATGGCCTGCCGCCAGACCGGCTTCGCCATGCTGGCCGAGGGCAACGTCCAGGAGGTCATGGACCTGTCCGCCGTGGCGCACTTGGCCGCCATCAAGGGCCGCGTGCCGTTTTTGAACTTCTTCGACGGTTTCCGCACGTCGCACGAGGTGCAGAAAGTTGCCGTGTGGGATTACGCCGACCTGGCCGATATGTGCGATTTCGACGCCGTGAAGGCGTTTCGCGACCATGCGCTGAACCCCGAGCGTCCGCGCATGCGTGGCAGCCATGAGAACGGCGACATCTTCTTCCAGAACCGCGAGGCGTGCAACGGCGTGTACGACGCGCTGCCGGCCGTGGTGGAAGAGTACATGGACAAGGTCAACGCCAAGCTGGGCACCGACTACAAGCTGTTCAACTACTACGGCGCGCCCGACGCCGACCGCGTCATCGTGGCCATGGGCTCCATCTGCGACGTTGCAGAGGAAGTTATCGACTACCTGGTGGCCCAGGGCGAGAAGGTCGGCCTGGTGAAGGTGCGCCTGTACCGTCCGTTCGTCACCGCGAAGTTCTCCGAGGCGCTGCCCGAGACGTGCACGAAGCTTGCCGTGCTTGACCGCACGAAGGAGCCGGGCGCGCGCGACCCGCTGTACCTGGACGTGGTGAACGCGCTCATGGTGGAAGGCCGCACCGGCATCACGGTGACCGGCGGCCGCTACGGCCTGGGCAGCAAGGACACGCCGCCCGCGTCCGTGTTCGCCATATACACCGAGCTGGCCAAGGACGAGCCGCGCAGCGAGTTCACCATCGGCATCGTCGACGACGTGACGGGCCTTTCGCTTCCCGAGGACCCGGCTGCGCCGAACACGGCAGCACCGGGCACCATCGAGTGCAAGTTCTGGGGCCTTGGCGGCGACGGCACCGTTGGCGCGAACAAGAACTCCGTCAAGATCATCGGCGACCACACCGACAAGTACGTGCAGGCCTACTTCCAGTACGACTCGAAGAAGACCGGCGGCGTGACGGTCAGCCACCTGCGCTTCGGCGATGCGCCTATCCGCAGCAGCTACTATATTAATAAGGCTGACTTCGTGGCGTGCCACAACCCCAGCTACATCACGAAGAACTTCCCGATCGTCAACGATGTGAAGCCCGGCGGCGCGTTCCTGATCAACTGTCAGTGGACGCCCGAGGAGCTGGAGCACCACCTGTCGGCCGAGGCGAAGCGCTACATCGCGGCCAACAACGTGCAGCTGTACACCATCAACGCCATCGACCTGGCCGTTGAGCTGGGCATGGGCAAGCGCACGAACACCATTCTGCAGTCTGCGTTCTTCGCGCTGGCCAACATCCTGCCGGCTGAAGACGCGCTGAAGTACATGAAGGACGCCGCCACGAAGTCCTACCTGAAGAAGGGCCAGGACGTGGTGGACATGAACCATCGCGCCATCGACGCGGGCGCCACGGCGTTCGTGAAGGTTGACGTGCCGGCTTCGTGGGCCGACGCCGTTGATAGCGCCGAGTCCGAGCAGCTGAAGGGCCGCCCCGAGCTGGTCAAGCAGGTGCGCGAGGTTATGCAGCCCGTTGGCCGCATGGCCGGCGACTCGCTGCCGGTTTCCACGTTCGTTGATTACGCCGACGGCCAGTGGGAGCAGGGCGCTGCCGCCTACGAGAAGCGCGGCGTGTCCGTAAGCGTGGCGAAGTGGAACGCTGAAAGCTGCACCGAGTGCAACAGCTGCTCGTTCGTGTGCCCGCATGCCTGCATCCGCCCGTTCGGCCTGACCGATGAGGAAGTTGCCGCCGGCCCCGAGGCCATGACCGTGCTGCCTATGAAGGGCAAGGTCAAGGATCTGAAGTACACGCTGGCCATCAGCCCGCTTGACTGCATGGGTTGCGGCGTGTGCGTGAAGGCCTGCCCGGCCGACGCCCTTGAGATGGTGGGCGTTGAGGGCGAGCTTGCTCAGCAGGACGTGTTTGACTACTGCGTCAACGACGTTGTCGACAAGCCGCAGATCGAGGACACCACGCTGCGTGGCAGCCAGTTCAAGCAGCCGCTGCTTGAGTTCAGCGGCGCGTGCGCGGGTTGCGCTCAAACGGCGTATGCGCGCCTGATCACGCAGCTGTTCGGCGACCATATGTACATCTCCAACGCCACCGGCTGCTCGTCCATTTGGGGCGGCCCGGCTGCCACCAGCCCGTACACTGTCAACAAGCAGGGCCATGGCCCGGCGTGGTCGAACAGCCTGTTCGAGGACAACGCCGAGCACGGCATGGGCATGCTGCTTGGCTACGAGGCCGTGAACAACATGCTGGCCGCTGAGGCGCAGGTCATCATCGATGCCGGCGCTGAAGCTGCCGAGGTTGCCCAGGCGTGGCTTGACGCCCGCGAGGACAAGGCCGCCAGCCGTGCTGCCGCCGATGCGCTGATTGCCGCGCTGCCGGCTGTGGCCGCAGGCGAAGGCGAGGTTGCCGAGGCTGCTCAGCGCATCCTTGACCACAAGGAGTACCTGGCCAAGAAGTCCATCTGGATCTTCGGTGGCGACGGTTGGGCTTACGACATCGGCTACGGCGGACTCGACCACGTGCTGGCATCCGGCGAGGACGTCAACATCTTCGTGTTCGACACCGAGGTGTACTCCAACACTGGCGGCCAGGCTTCGAAGGCTTCCAACATCGGCCAGGTTGCCCAGTTCGCTGCTGCGGGCAAGGACATCAAGAAGAAGTCGCTGGCTGAGATTGCCATGGCGTATGGCTACGTGTACGTGGCGCAGGTTGCCATGGGTGCGAAGCCCGCACAGACGCTCAAGGCCATCAACGAGGCCGAGGCGTATCATGGCCCGTCGCTGATTATCGCGTACTCGCCGTGCGAGATGCACTCCATCAAGGGTGGCATGGCCAACTGCCAGACCGAGATGAAGAAGGCCGTGGACTGCGGGTACTGGAACCTGTTCCGCTTCAACCCCGAGGGTGCTGCGGGCAAGAAGTTCACGCTGGACAGCAAGGAGCCGGCGGGCGGCTACCAGGAGTTCCTCATGAACGAGGCTCGCTACAGCCGCTTGACGCGCGAGTTCCCCGAGCGCGCCGGCGAGCTGTTCGTGCGCAACGAGCAGGCTGCTATCGAGCGCTATGCGCACTTGGAGCGCCTGAAGGCCATGTACGACGGCGAATAGGATTCGCTTGCGCGTGGTAGGCTGATGCTTGCTAGGGCCGGTCGTCCGTTTGGACGGCCGGCCTTTTTGGTTGCTGAGAGAGGAATTGGGCGGAAAAGTTGCTGTGAGTCCTTTGCGTGGTACAGATGGGCAATTGGGTGTGCGATAGAATGGTGTGCATGGATACTATGAATGCATATGATGTGGTGCTGCTGCCGACCATGGGTCAGGCGGTGGCGTATCGAAAAGCCGCTGTTACAAGGGGCGATGCGCTGTTCGGCGTGACGGTGTCGACGTTTGAAGCGTGGGTTGCCGATTTGTGGGAGCTGTACGGCGATGGCAGGGCTATTGCCTCGCGTTTGCAGCGCGAGGCGTTGCTGCGCGTGCTGTGCGACGGCGAGCAAAGTTGCGCTTGCGGGCTTGACCGCGTGGCGGCCGCCTGCGTTGCCGAGGCGGCGGGGTTGCCTGCGTTCGAGGCTGCCGTTGCTGCTGCTAGCGAAGGTGCGCTTGCGGGTGTGGGGGCTGCCGAGGCGCAGGTGCTGCGCTTGGCTGCGGCGTATTATGCGCGCTTGGAAGAGCTGGAGTTGGTGGAATTTGGCTGCGCGTTGGCTGAGCTTGCGCCTGCGTTGCCTGCGCGCCCTATGCAGGTGCTGCTTGAGGGTGCTGCACCGCTTTCCGCTGCTCAACAGGCTTTTTTCGCTGTGTGTGGTTCGCTTGACGTGACGGTGCATACTGCTGGTGGCAACGAGGGGCCGGTTCGCGCTCCAGAGGGTGTGCGCGTGAGGTTCGCGTTTCCGTCGGGGCAGTATGCGTGGCCGGCGCTGCTGGCCGACATCGTGCGCGCTGCGGTTGATGACGACGGACGCGCGGGCGCAGGGCACGATGCGCCTTTTGCGGCTCGGGTGGTGGTTGCTGCGAGTAATCCGGCTCTGCTGTTCGAGCAGGTGGCGCCGGAACTTTCGCGTGAGGGGCTGGCGGTTGCGCTGCGCGGGCGTCGGCGGTTCGTCGACACTGATTTCGGGCGCGCGCTGCTTTCGCTGCGGCGGTTTTCTTGCGCGGAATCGGGGACGGCGCATATTGCGGGCTATGGCGATATCGCTGCGTGCGATGTTGAGCGCTGGTGTCGCGCTGACCTGGCCGATTGGGCCTTGTCGCCGTTTTCGGGGCTTTCGAGGAAAGCGGCGTTCGCGCTTGATGCCGACATGCGTGCGGACCGGTCGATCGATCGCCAGGCCGTGCGTGAGCGTCTAGGGCGGGAAAGCTCCACGTTCGCGTCGATGGAGCGCGTTGCCGCGCAGCTTGATGCGCAAGGCATCGCCGAGCTTGTTGCTGCGGTGCATCGCATGACGAACCGATCGGAGGCGTGGCGCGCCGAGCAGCTTGCGGCGCTTTCGGCGGCAGATCGCGTTGCAAGCGCGGCCAAGCTTGCGGGATTGGCGCCGGCAGCGGCGTTTGAGCTGCTTGAACGTGCGCAGGTGGACGTTTCGCGCATTGTTGCCCCGCGCGGGGTTGCTGCTGCGGGCCTTCCGTACCCTGATGTGCTGATTGCCGGCCTAGAGGATGCTGCCGCGTTGGGGCGCGGTGCGTGCGAGGTGCTGGTGGCTGCGGATCTGACAAGCGCGGCGTATCCTGCGGCAGATCGGGAAACCGCGGCAAGCTCGCTGCTTGAGAAGCTGGGCATCGGCCGCACGGATTCGGCGCTGGCGCGGCAGCGTCGGGCGTTCTTCGCGCTGGAGCATGCGTCGCTGCGCGAGTTGGTGCTGGAGCGCTGCTTGAACGATGCGTCGGCGGAGCCGACGTATGCGTGCGCGGTGCTGGAGGAGTTCATCGATTGTTATCGCGCGGACCTGACGGCAACCGATGACATCGACAACGTGTACTCGCTTCCTGCCGCTTTGCAGGAAGGCATGCTGCTGCGTGGCGAGGATGCGCTGTGCGAAAACCGCATGCTGGGCGCGAAACCGCAGGTGGCGGCACGTGTTGCTGCACCTGTTACCGGGGCGTTGTCCGAGGCGGCGCGCCAGCTGGTGGTGTTGCCGCGCGTGCTGCAGGGCGGCGAGGTGCTGCGCGAACCGTGCCTGTCGCCGTCGCAGATTGAAAGCTATCTGGAGTGCCCGTACAAATGGTTCGCGCAGCGAAGGCTGCGGCTTGACGATTTGGACGAGGGCTTCGGGCCGCTTGAGATGGGCGATTTTGCACACAACGTGCTGCATAGCTTCTACAAGCACTTCGCCGAGGATTTGGGGCAGCGCAAGGTGACGGCCGAGAACATGGCGCAGGCTCGCGAGCTGATGGCCGATGTGCTTGCGCGGCACAAGGCGCTGCAGCCGCATTTGCGCATGTCGGTGAACCGCTTGATTCCCACCAGCGAGATGGAGCGGCGCGAGCTGGCCGAGCTTGAGGCCAAGCTGATGGCGTACTTGGATTACGAAGCGCAGCTGCTGCCTACGTTTTGGCCGGCGTATCTGGAATACGATGTGGCGGCCGGCGGCGCGGTTGAGTACGCGGGGCAGAAGCTGCTGGGGACGGCCGACCGCATCGACGTTGATGGGGACGGGCGCTGCGTGGTCATCGACTACAAGGGCTCGTTGTCGGGTGCGTATGCGCTGGCGGTGCGCGAGCAGGGGCACCTGGGCAAGGTCCAGGCGCTTATCTATGCGCAGGTGGTGCGCCGCACGCTGGGCCTTGATCCTGTGGGCGCGCTGTACGTGTGCTATGGCCGCGTGAAGCGGGCTACGGGCGCTTACGATGGCCGCGTGTTGGAAAACGCGCATTTGCCGAACATGAAGCACAAGGATTGCATGTGCGCCGATCGGCCGTTTGCCGATGTGTTGGACGAGACGGAAGAAGCGGTGGCGGCGGCACTTGAGCGGATGCTGGCGGGCGATATCGAGCCGCGGCCGGCCACGCCCGAGGCGTGCAAGTGGTGTCCGGTTTCATCGTGCTCGAAGAGGAAGGGGTAGCCTCATGGCTTTGACTGCTGGGCAGGCGGCGTGCGTGAACACGCTTGACGCGCCCCTTGCGGTGAGCGCGGGAGCGGGTAGCGGCAAAACATATACGCTGACCAGGCGCATCGTGCATGCGCTGGAAAGCGGTTTTATCGACGATATCGGCCAGGTGCTGGCCATCACGTTCACGTCGAAGGCCGCCGGCGAGATTAAATCGCGCGTGAAGGGGGCTTTGCGCGCGGGGGGCATGACCGAGCAGGCGTTGAAGGTGGACGACGCGTGGGTGTCCACCATTCACGGCATGTGCTCGCGGATTTTGCGCGCGCACGCGCTTGAGCTGGGCATCGACCCGGCGTTTACCGTGGCGGACGAGGCAACGGTGAAAACGCTGCTTGATGCGTCGCTTGAAGAGGTGCTTGGCGGCCGGGACGACTTGGTGTCGGTTGCGCAAGGCATCGAACCTGCGCGCCTTGATGCGCTGTTCTCGGAGTTCGCTGTGCGCTCTGCGGGGCCGCGCACGGCTTCGGTGGAGGGCATGGTGCGCGAGCTGGTGGAAGCGTCGTCGGCGCATCCCGATGGCATGGCGGCCTTGGTGCTGCCGCCGGCTGCGGCGGGCCCGGTGGCGCTGCTTTCGCAGCTGTGCGACGTGGCGCAAACGGCGTTTTGCCTGGCAGAAGGCGTGAAGCCGGGTGCTACGCGCGACAAGTTCTTAGGCGCCACGCAAGAGGCGCTCGACGGCGCGCAGGAACTCATAACGTCGGGGGCTGCCGATGCGTTAACGTACGAGCGCGCGCTTGCGGCCATGAACGCCTTTCCGGTGCCTGGGCGCAATTTCGGCAAGAACACGCCCTATGGCGAACAGGCGGCTGAGCTGGCCGAACAGTACTTCGCGTGCGCTGCTCAGGCGCGTGCGGGCTTGGCTGCGGGGCATCTGGACACGCTGGTTGCCTTAGCGCGGCTGGTGGCCCAGGCGTTTGCGCGCCGCAAACGCGAGGCGGGGCTTTTGGACAACAACGACCTGCTGGCGTTCACGGCACGGGCGTTTTGCGATTTCCCTGCTATTGAGGCGGCGTATGCGAACCGCTTCAAGCTGGTGATGGTGGACGAGTTCCAAGACACCGACCAGCTGCAGGTGGACATGATCAAGCGCATGGCGGGCGAGGGCTTCTCGCGCATGTGCACCGTTGGCGACGCGCAGCAGAGTATTTATCGGTTCCGCGGGGCGGACGTGTGGGTGTACCGCCGGCATTTGGAGGACGTGCGCGCGCGCAATGCGCGGGGCGTCATCGAGCTGCCCGACAACTTCCGCAGCCACCGCGATGTGTTGGCGCTGTGCGACCGCGTGTTCGCGCAGCCGCAGGTGTTCGGCGCTGGCTTCATGTCGCTTGCGCCGGGACGCGCGGAATCGCAGGTCAAGCGGCCGTTTTTGCCGGATGGGCCGCGCGTTGAGGTGCAGGTTACCTGCGTGCCGTACCGCGGGGTTTCCACCGACGAGGCAACCGCGATTGCGGCGCGGCGCGTTGCGCGTACGTTCGCGGAATACGCCGCGGCGGGACATGCGTACAGCGACATGGTGGTGCTGCTGGGCGGCATGAGCCGTGCGAACGATTATGCCGCGGCGCTGCGTGCCGAAGGGCTGCCGTGCGTGGTGGCGGGCGGGTCCATTTTCAACCGAGCGCCGGAGGTGGCGCTGATGGTGCGCTTGGCGCAGGCCGTGGCGAACCCGAAATGGACGTCGGCGTTGTTCGAGGTGCTGTCGAGCGAGCTGTTCGCGCTTTCGGCCGACGATTTGCTGGAGCTGTCCACCGGCTTCGACGATGAGCGCGGCATTCCGCGCAGGCGTGCGTTTGACCAGGGGTTCCGCAGCGTGGAGCGCAAGGTTGCCGCGGGGCGCGACGCGTCGGCGCCGCTGGTGGCGTGCGCGCACTTGATGCGTCGGGCATCCGAGCAGGTTGGTAACGTGCCGCTTGCCGACATCATGGCGGGCATCGTGGCCGACTCGGGGTGGCTGGCGCGCCTTGAAGCCGCCGGCCCCGAGGGCGTGGCGCGCGCGGGCAACGTGTACAAGGCCATTCGCATGGCGCGCGATATCGAGGCCGATGGCGCAAAGGGGCCGGCGAGTGTGGCCGCCGAACTGGCGCTTCGCGTTGAGCTGGCGAAAGAGGCGCCGGGTGCGCTGTCTGCCGAAGGCGGCGATTTCGTGCGCATCATGACGGTGCACGCCAGCAAGGGCCTGGAGTTTCCCATTGTGGCCGTGGCCGAGCTGCGCGACGACTCTGCGCGCTCTTCGGCGCTTGAGAGCGCGACGGTTGCAGGGCGCACGTACGTGTCGCTTGACGGTGGGCGCACGCTGGAGCGGCTGCGCGAGAAAACGTCGTCGCTGGTGGCAAAAAGCAGCGCTTATCAGCCGTTTTCCGAGTTCGATGAAAACGAGCTGGCCGAAATGGTCACGCGTGCGGCAACGCCGGCCGACCGTCGTACGGCCATCATGCTGCATGAAGGCCGCGGCGAGGCGGCCGAGGCGCGACGCCTGCTGTACGTGGCGCTGACGCGCGCGAAAGAGGCGCTGGTGCTTTCCATGCGCGGAAAAGCCACGAAGGACAACCCGACGGGGCTGTCGAAGGGCTGCTGGGGCGATGTGGAGTCGGCGCTTGCGGGCGCGGGCTGCTGCTTCGAGCCGGGCGTGAGCATGTTCGACTTCGGCGGCGAACGCCCCGCACGCGTTGAATGCGTGCACGCGTCGGCGGAAAACGTTGATCAGCTGCTGGGGTGGCGTCGAACGATGGGTGCTGAAGCTGCCGCGTGTGCGGCGCATGGCGTTGATGATGCCTGCGGTGGCGCGAAGGCGAGTGCGGAGAACGCTGCTGTAGGCGAAGCGAGTGCGGCTGCGGCTCGGAGTGTTGAAGCTGCTTGCGTTGTTGGCGCAGTGCCGCGTGCGGAAAAAGCTTCCGCAAGTGAAGCGTGCGCGGCTGATGGTGATGCGATTGATGGCGTTTTGCCTGATGAAGGGGCTGGCAATGCGCAGTCCGCTTCGGCTATCGATATTTTGGCGGTGCCGCCTTACGAGCCGCAGCGCGGGAAGAGGTTCGCGCCCAATCGCGCAGGAGTGTTCAGCTACTCGTCCATTGCCGAGGGGCATGGCGCATTCGACGATTTGTCGGTGGAAAGCGATGAGGACGAGGCGGTTGCGGTTGATTCGGGCATGAATGCGTCAAGTGCCGATGCGTCGAGCGGGGACGTTACTTGTAGTGACGCTCGGAATGACGGCGCCGGTGTTTTCGGGGATGCCGAAGATGAGCAAGACGCTGCGTCGCTGACCGCGAAAGATGCTGACGCTGCAACGGATTTGGGCACAGCGTTTCACCGGTTGGCGCAGCTGGCGGTGCTGGCATGGCGTCCGGGGTGCGCGCTTGAGCGTCCCGACGCGGCTCGTCAGCATGCGCTTGAGCGTTCGTGCGGCCTGACGGCTGCGCAACGTGCCCGCTTGGATGCGGCGCTTGAGCGGTGGTTCGCCAGCGATGTGGCTGCACGCGTTGCAGCGTGCGAAGACGCGCGCGCAGAAGTGCCGTTCTTCTTGCAGGTGGGAAGCGCCGCGGCCCCGGCATTCCTTGAGGGCGAAATCGACTTGCTTGCCCGCGTTGCGGCGCCGGGTGTGCTTACCGCACCGGCGGGTACGGCGTTGGTAGTGGACTACAAGACCGGCGGGACGGCTGGAGAATCTGCCGAAGCGCTGCACAACAAGCATCTGCTGCAGGCAACGTGCTATGCGCTTGCGGTGTTGCAGCAGGGGTATTCCCAGGTGGAGTGCGTGTTCGTGCGCGTCGAGCAGGCGCGGGCGGGCAACGAGACCCAGCCGCAGACGGTGTCGTATCGTTTTGATGCGGCGGATGCGCCTTCCATCCGCGCAGCTATTGTGCAGGCGTATCATGAATGCTCGCAACAACGGCAAACGGAAGGATCGCTTGCATGAACATCCAGATTTTCGGTACGAAGAAAAGCTTCGACACGAAGAAGGCCCAGCGCTACTTTAAAGAGCGTCGCATCACGTTCCAGTTCATCGATCTGAAGGAAAAGGGGATGAGCAAAGGCGAGCTGCAGTCGGTGGCGAATGCCGTTGGCGGGCTGGACAAGCTGATCAACCCCGATGCAAAAGACGGCGACACCGTGGCGCTGCTGCAGTATTTGGCGACGGACCAGAAGTTCGAGAAGGTGCTGGAAAATCAGCAGGTGCTGCGCGAACCGGTTGTGCGCAACGGCAAGAAAGCCACCGTCGGCTATGAGCCCGACGTCTGGAAGAATTGGGAGTAACGGTTGATTGCAAAAAGCGGGGCGCGGTTGTTTGGGACCGCGCCCCGCTTTGCTTTGAAGGTTGTGCTTGTTAAAGGCGAGCGTGTTTGCCGCGGGCGGCTTTGTGGTTTTCGGCGGCGAAGGCTATGGCGTGGTAGAACGCCACCAATGCGGTGCCTAGCAGGATGCCGCCGAGGATGTCGGTTGCCCAGTGCACGCCGGCCATGGCACGGGCAATGACGATGCCTGCCATGGCAACGCTGCAAACGATAAGCGCTGCCGAACGCCAGCCGCCGGCGCGCATGCGCTGCACGATTTGCACCATGGAAGACCCCAGCATGGTGACGGCCAAAAGCGTGTGCGATGAGGGAAACGACGGCTCGCACACGCCGTCTTCCAGAATGGGCCGATTGTTAGGCGATACGCAATTGAACAGGACATACAGCACAAGCATGGCGCCGTAAAGCGCTAGCAGCAACCACAGGTCGCGGTCGACCGACCAGCGGTGCCGGCCTTGTATAAGCTGGCGTGTGCCAATGACGGCGAACGCCAGCGCGCAGATGGCGGGAACGATAAGCAGGATGTTCGACAGCTTTTCGGCCATATCGTGCTGGCCGAGCAAGGCCCGAGCGTTCAGGTTGAAGGTTGCCAGGCCGACAAGGCTGCCGTCGCCGGCGATCGGCTGGCGGTCGACCGTCAGCAGCGCTACGGTAAGCAGCGCAAATAGCGCAACGCAGATGCTGCCTGCAATAGCGGACGCGTGCGAAGTGGTGCGGTTGTGCATGAAGAAACTCCCATCTAATGCCTTCGTTTGTAAAGAGAAGGTAAAGAGATGGTAAAGCCGCGCGGCAGCGCCGGGCCGCGCGGCGCACGATTTCGAGGAATTCTGCAGAAAGCGATCGGGGTTTGAAGGTTCGGTTGTCGGTATGGCGGGGTGGGGTTGAGGGCGCTACGAGTTCACCCAGGCGCGGATGCGGTAGCGCACGCCAAGGTCGTCGCAGATGCGTTGGCAGGCGGCCTCGTCTTCGTGGCTGATGGTGGTTTCCACGGTGGTCATCACGACGTTGGGCACGTATTTGTGCACTTCGCGGGCGAAATCGAGCATGGCGGGGAAGGCCTTGTCGTCGAATTGGCTGCGCACGATGGCGGCGTATTCTTCGGCGTTCGGCGTGTTCAGGCTGATGGACACGGTGTCCACGATGCCTTCGAACTCCGGCGCGATGTTGCGTCCGCAAATCAGGCTACCCTGGCCGTTCGTGTTCACGCGCACCGGCAGCCCCCAGCGGCGCTTCACCTCGGCAGCCACGCGTTTGAGCAGGTCGAACGCGCACGTGGGTTCGCCATAACCGCAGAACACCACCTCTTCGTAGCGGCTCATGTCCTGCGCTTCGAACGCGGCCATGACCTCGTCGAAGTCGGGCTCGTGGTCAAGCCACAGGTTGTTCTCGCCGCCTTCGCCGTCTTGCCCCACGCCGTCGGCGGTTTGGCGGATGCAGAACGTGCAGGCGCAGCTGCAGCGATTCGTAAGGTTGACGTACAGCCCGTGGTGCACGGGGTACACGATGGTTTCGGCTTTCGTTTTCGGCATGCTCGTCTTCTTTCTATGGTTGTTGCGCGGCGGCGAAAGGCGCTTGCCCGGCCGCCTTGCCAAAACGTTTCGCATTGATGGTATCACCCGTGGGAAGCGGCTGGGCTTCCGGACACCGCGAAGGGCTTGCTGCGCGTTTCAGGCCGCGGCGCTGCCAAGCCTGTTGCCGGCGGGGCGTTAGCGCAGGTCGTGAAGCTTTTCCTCTATGGGTAGGCCATCGGTGTGCGGAAGGTCAAGCTCGATGGCGCGCTGCACGCAATCGCCCACGAAGTGCGACGCCTTCGCCACCGATTCGGCCAGCGGCACGCCGTTGACGGCGTCGGCGATAAGGATGGCGGAGAACACGTCGCCCGTGCCCGAGCGCTGCCCGCCAAGCTTGGCGGTTTGCACGGTGAAGGGCGCCTGCCCGCGCTCGAAGCACACGTTCGACACCTGCCCTGCGTGCTCGATGCCCGTGATAACCACGCGCGCCGGTCCCGCGCTTGAAAGCGCTTGCGCCAGCCTGCCGGCATCTTCGCAGGTCATCGCGCTGTTGTAAGGGATGTCGCCCAGAATGCACGCCTCGGTGAGGTTCGGCGTGATGATGTCGGCCTTCGCGGTAAGCTCGGCCATGCGCTGGCACATGGCCGGCGTGTACGTGCCGTACGGGCGGCCCTCATCGCCCATGACGGGGTCCACCATCACGATACAGCCGGGTCCGCCGAAGTCGTCGATGAAGCTGCTGACGATGGCGATTTGCTCCTCGGAGCCCAAAAAGCCGGTACAGATGCCGCGGAACTTCAGGCCCAGCTTGCGCCACTGCGCAATGTGCTCGCGCATGTGCGACGTGAAATCTTGCAAGCTGTAGCAGGGAAAACCCGTGTGGTTCGACAGCACCGACGTGGGTAGCACGCAGCATTGTACGCCAAGCTGCGAGATGACGGGCAGCTGTACGGCCACTGAGCAGCGTCCGAAGCCGGTGATGTCGTTCACCAACGCGATTTTCTTCTGATTGTTGTGGTTGGGCGCGGGTGCGCCGGGCTGTTCGGTGGTGCTCACGGTCGTCTTTCTTCGACGGGGATGGTCGCACCTATTATAAAGGCAGGCGTTGCACCCGCGCGCATCTGCGCGGAATGAACGCGCGGCGCGTGAGCGTCGGCACCGGCGAAGGGGCGAAGGAGCCGGCCGCCGCGTGTTGCAAGCAGCTAGTTGCTTACCAGGCCCATGGCGTGCAGCAGGAAGTTCTGCACCACGCGGTGCCGCGCGCCGGCGCGGTCGTTGCGCGTGACGAAGCAGATGGGGATGCGCGGGTCCTCGGCGGGGTCGATGGGCGTGTCGGTGTTGCGCGCCAGAAACGTCGACCACGCGCTGCGCATTTGGTCGTCCCCGTCGAACGCAGGGGCGCACAGCGCCGTGCGGAACGGCTTGAGGCTTTCGACGGCGTCGGCTTGGTCGGCGCGGGAAGTGTCCGGAACCTGATTTAGTATTCGGGGCGGACTTGGCGCTTGGGACTCGATTCAGCGCCTGGGAAGGGTTTGGCGTTCCGAGCCCGATTTGGCGTTTGGGACGTGATTTGGCCCGGGCTTTTGCGCTGCGGTGATGTGTAAGCCTTTCGTGCTACAATCTAACGTCGCGTCCGCATGTTGTGGGCGCGATGCTTTGTTTTACGGCCCTGACCTGCTTCGCGCGGGTTGTTCGGGTGGAGAAATGCGGTCAAATATGGCCGTTTGTTGGGAAGGATTTCGTTATGGCCGAGAACAAGCCCCAAGTGGCATCGGGAGGGGCGGCACCGCGCGAGCATTTCGCGTCTCGCTTGGGCTTCATTTTGATCAGCGCCGGCTGCGCCATTGGCCTGGGCAACGTGTGGCGCTTTCCGTACATCACGGGCGAGTACGGCGGCGCGGCGTTCGTGCTGCTGTACCTGATTTTCCTGGTGATCTTGGGCCTGCCCGTCATGGTGATGGAATTCGCCGTCGGGCGCGCCAGCCAGCGCTCGGCCGCCGGCGCGTTTGACAAGCTGCAGCCGTCGGGCAAGTGGCACTGGTTCGGCTGGTGGGGCTACATCGGCTGCACGATCTTGATGATGTTCTACACCACGGTGTGCGGCTGGATGCTGGCGTATGTCCCGCAGATGGCGTCGGGCATGTTCGACGGCGCCGATGCCGCGTTTGCCGGCGAGGCGTTCAACGGCATGCTGGCCGACCCGGTGGCGCTGATCGGCTGGATGATCGTGGCCGTGGTCATCGGCTTTCTGGTGTGTAGCCTGGGCCTGCAGAAAGGCGTCGAGCGCATCACGAAGGTGATGATGGCCACGCTGTTCGTGGTGATGCTGGCGCTGTGCATCCGCGCGGTCACGCTGCCGGGTGCGGCCGAGGGCATCGCGTTTTACCTGGTGCCCGACTTCAGCCGCCTGTTCGCGAACGGGTGGTCGACGTTCGGCGAGGCCGTGTACGCCGCCATGGGCCAGGCGTTCTTCAGCCTGTCGCTGGGCATTGCGGCCATGGAGATCTTCGGTTCGCGCATCGGACGCGAGCGCAGCCTGACGGGCGAGGCCATCTCCGTGACGGCGCTGAACACCGTGGTGGCCATCCTGGCGGGCCTCATTATTTTCCCTGCGTGCTTCGCGTACGGCGTTTCGCCTGATCAAGGGCCGTCGCTGGTGTTCGTGACGCTGCCGGTGGTGTTCGGGCAGATGCCACTTGGCAACGTGTGGGGCTGCCTGTTCTTCGTGTTCATGGCGTTCGCGTCGCTGTCCACCGTCATCGCCGTGTTCGAGAACCTGGTCAGCTGGTCCATGGACAAGTGGGGCATGATGCGCAGCCGCGCCGTCATTTTCAACGGTGTGCTGGTGCTGGTGCTGTCGCTGCCGTGCGCGCTTGGGTTCAACGTGCTGTCGGGCGTGACCATTCCGGCCATCGGCGACATCCAGTCCATCGAGGACTTCATCGTGTCGAACAATATGTTACCGCTGGGCAGCTTGCTGTTCGTGCTGTTCTGCACTACGCGCCGCGGTTGGGGTTGGGAGAAGTTTCTGGCCGAAGCCGACGCGGGCGAAGGCGTGGCTTTCCCGCGCTGGACGCGCCTGTGGCTGAAGTACGGCATTCCGGCCATGATCCTGGTGATTTTCGTGCTGGGTTACGCGCCGAAAGTAAGCGTGTGGCTGGGGCTTGCGTAAACACTGTCCTGGTGCGGGCCAGGCGGCGCACGATTAGCGCGGCGAATAAGTGTTTCGCAAGCGAAGGGAGCGAAGTTGGGCGGTGCGCCTGGCTTCGCTCCCTTTTTCGTGTTTGCATGCTGAGTTTTGGCGGCAATGGGTTTGCGGGCGTTTTGGCTTGCTGGCCTTTTGCGCCGATGCCGTTGGGCATCTTGCTGATGCGTCAGCAAGATGGCGTTTGCTATTTCTTGTTGTTGACCGTGGAGATGACAGCCAGGGCGATGCCGGCGATGACAAGCGGGATGGCGGGGCCGGCGAATTGAATGATCTGATCCATGGGTACTCCATTATATAGTAGTAGGCGCGCTGGCAGGTGCGGTGGCGCAGTTTGCGTGAAGTTGCGCGGTTGTGACGTAACGCCGCAGCTTTATGCAAGGTTGCGCGATAACCGAGCCGGCTTGCGCGTGCGGGGCGTTTGCGCGCGTGCTCCGTGATGCTTCGAGAAATGATACCAGGATGCCGTATACTCGTCCTCATCAGATGTTTGCTTTTGGCCGTAAAGGACGTGGCATGAAAATCTCCCTGCAGCAGATGCGGTATATGCTGACCATCGCCGAAACCGGTTCGCTGGTTGCGGCTTCGCGCGTGCTTTCCATTTCGCAGCCCAGTTTGTCCGAGGCTGTTTCGGTGGTGGAGCGCGAGCTGGGTTTTTCGGTATTCGCCCGCGGGAACACCGGTGCTACGCCCACGAAAGAGGGCCTGGAGTTTTTAGGCCGTGCGCGGCGCGTGGTACAGCAGATGGACAACCTGGAGCGGCGCTACGGGGGCAATCAGCCCGAGGGCATTCGCTTCGCCGTGTCGTCGCACCATTTCACGTTTGTGGAGCGCGCGTTTTTGGACGTGATGCAGCAGGTGGATGCGGGTCGCTACGACTTGATGCTGAACGAGACGCAAACGTCGCAGATCATCGAAGATGTAGCGAATTGCGAAAGCGACATGGGCGTGATGTATCTGTCGCGTTCGAACGAAGGCGCAGTGGGGCGTCTGCTTGAGCGACACAAGCTGGAATTCTTCGAGCTGTTCGAGGCGGTGCCGCACGTGTTCGTACGCTGCGGACATCCGCTTGCGTCGTGCGAAAGCGTGTCGCTTGAGGATTTGCTGCCGTATCCGCAGCTGTCGTTTGTGCAGGGGTCGTACGAGTCGGCAGCGTTTTCCGAGGAGCCGCTGTGGGCGCCTTCGGCGAAAACGGTGAAGGTGAGCGATCGAGGGTTCGCCACTAGTTTTATGTTGCATTCTGATGCATATACCATCACCAGCGGGATTTACTCGGAATTCCTGCAGAGAGGCGCTATCACGGCGGTTCCCATTCGCTCAGGTGAACGCATGCATATTGGCTATGTGCTTCCGAGGGGGCTTGGTTTAAGCCCGTTGGGGGAGTTGTTCGTGGTGGCTATGAAGGTGTATGCGAACGCGCATAACTAGGGGCTGAAAGAAGCTGAGAAGGGCTGTCCGGGCGGGCAGCCCTTCTTTTTTGATAGCTTGAATAGGAATAACCGATAGAGAGAAAATACACATAGAGGGAGTATATATACGCAGGTGAAAATGTGACTTTCGGCGGCCGAAGAGGATTGGGCATAAGAAAAGAGCGCTCGTATGAGCACTCTTTTCGCGGTGTTTTGATTTGTTGTACGGAGAAGCTACAACTTGATGCTGGCGGGCGTGATGCAGTCGTAGCGAACAGCTTTGCCACTGATGGAATAGCTGGGCTTGATGCCGGCAAGCAAGGGGCCTTTGATGGGGCGCTTGATGATTACCTTGCGCGGGTTTGCGGCAATGGCGGCAAGCAGCAGCTCTTCCTCGTTGGCGCACGGTGCTTCAAGATGGTGCAGCAGCTGGAACTTCTTTTTGACCGCCGCGCTTTTCTGTCGCGCGGGGAACATGGGGTCAAGGTAGATAACGTCGGGTGCTGCGGTGGGCACCGGCGCGCCGTTGGCATCACCTTCGCTGGTAGCCAGATAGGCGGGTTGCTGGATTGCGGATAGCTCGCCTGCCGCGGAATCTTCTGAATCTGGCTGTTCGCAGTTGGCGTTGGCCAGCGCGCGCAGGGCGGCAACGCTGTCGCCCTGCGTGAGATGCATGCGCGCAACAAGCGGTGCCAGCTGCGCGTCGGCTGCCGCGCGCGCAAGGCCATCGGCTAGCAGTGCGGCTATGACGGGATCAGCCTCGTACAGCTGCACGTCAAATCCGGCGGCCGCCATCAGCAGCGCGTCTTCGCCAAACCCCGCCGTAGCATCGACGGCGCGCGGTGCGTTCGCGCCCTTCACCTTCGACGCTTTCACCAGCAGTTCGTGCTGCAATTTGCCGGGCTTGATGCGCGGCAGCATGTGCGAAAGGTCGCAACGCAGCTCCATGCCGGCGCCTACCAAGGCCAACCCGCGCTCGTCGCGCACAAGCTTGACGGCAGGATCGACAATGGTGGGAAGTTCGTTAGCGGAGTTGACCATGTGCGGAGTTCCCTGCTACCCGCGCTGTTCGAGCATGCTGATGACAAGTGCGGCGCTGTTGCGGGCGGCTTGCGCTTCGAACGTGGGGTAGTCGATGGACGACGAGCCGTCGGCCTTGTCGGAGATGGCGCGCACGATGGCGGCCGGGACGCCGTTTGCCCAGGCCACTTGCGTAATGGCTGCGCCTTCCATCTCGCAACACTTCGCGCCGAAGTCCTCAACGATGCGCTGCTTCTCGAAGTCGTCGCGCACGAAGCGGTCGCCCGAGGCCACGCGCCCGGTGTGCACGGTGGCGCCGATGCGCCCGGCCGCCGCGATGACCGCCTTCGACAGCGCGGGGCTGGTGGGGAAGGCAAGCGTGTCCAGGCCAGGCGTTTGACCGGCGGCGTAGCCCAGGTTGCGCACGTCCATGATGTGGTTGACGGCGTCGGTGGCCACCACGATGTCGCCGATGTTGATGGACGCGTCAAGCGACCCGGCGATGCCGGTGTTCAGCAGCGCGCCCACGCCGAAGCGGTCGACCAGCACCTGCGCGCACGTGGCGGCGTTCACCATGCCCACGCCGCACCGCACCAGCACGACGGTGGTGGCGCCGATGACGCCCACGTTGAACTCCATGCCGGCAATGCGCGTGACCTTCACGGCGCCGACCTCTCGCATGTGCTCGCGAATAAGCTCGATTTCGACATCCATGGCGCCGATGATGCCGATGCTGTTAATCGGTTGGTTCATGTTTCGTTCCTTTGCTTGGCAGGCTAGTCCAGCAGGGCGGGATAGTGCGTGTGGGCGTCGTCGAGCACGTCGAGCGTGTTCGCCAGGTAGCGGCGCGACCACCATTTGGCTTGCGGCAGGTCGTTGTCGTGGTAGTTGCCGCACTCCTCGGGCTTCGCGCCGGGGATTTCGCCCTCGAATTCGCGGATGAACGCGAACATGCGGTGCACCAGGTCGGCCACATCGGCGGACTCCAGCGTGCCGAACGCCACCAGGTAGAAGCCCGTGCGGCAGCCCATGGGGCCGAAGTAGATGACGCGGCTGGACCACTCGGGGTCGTTGCGCAAAAACGTGGCGCCCAGGTGCTCGATGGCGTGCACGGCGGCCGTGTCCATGACGGGCTCGCGGTTCGGCGCGGTCATGCGCAGGTCGAACGTGGTGGTCGCGCAGCCAGTGGCCTCGTCGGCGTCGCGGCGGGACACGTACACGCCCGGCTCAAGCAGGCGATGATCAACGGAAAAGCTAGCGATGCGTTCCATAGTTGCTCCTTTGCAGAGGTTGTTGTTGCTGGTCGACGGCCTGCACAAGCGTGCGTTTCGCGAGTTGCCGCAGAAGCGCGGGCATGCGATGCGCGTTTGCGTTGCTGCGCGCGAAAGGGCGCACGCAGCACGTTTCGCGAACGTGTGCGCGATGTGCATCGCGAACACGCAGTACACATCGCGCGCTGCGAATGCGCACGCGCGCAACGCGAGTTCGCGAAAGCGCACTGGCAGGCGTTGCGAAAGCGCGCGCGGTAAGCGTTGCGAAAACCCGCGCAGTGCGCAATGCGGTCGCGATCGCACGTAGCTGTAGGTCGCCGTTGCGCGCCGCAAACCGAGGTCAGCAGACGACGCAGATGAACCGCAGCTATTGTATCCCCAATGGTCCGACGATGCCTGCGTTGCTTGTCGAAGCGTGAAATCTCCGGCAACGGAAAAGATTGCGGGTTAAGGAATGCAGAATGTAACGAGGACTTAATTTGCCGGAGTCGGCATGAGGACTTGGTGTGTGTGAGTTTTCCGGGTTATGCGAATTGGGTTTTTCGCACAACCCGGGAAACCTGCACGCGCGGGGGCATTCCGTTCGCACAACCCCGGAAACTCGCAACATCGGGGCGAAATGTGGCGCATCGGGAGCCCGCCGCCGGGCGCCTGCTGGGGTGTGCCGTGTGCCGGGCGGTTGGCTGCGGGGGCGCTTGGGGCGCGGTACCATGTGGGCATCACTGTGCGATTGGCGCCGCGGCGCCCCGAGGAGGTTTTCATGGAAGCAACCGAAAAGCGTTACTTGGAACTGCTGGCGCAATCGTTTCCCACAACCGAGGCTGCCGCCGCCGAGATCATCAACCTCAGCGCCATCCTGAACCTTCCGAAAGGCACCGAATTCTTCTGCTCCGACATCCACGGCGAGTCCGAGGCGTTCAGCCACATCCTGCGCAACGGCTCGGGCTCCATCCGCCTGAAAGTGGACGAAGCCTTCGGCGACTCGCTTTCCGAAGCCGCCAAGCGCGAGCTGGCCACGCTCATCTACTACCCGCGCGAAAAGGCGAAACTCATCCTGGCCGACGTCGACGACGAGCGCGCGTGGTACGCCACGGTGGTGCCGCGCCTTGTGGCCGTGTGCAAGCGCGCGGCCCGCAAGTACACCGCCAGCCGCGTGCGCCGCGCGCTGCCCGCCGAGTTCGCCTACATCATCGAAGAGCTCATGGACGAGGACAACCACGGCGTGGACAAGGAAGCCTACTACGCCGGCATCATCGACGCGGCCGTGCGCACGGGCCGCGGCATCGCGCTCATCGAAGCGCTTGGGCGGCTCATCCAGCGCCTGGCCATCAGCCAGCTGCACATCATCGGCGACATCTACGACCGCGGTCCGAACCCCGACGTCATCATGGAGACGCTGCGCGCGCAGCATAACGTGGATATCCAGTGGGGCAACCACGACATCGTGTGGATGGGCGCGGCGCTTGGCCAGCGTGGCTGCATCGCGCACGTGGTGCGCAACTGCGCGCGCTACGGCAACCTGTCCATCCTGGAAGACGCCTACGGCATCAACATCCTGCCGCTAGCCAGCTTCGCGCTGGACGCCTACCGCGACGACCCGTGCGTCGGCTTCGCGCTGAAGGGCAACCCCGACCTGCCGCCGTCCGAGCTGACCATGAACGTGAAAATCCAGAAGGCCATGGCCATCATCCAGTTCAAGGTAGAGGCCGCGCTCATCGACGAATATCCCGAGTTCGGGCTTGAAAGCCGCAAGCTGCTGGACAAAATCGACTACGAAGCCGGCACCGTGGTGGTGGACGGCATCACGTACTCGCTTACCGACACCGTGTTCCCCACGGTGGACCCGGCAAACCCGTTCGCGCTCACGCCGGCCGAGGAAGAGGTGATGTGCCGCCTGGAGGCCGCGTTCACCGGCTGCGAGAAGCTGCAGCGCCACATGCACTTCTTCCTGGAGGCGGGCAGCCTGTACAAAATCTGCAACGGCAACCTCATGTTCCACGCGTGCGTGCCGCTCAACGCCGACGGCAGCCTGAAGGAAGTCAACGTGTTCGGCACGCCGTACAAGGGCCGCGCGCTGTACGACGTGATGGAGCGCTACGTGCGCGCGGCGTTCTACAGCCACGACGCCGACGAGCGCCGCCGCGGCCGCGACCTTCTGTGGTACCTGTGGCTGGGCGAGGGCAGCCCGCTGTTCGCGAAAAGCAAGATGGCCACGTTCGAGCTGTACCTCATCGCCGACAAGGCCGCGCGCAAGGAAGTGAAGAACCCGTTCTACACGCTCATCGACGACGAGCAGGTCATCGCTGGCATCTTCCGCGACTTCGGCATGGACCCGGAAACGTCGCACATCGTGTGCGGGCACGTGCCGGTGAAGGTGAAGGACGGCGAGGACCCCGTGAAGTGCGGCGGGCGCGTGTTCATGATCGACGGCGGGTTCTCGAAGGCGTACCAGCCCACCACGGGCATTGCCGGCTACACGCTCATCAACAACTCGTACGGGTTCATTTTGGCTGCTCACGAGCCGCTGAAGTCGGCAGCCGCGGCCGTGAAGGAAGAGCTTGACATCCACAGCTCCCGCCGCGTGGTGGAGCGCGTGCCGCACCGCACGCGCGTGGCCGACACCGACGACGGCGCCGACATCCGCCGCCGCGTGGCCGAGCTCGAACGCCTGCTGCAAGCCTATCAAGACGGCGAAGTGGCTGAACCGGGCGTGCGCTAGGGGCGCGGACAAAGGGGAGAGGCCGCGGCAATCGGGGCCGCGGCCTTTTTTGCTCGGAGATGCCGCAAATTCGCTTGCACACTGTTTTGAGCCTTTGTTTCGACAGGCGGAGGACAGGTGTGGAGAAACGCGCTCGCACCCTCGTTCGCTCATGGCGGATGCGTGGTCTTTCGTGCTTCCGGGTGCGTTTGGTTCTGGCGCTTGCGTGGCTCGGTGTAGTATCGTGGAACATACGTCAAATTGACGAGGCTCTTACGTGGCTTTTACAGATTATGGGGAACTGAATGGCGTTAACGTTTGCTGACTTTCTTGTGCAGGCTATGGCCCAGCCGATCCTGTTCGTTATTTTGGTGCTCATCATCGGCGTCACGGCCGTGTCCGGTGCAACCGACGCGCCGAATGCCATTGCCACCGTGGTGTCAACCCGGTGTCTGAAGCCGAACGTGGCCATCGGCCTGGCGGCGGTGTTCAACTTCGTGGGCCTGGTGGGCATGACGTTCATCTCCACGGCCGTTGCGAAAACCATGTTCGGTATGGTCGACTTCTCAGGAAATACCGATGCGGCGCTGTTAGCCCTGGTGGCAGCCATGATCGGTGCCATTGGATGGGGCATATTCTGCTGGTTTTTCGGCATACCGTGCTCGAAGTCGCACTCGCTGATCGCCGGCATCACCGGCGGCGCCATCGCCATGAACGGCTGGGCGGGCGTTGTGCCCTCCGAGTGGGTGAAAGTCATTTACGGTATGGTGTTTTCCCTGGTAGCGGGTTTTCTTCTGGGCTGGGTGTTCACGAAGGTCATCGAGCGCGTGTTTAAGATGGTCAACCGCCAAGTAGCCAACACCGCCTTCACCGTCATTCAGGACATCTGCGCGTTGGCGCTGTCGTTTTTGCACGGCGCGCAGGACGGCCAGAAGTTCATGTCCATCGCCATGCTGGGCATCGCACTGTCGTTCGGCAGCTCCACGCCTGACGCGGGCGGTTTCCCCATGTGGGTCATGATTACGTGCTCGCTGGCCATTTCGGCCGGCACGGTGGTGGGCGGCAAGCGCATCATCAAGTCCGTGGGCATGGACATGGTGAAGCTGGAGAAGTACCAGGGCGTGGCCGCGAACTTCTCCACGGTGTTCACGCTGCTGTTCGCCAGCCTGACGGGCATGCCGGTTTCCACGGGCCACTGCAACACGTCGGCCATCATGGGCGTGGGTGCCAGCCGCTCCATCAAGCGCGTGAACTGGAGCATCGCGAAAAACATGCTGCTGGCCTGGGTCATCACGTTCCCCGCATGCGGCCTGATCGGTTTCGTGCTGGCCAAGTTGTTCATGATGCTGGCGTAGGCGCCGCGCAGGCGTTTCGGCTTGTTCTTTGCTCGCCATTTCCCAGAGCGAGTGCTCTTAAGTGCAAGCTGCTCCAGGCCCGGGCAAATGCCCGGGCTTTTTTGCGTTAGGATTGGGGCTCGCCTGTTCGTGGAGGTGCGCTATCTGGGCTGGCTTGTTGCCTCCCCGAATTTCCGTGCTGCTTTCTGTGGCGCTGCGTACGAAAATCGCTCATGTATGTGATTTAACTTGCCTTGCCGAGGTAGCAAGCCAAAGATGATTGCGTTTGCCCTGGTCACAGAGCAGTGGAAAAGGGGGATACTCAGCGAATCCTCAGCAAATCACACACATGAGCGATTTTTGATTTCAAGGTGGCTTGATGGGGCGTTTGGCTTGCGGCGGATTCGCGTGGCGGGCATGCTGCAGCGGGTTTTGGCGGGTTGCAAGTGGGCAAGCTAACAAGTGGGGCAAGCTGGCAAGTGGGTCAACTTAGCAAGGTGGCGGGTTGCAAGTTGGTTGCGGGCTGGCTTCGCGGCGGTGGCGCTTGCTTCGTGGGGACAACGGGGGCGTTCATGCCGGCGTCGAGGCAGGCTTGCTTGTCGGAGCTGAACGCGTTGGCCGTCATGGCGATGATGGGGATGGTGCGCCCCAGCGGGTTCTTGCCGCGGCGAATCTCGCGCGTGGCGTCGAGACCGTTCATCGCGGGCATCTGCACGTCCATGAGGATGGCGCCGAACTGCCCGGGCTCCACCTGCGCAAACGCCTCAAGCAGCGTGCGACCGTCGGGATAGATGGTGCAGCTGGCGCAGGCGCATGGCATCGCCGATGAAGTGCTCGTGGGTAAGCTCGTGCACGCGGATGGTGAACGTTTGGCTGTGGCTTTCGGCCTGCGAGCGGATGATGCTGTCGATCTGCGCAACCTGGTCGGCCAGGCTGATGGGCTCGCGGCCAAGCGTAACTTCGCTCGACTCGATTTTGCTCATATCAAGCACGTCGTTGATAAGGCTGAGCAGGTGCTGGCTGGACGTTTGGATCTTGTGCAGGTACGCGTCCATCTTCTCGGGGTCGTCCTTGTTGTGCTCCATGAGCTTGTCCACCACGTCGCGCAGCTCGCCGACCACCAGCGTCACCGACACCACTTCGCGCGCGTTGTTTTCCTTCGCGTACTTCAGCGCGACGTCCATGACGTTCGAAAGGATAGACATCTCGTGCATTGAAACCCCCTTTAGGTTCCCCTGCCTCTTGCGGCCCCTAGCTCCCCAAGGCAAGGGCCAGCGAAATGCTGGCCCTTAGTGTAGCGCGTCAGGCTAGTCGATCATGCCCGTTGCGCGGCGAACCATTGCGCGTCGAAGAACTCGTTGCGCGGCATGTCCATGCACCACAGCGCCTCCTGCGGCGTGTAGAATTCCTTGAGCATGGCCATCTCGTGGCCGCCCTCGACGGCGACTACGAGATTTTCACCGAGGTGGACTTCGAAGAGGGCAACAAGTTCGATGAATATTTCGAGGAATGGGAGGTCATCGGCAAGAAGTACTGGGAGTAGGCCCTGTACACCGCCGCCCACGAGGCGCTGCCGCAAAACCTTGCGCCGGGCCTGATCATGGCCGGCGACGTGAACGGCCTGGGCATGGAACCCGCCGCCATCTCCGGCATCTACGCCGCGAACAAGATCCTCGGCAAGACGGTAGACTAAGGCGAACTCTGGTTGCCGCCGCGTTCAGCCGCTGCGTTACCAAGCGCCCGCAGGCATTGCGCCCGCGGGTGCTTTTGCGTTTGCTGGTGGCGAAGGGACGCAGGTGTTGCGCAGCGGCACTATAATAAAGTGCTTTCAAGGTTGCGTGCGCTGCGACGGCGCGCGTTGTGCTGGCGGGTTTGCCGGCGCGTTGAGTAGGGAAGATGGGTTCATGAGCAAAAACGCTTCTCGTTTGCCGAATAAGTTGCCGTTCGTCCTGATGGGCGGCCATATTTGCGTTGACGCCTGCCAGGGCGGCCTGGCGTCGGTGCTGCCGTTTCTGGTGATCCAGTCCGGCTTTTCGTACACGGAAATCACGGCGCTGGTGCTGGCGTCGAACAGCGCGTCGGCCATCATCCAGCCGCTGTTCGGGTGGCTGGGCGACAAGAAGGCGCGGCCGTGGCTGATGGCGGTGGGCGTGGCGCTGGCGGGCATCGGCCTGGCGCTGGTGGGCGTGCTGCAGTCGTATTGGCTGGTGGTTGCGGCGGCCATGATCTCGGGTATCGGCAATGCCATGCTGCACCCCGAAGGCGCGCGCCTGGCGAACCTTACCGGCGGTGACGATAAAGCGGTCAGCATGTCGGTGTTTTCCGTGGGCGGGCAGATTGGCTTTTGCCTGGGGCCGGTGATCAGCGTGGCGGCCATCACAGCGTTTGGCCTTATCGGAACGCTGGTTTACCTGATCATTTGCATCCCGTACGCCTTGGTGCTGCTGGCGCTGACCCCGAAGTTCCGCACGTTCGGCGTGCGCGCGGCGGCGCAGGCGGCCGCCGGCGTGCGCGACCGTTGGGGCGCGTTTTCCGTGGTGCTCGGCGCGCTTTCGGTGCGCTCCATCGTGTTCTATGGCGTTACCAGCTTCTTCCCGCTGTACCTGGTGGCCACGTTCGGCGCGTCCGAGGACGCCGCGTCGCTGCTGATCACGGTGTTTTCCGTTTGCGGTGCGTTTGCCACGGCGGCGTCGGGCATGGTTTCGCACCGTATTCCCACGCCGCGGCTGATGGTGGGTTGCTTCGCGCTGATGGCGTTGGCGCTTGTTGCGTTCGTGACCTCGGGAAACGTGTGGCTGTGCGTGGTGGCGGTCATGGTGCTGGCGCCGTGCGTGAACCTGTTCAACCCGCCGGCCGTGACGCTGGGGCAGTCGTATCTGCCGGCGCACCTGGGCATGGCCTCGGGGCTTTCGTTCGGCGTGGCCGTGGCCGTCGGCGGCATCGCCTCGCCGCTTTTGGGCGTGCTGGGCGACGGCGTGGGCCTGGTGCCCGTCATTTGGATTCTGGTGGCGTGCGCGGCCGCTGGCCTGGTGTTTTCCCTCGGCGTGCTTGCCAACGAGTCCCGCTTCCGGCGCCTGAAGTAGCGCGAAGCGATATTTCGCCATCAACAAGAAAGCCTCCGAACGCGTTTGCTGCGTTCGGAGGCTTCTGCGATTCAACGGGCCTTTTGCGCCAAGCGCTATGCCTGCACCTTTGCGGCGCGCTGGGCTTGCATCCAGTCGGCCAGGGCGGCGATGCCCTTGTCGTGTTTGGCGTCCGTCTCGAAAATCTCCAGGTTGGGGTTGAGCATGCGCGCGTGCTCTTTCAGACGGTCCATGTCGAAGTCCTCGTTCAGCGGCAGGTAGTCGCACTTCGTGACCACCAGCGCGTCGACGGCGGCGAACATGGGCGGGTACTTCATCACCTTGTCCCAGCCCTCGGGCACCGACAGCAGCATGATGCGCGTGTGCGCTCCCGTGTCGAAGTCGGCGGGGCACACCAGGTTGCCGATGTTTTCCAGGAACAGGTAGTCGAAGCGGTCGCCCTCGAAGGCCTTGAACGCGGCCTCGACCATGCGCATTTCCACGTGGCACACGCCGCGCGTGTTCAGCTCCACCGACGCCACGCCGGCTTCTTTGATCTTCAGCGCATCGACGTCGGATTCCAGGTCGGCCTCGATGACGCCCAGCTCGCCGGCGGCCCGGGCGCGCAGCTCGCGGATGAGCGCGAGCAAAAGCGTGGTCTTGCCGGCCCCGGGGCTTGCCATGACGTCGACGAAGAACGTGCCCTCGGCGGCACGCGCGGCGCGGAATGCGTCGGCGGCCTCGTCGTTTGCGGCCAGGATGTTCTGCTTCACTTCTATGATGCGGGTGTGTTCCATGATGTCTCCTTCGCGGCGCGCACAGGCGCGCGGGTTTCTTCGTTGTCCCATGATAGCCCGGCGGTCGGGCGCTCGCAATCGCGGCGGGACGTTTCAACAATTGTGTCGCAAACGCCGGCGTCGGCGGGGTGGCGCAGCGTTTGCTACAATCGGCGAAAACGTAAACGGTTGAAGGAGTTCCCATGTTCCGACCTGTCAGGAAGAAAAGCAACGCCATCGACGACGCGGCGGCGCGCGAGCTTTTGGCGCGCGAGCGGCGCGGCGTGCTGGCGGTTACCGGCGACGACGGCTACCCGTACGCCGTGCCCGTCAACTACTTCTACGACGCCGATGCCGGCAAAATCTACCTGCACGGCTCGAAGCGCGGGCACAAGGTGGATGCTATTGGCCGCAACGACAAGGTGTGCTTCACCGTGTATGGCAACGAGCACGTTGACCAGGCCGAACCCTGGGCCCCGTACATGCAAAGCGCCGTGGTGTTCGGGCGCTGCAAGTTGATCGACGATCCCGATGAGGCAGCGGCGAAGATGCGCCAGCTGGCGGGCAAGTACTACCCCAGCGCTGACCTGGTGGAAGAGGAAATCTCCCATTCCCTCAAGGCCATGTACCTGTACGAGATTACCATCGAGCACCTAACCGGCAAGCAAGTGCAGGAAAAGTAGGGAAGGCCCTGCGTGCGGAAGGGCGTGTGGTTTGCTCTCTTGAGCGAAAACGAGCCGGCTTCATGGGGCGAAGTCGGCTCGTTTGGCCACTGGCTTGTTTTTTGCGAAGAGTCAGGACGTTGCGCTCGGGGAAAAGCGGACGTGGTTGCGAAGAGGGGCCATTCGTCGCTTTCGGTCGTTCGGGCGGAGTGGGCCCGTCCGTTGCGCTACTTGCGTTTCTTCCGCGCGCCGTCTAGGCGGAACGGTTTCAGGTAGCAGGTCATGGCGGCGGTGAGTACCAGGGCTACGGCTTCGGCTACCAGGATGGACAGCCAGATGCCGTCGGCGCCAAGCACCAGCGGCACTAACAGCACGGCGCCGATTTCGCAGATGAACGTGCGCACGAACGAGATAAGCGCGCTGACGTGGCCGTTTCCCACGGCGGTGAACAGCGACGAGCCGTACACGTTGAAGCCCATCACCAGCAGCGCGAACGAGTACAGCAGCGCCGCGTGCACCGTCAGCTCAAGCAGCCCGGCGTCGTAGCCCACGAACAGCGTGGCAAGCGGCGTGACGAGCACCCGCGTCAGCGCGAACATGCCCATGCCGGCCACACCGACGATGAGCAGGCTTTTCCGGAACAAGCTGGCCATCTCTTCGCCGTTGCGCGCGCCCAGGTGGTAGCTCATCAGCGGCGCGCAGCCCGTGCAGTACCCCAAAAACACCGCCGCGAACAAGAAGCCCGCGTACATGATGACGCCGTAGGCTGCCACGCCCGGCTCGCCCAGGTAGGCCAGCAGCTGGATGTTGTACACCATGGCCACCACCGACGACGCGATGTTCGACACCATCTCCGACGAGCCGTTCCAGCACGCGCGCCCGAGCGTGCGCCAATCGAAGCGTGTGCGCACGAGGCGCAGGTTGCTCGTGTTCTTCCGCATGAAATACACGAGCGGGATAAGCGCGCCGGCCGCCTCGCCGGCCATGGTGCCGATGGCGGCGCCGGCCACGCCCAGCCCCGCGCCCACGATGAGCACCGCGTCCAGCACGATGTTCACCATGCCGGCCACCACGGTGACGCCGAATGCCATGTCGGGCTTGCCGGCGGTCATCATGAGCTCCTGGAACAGGTACTGCAAAATGGTGAACGGCACGCTCATGACCAGGATGGATCCGTACACGATGCCGTCTTCGAGCATCTGGCCGCTTGCGCCCAGCGCCGCCAGCAGCGGGCGCAGCGTCGCCGTGCCCAGGATGGCGAATGCGATGCCGCCGAAGAGCGCGGCGAACACCAGCATGGAGAACCGCTCGTTGGCCAGCTTGCGGTTGCCTGCGCCCAGCGTGCTGGCCACGATGGCGTTGCCGCCCGTTCCCAGCATGAAGCCGAGCGAGCCCAGAATAGCGGGGATGGGGTAGGCGAAGTTCACGGCCGCCAGCGCCGTAGCGCCGCACCAGTTCGACACGAAGAACCCGTCGATCATGACGTACAGCGACATGAACACCATCATGCCCACCGACGGCAGCGTGAAGCGCAAAAGCTTGGCGAACGTGAAGTGCTGAGCCATATTCTGCGCCATGGCTTACACCAGGCCTTTCTCGGCAAGGGCGTTTGCAAGCGCGTTGCGGTAACGCTCGAGGAGGTCAAGCGCCTGCGCAAGTTCGGCAGGAGAGAACGCGTGCATGGCGGCCGTTTCGGCCTCGATGACGGGTCGCACCTTCTCGGCCACCAGCGCGCGGCCGGTGGCGGTAAGGCTGATGGTGGTCGTGCGGCCCGGGCCGGCCGTTTTCTCGAGGATGCCCTGCTCGCACAGCCGTTTGATGGATGAGTTGATGGTTTGCTTGCCCATCCAGCAGCGCTCGCACAGGTCCTTCTGCGAGCATCCGTCGCCGTAAGCCTCAAGCGCGTACAGGATGTCGAACGCGCTGTCGGAAAGCCCCACGTGCACGGCCGCCCGCGTGAATATGCTGTCGATATCTTTCTCCAGGTTGTTAAGGCGCCTCTGCCGCTCCTCGACCATGGTTTGCACCGTCCTTGGTATGATTTCGTACTATAACAGTCCGAAATCATACCAAAACCGCGCATAACGTCAACCCGCAGGCAGTGTGCGTTTCGTGGAACACACGATTGCAGCAGGTTTTTCGCGCCCGGTTTCCAAAAATCGCTCATGTATGTGATTTGCGGGCAATGCGCGGACTAGCCATGAACTTAGCGGTCTTTTGACCTGGGAAAACGCCAACCTAAAACGGACGCTACCGAGCGTGCAGGCATTAAATCACATACATGAACGGTTTTTGATTCAGCAGCCTGCAGCAGGCTTGGTCCCAGCATTGGTGCAAGGGCCAGAATAGGGGCAGTTTGTTTTTTCTGCCCGGTTCTATGAGCCCGATTGAGTTTGTACCTCGTTGGTTTGCTCTTAGTTTGCACCAGCACTTCAAGGGCGGGGTGCGGAGAGCGTTAGCATCAAGTGCTTGGATGCGCAGTCTCGATTGGGCTTTGTCCTCGGCCGGCTTGCAGCTAGTTTAACGCCAGCGTTGCGAAGGAGGGGGGGTGGGGCAAAGCGGTTTTCGGACGCTCGGTTGTACGAACTCGCTCGAGTTTGGGACTTGTTGAGAAGAGGCGGCGTACTCGTCGATTTGGCAAGAATCTGACCTGGGAAAATGCAAAGCGTGGTCGCTGGCTATCTCGCGGATACGAATTAAGTCCCAAACTCGAGCGAATTTGGGACATCGGCGGTTCGTCGCGCTTTGCGTCAGAGCTGCAAGGGTGGGGCGGTGGCGGGTTCGGGGCTTCGGCGGCTGTCCGCTAGCTCAACACCAGCGCTACCAGGATGGGAATCAAGGCGAACGAGGCGATGGTGCTCAAAATCGTGCCTTTCGCCGTTAGCTTGGCGTCGTGGCCGTACATGCCGGCGAACATGGGCGCAAGCGAGCCGACGGGCATGGCCAGCATCACCACGGCAATTCCCAGGATGACGGTGTCGCTTACGAACGGCGCCAGCGCGTAGTACACGCCCAGCGGCAGCAGGAAATGGCGCAGCGCGATGAACGGGTAGATGCGCCATTCGCTCATCACGTCGGCCAGGCGCGAGTTCGCCACGATCACGCCCACCATCATCATGGCCAGCGGCGCGGTCAGCCCGCCGAGCATGTTCAGCGAGTCCTCCGCGAACCCCGGCAGCCGGATGTGCGCGAACACCAGCGCCAGCGCGATGGCCGATGCAACCATCGAGGGGTTCACCACCGAGCGCAACGCGTTGCGCAGGCCGCCGCCTTGCTCCTGACCGCCTGCAAGCAGGCCGAAGCCCACGCTGTAGAACAAGATGCTGTGGCCCATGATGAACACGCTGGAGAACAGCACCGTTTCGTTGCCGTACAGCGCCGCGATGACGGGGATGCCCAGAAAGCCCAGGTTGGAGCAGATGCTCATGAACAGGTATACGGTGCGCTGGGCTTTCGGCGCGCGCAGCACGATGCCGCACAGTACGCCGACGGCAAGCATGACCAGAAACGCCGCGAAGCCAAGGCCGATCGATAGCGCGGTCAGCCCGCCGAGCGCCGACGCGTCAAGCGCGCCGGCCGACGCCACGATCATGCACGGCAACGTGATGTTGTTGATGACCTGGGAAAGTTTGGCTCGCACGCCCTCGTCAAGGTAACCGAGCTTCGTGGCAACAATGCCAACGACCACGACGATAAGCAGAACGGTCATCTGCGAAATGGCGGCGGATAAATCGACCACGGGTATCCTTTCGATAGAAGCAAACGAACGCATCCTACACCTTAAAGCTTGCTTCAGGTCAAAAAGAGGCGTGCGGCGATGACGTTGGCGATAGGGGGATGCGCTTGGAATTGCGTTGCGGCTGTATTGTCCGCCTCGCGCTTGGTGTGAGGTTTTGGTTCGTGAAGGTGGTGCCGGGATTCGCTCAAGCGATTCTTAGTGCTGCCGTTTTTCGCGGTCCTCCGTGGCTAGAAATCGGGCTTTCTGTAGATGCTTTCGGTCTGCGCAACATTTTGGGCAAGGATCTGGAGTTCCTGTATCGTCGAAGAGTGCAAAACGCTTGATGATGGCAAGAATCCGGTGATGCTGTACTCGTTTGGGGGCTTATGGTGATGCAGAATCACCGGATTCTTGCCATGAGAGCCCTAGTTGTTGTCGGCGGCTACAGAAATGCCGGATTCTTGCCAGGCAGGTGGCGCCTCTATGTTAAACCACCGTTGACATAGTCCCACGTGCGGGACAGGTGAGGAAGGGCCCTCCTGCATCATCGATATCGACCAAGAAATCGAGATGCGAGGAGGGCCCGTGGACCCCATTCTATCCGAAATCACGTCTAGGATGACGCGCGAGGAGAAGCTCGCGCTCGTGGCCGAGCTCAAGGCGGCGATCGCCGACGAGATGGCCTCCGACGCGCTTGCGGGCGCCGACGGGCAGGCCGGCGCGTGCCCGCGCTGCGGCTGCGGGCGCTCGGTGCGCAAGGGCCGCGGGCGCTCGGGCGATCGGCGCCGGCGACGCCGGCCTGGCGCCGCTCGCCGCCGTGCCCAGGGGCAGCTCCTTCGTCACCGACGACAACCCCGCCTACGTCGGCGCGACCGCGGGGTGGGCGGCGCACCGGTCGGTGAAGGCGGGCGGGCCGGCGGCCGCCGACATAAACGCGGTGAACGCCCTGCACTCCCGGCTGCGCGGGTTCCTGGCGCCCATGCACGGCGTGTCCACGCGCAGGCTGCAGCGCTACCTGGACTGGTTCTGCTGGCGCGAGCAGTTCAAGCGAGGCGGGCGCGACCGCAGGCAGCTCCTGTTCCGCCACGAGGCCGAAGGCGAGTATTTCTACACGAGGAGGATCACCCACATCGAGCCTCATCCCGATTACAGCTGGTGGGTACGACAGATGTCAACGGTGGTTTAACATAGAGTAATGGAAACCGATGGATTCGATGTCATGACGGCAACGCAGATAATTCAATCAGCGGGCGTGAACAGGTCGACCTTCTACGCGCACCACGCTGATAAGTACGAATTGTTAAACAAGCAGGTCGATCAACTAATAGGGAAACTTACGGACGCCGCCTACCGCCATGCGCCGATGACCTAGGAAGGTTCTATTGCGTTTGCTGGCGGCGAGCTTCAAGCTTATTTAACGAACATAGGAGCGATCTTCGAGCAAGACGCCGAAAAATACCAAATCATTCTGCCTGAACATGCCGAATTGCTATGCAGCAAATTCGAAGGCGCTGCGCATGCCGTTTGGGAAAAACTCGGCATCATCGAAACGCTTACGGTTCCAGAGCGCTACGTGCGTGCCGCCGTTTGCGGCATGATATCGAGCCTTATCGTAGAATGGCTTGGCTCCGAGGGCGCTAGAGCACCTGAGCAATTCGCCGATGTCGCATCGAACCTCATCGCGCCCTTGGCGCATGCCGTTACAAGCGGTTAAGCGTGATTGCGGCGTGTGAATTCGCCCAGCACCCGCTACGAAGATTCGACTTGGGGCATCCCGCTTTTTGCACGGTTTGTACCAAAGATCAACAACCAGAGCATGGGAAACGCAGTATAACAGCGAGTTTCGGGAGGCGGTTCTTCTAGGGGGTCGATAAGATCGTCTGCCTCTCCGGCTTCTTGCATGCTTTCTTGACAGGTGACCGAACGGTAACTAAAATAGGTTACCGTTCGGTCACCTAGCATGGAGAGGACTGATATGGAACCGAGCACGAAGGATCGAATCACGGAAGCGGCGCTTCGGTTGTTCTCTGAAAAGGGATACCTGGGCGCGTCTTTGAGCGATATCGCGAAGCAGGTCGGAATCTCGAAGGCTGCCCTTTACAAGCATTTCGCCAGCAAACAAGAGATCTTGGATTGCATCGTTGCGCGAATGGACGAGCTGGACTCTGAGCGGTCGCAACGTTTCTCCATGCCGGGGAACGAGCTGGACGGCGCTGCTGCTTATAAGGAGATTCCCGCCGAGAAGATTCGCGCTTACAGCAAGGCGCAGTTCCTGCATTGGACGGAGGAGGAGTTCCCCTCCCGTTTTCGCAGGATGCTGACGTTGGAGCAGTATCGGGATCCGGGCATGGGCGAGCTATACCAAAAGTACTTGGTGGGCGGTCCCGTTGAATACATGACGACGGTGTTCGGCGAGATTACAGGCTCTGGAGATGCGGCTTGGCAGCTTGCGCTGGAGTTCTATGGGCCGATATTCCTGCTATACGGCTTGTCTGACGGGGGAATGAGCGAAGCGCGCGCGATGGAGCTGCTGGACGATCATGCGAGCCGATTTATCGACCGGATGGAAGCAGGAAGGGCTTGTTGCACAGCGGGCAAGGAGGGTTCCCGATGACGAAGCTTTACTTCGGCGATGTAACCACCATAGCCACAACGCTCATGATCCTTGCCCTTGTCGTCTTCATCGGCTACACGATCGTTGACCGCGGCAGTGTCCAACACTGGGGAATGCGGGGGCTGCTGCTCCTCGTGTTTGGCCTTGTCGTTTGCTGTTTCGCGGCGGCGCGCGACGGGTTGGACAAGACCATCCAGTCCTCCATCGATGGGAGTTGCGCGGCTGGGCTGTTCCCGCTGGTCAGCATCCCAACCGTTGTAGGGTGCATTGGCGCTCTTGTCATCATCGCGTCTGCAATCGCCATGCTCATCGTCAGCTCGCAACAGGCTAAGGAGCTCTGTTTTTGGCTTATGGCGTCAGGCGTTGCCGCGAAGATCGTGGTCGTGGAAATCGCGAGAGTCATTGCGCTGTAAGCCCGACCGATAGCAAAATGCATGGAAAGGAGCGACTGTGAACTGCCCTGAATGTGGCGCGAGCATGGAGCAAGGTTGGTTGTTTGCCAGCAAAGACGGCGCTTTCGGGTTCGCAAGGCGGGTTCCCAGTGTTTTCGAGAACGCGCGGAATGCCGAGGGGTTCGTGCAAATCACCGAACCGAAACTGGGATGCCGGACTAGCGCGCAAGCTTGGCATTGCGCGGGCTGCAAGGTTGTTGCACTCAAACACTAGTTCCCACCACGCTCTGCGCCGATTCGCTTGCCCCGCCCTCAATCGTGCTCGACCCGCACGCCCCGCTCGCGGCTGCGCGCAATCTGCGCCTGCAAAAACCGCTTGTGCTGCAATGCGGACGCCAGAGATTAATGCACGGTCCCCGTCCGGTAGTCGTGGGCATAGCCCTGTTCCGCCGCAAATGCGCGCATGGCGTCTATGGTCGCCGGCTCGCCGTCGTAGGGCCCGGTGTGCATGCACTGAATGCATAGTTAGTACTGGCTGCCTAGAGGCGGGCGCCCATTTCGCGGGCTTGCTCGACTGCTCGGGCGACCGCCTCGCAGCCAGGCGACTGGACGCCGTGCACGAACAGCGAGCCGGCGTCCCGCCAGCCGAGATAGCGCAGGTCGGTGGCCCACCATGCTTTGATGCCGTCCATGAACGAGGCATCTGGGTTGAACCCCGTTACGAAAAGGAATGCGCGCTTGCCAGTGCCGCGCACGAACGCGTCGATGCCGTGCAGGCGGCTCACCGCGGCGAGCAGCTGCGGTGACGGCGCGTGGTAGTAGAGCGGCGTTGCGTAGACGACGGCGTCGGCATCGATGATAGCGGCTCCTATTTCCGCGAAGTCGTCGTCAAAGACGCAGGGGGTCTTCGCCCCGTTGCATTTCATGCACCCGATGCAGGGATGCACGCTCGCTCTGCCCGCGTCGAAAGCGGAGACCTGATGTCCTGCGGCGCGCGCCCCGTCGGCGAACGCGTCGGCGATCTTCGACGAGTCGCTTCGCCTCCCGCGCGGGCTTCCCTTGAGGATCACGACTTTCAAGCTACTCGCTCCCCTCGGGGATGTCGATGCGCTCGATCTTGAAGATTACCGGGCGCGTGCCATCGTTGCAGCAGCAGATCATCTCGTTTTCCCGCTCCATCCATCCCCGCATGATCGAGCCGCCCTGCAGGCCCGCGTAGATGTAGCGCGAGACGGCGTCCCATGCCTCCGAACAGTGGGGGCGCTTCGGGCCGCCAGCGACGGTGTCGGGGTCGGCGTCGGTCCTCGTCAGGGTGCCGAGGCCCCCTTGCCAGAAATGGTCGTTGTCGCCGCCGCGCTCGAACAGGAACTCGTCGCCCACGTTGTAGCAGGGGCACGCTCCCGCCTGCTTGTCTGCACAGTAGCGCTCCTGCAGCTCGGGGAACAGCTTCTTGTCGATTACCGTCATTTTCACCTGGTGCTTCATGGTGGACCTGCCTTTCTTCCGAATCACGAAGTAGTATGTTCAAAACTGGGTAAAGATGCGAGTACGCACCTTTAAGATAGGTACATTACCGAAGTAGAGCGCAAGGGGGGCTTCATGACGGGGGCAAAGGAAGGGGTCGCGTTCGCGCGCAACGGCATCGAGAACACAGGGTTCGCGTACGCGTTCTCCCTTATAGAGGGCAAGTACAAGCTGCCGGTGCTGTTCTGTCTGTACCTGGACGGCACGACGCGCTACAACGAGCTGAAGCGCAAGCTTGCGCCTGCCACATACAAGTCGCTCACCTCCGCGCTGAGAGGTTTGGTTGCCGACGGTCTCGTCAAGCGCGTCGAGTATCCTCAGGTGCCGCCAAAAGTGGAGTACAGTCTGACCGAGCGCGGCATGTCGCTCATGCCGGTGCTTGACGAGCTCTGTCTTTGGGGCGAGGCCCATCGTAACGACGCAGTTCCGTCGTCGGACTGGTAGGTGTACACGGTGGGATATGCCTTGCCCATGTGTGTTGGCGTTTGCTTGAAGTCATCGGGAGGCAATGAAGCGAGAGTCGGCCCGCGCAAGGAGCCGACGCCGCGCGGACGAGGCGGAGGCGCGCTTCGAGCAGCGCAAGCAGAAGCATCGCGGGCATTGATTGACATCTGCGGAGACCCATATATAGCAGCAGGCGTAGTTCCAATTGAAACCACGCCTGCAATCTGCGCTATAGCGTCATATCGAACGTCTATCCTATTCCCACTCGATGGCTCTGTATTTGTCGTCCCGTCATTCTAGTTGCACCCAG
>ERZ1034984.266-NODE-266-length-59141-cov-24.904427_pt1 | contig 59141 bp, 43 predicted proteins | sample MGYA00520589_ERZ1034984 | MGnify/ENA primary metagenome ERZ1034984 (study PRJEB33766, sample SAMN09781790) | gut metagenome | biome: gut microbiome | host: Homo sapiens | place: Madagascar | study: EMG produced TPA metagenomics assembly of the PRJNA485056 data...
ATAGATAAAAGAGCCGTAAAGAAAATTGTAGAAGTATAAAGATTCCATTAAAATTAGTCAGCCAACGCCCAAAAAATGCCGGACAACACCAGCTCAAAAATGGTACTGTCCAGCATTCATTGCTTCGCAAACGCTAATTTTCCGAAGAAAACAAATAATCCGAACCCATCTCCTATCGGAAACAAGTTCGGATTATTTTTGTTTGGTCCGAGTGGCGAGAATCGAACTCACGGCCTCTTGAACCCCATTCAAGCGCGCTACCAAAACTGCGCTACACCCGGATATCGCGTCCGCCTTCCTACCGAAGCGTGGCGACAAAAAATATTATACGCGAAACAAGGGTGTTTGTCAACAGTTTTTTGAAAGTTTTGCAGCTTTTTGCAAAACGAGCAGATGTGCGTTATTTCTTTTTCGTCTTCTTGGCGGGAGCATTTACGGCGGCCTCGGCTTCCTGCGCACGCAGGAGCTTATCCTTTTCCAAAAGCGGCTTCAGGTACTGGCCGGTGAAGCTGCTCTCCACCTCAGCCACCTGCTCCGGAGTGCCCTCGGCGACGATGAGGCCGCCCGCGCCGCCGCCTTCGGGGCCGAGGTCGATGATGTGGTCGGCACACTTGATGAGGTCGAGGTTGTGCTCGATGACAATGACGGTATTGCCCGCATCCACCAGCTTCTGCAGCACTTCGATCAGGCGGTGGACATCCGCGATGTGCAGACCGGTGGTCGGCTCGTCGAGGATGTAGACTGTCTTGCCGGTGCCGCGGCGGGCCAGCTCATTGGCCAGTTTGACGCGCTGGGCCTCGCCGCCGGAAAGGGTGGTCGCACTCTGGCCCAGCGTCACATAACCCAACCCCACGTCCAGCAGGGTCTGCAATTTGCGGGCGATCTTGGGCTGGTTGGCAAAGAAGACCACCGCCTCCTCCACGGTCATGTTCAGAACGTCAGAGATGGTCTTTTCCTTATACTTCACTTCCAGCGTCTCGCGGTTGTAGCGGGCACCCTTGCAGACTTCGCAGGGGACGTAGACGTCCGGCAGGAAGTGCATTTCGATCTGCAGGATGCCGTTGCCCTCACAGGCCTCGCAGCGGCCGCCCTTGACGTTGAAGCTGAACCGGCCGGGGCCGTAGCCGCGCATTTTAGCGTCCTGCGTTTCGGCAAAGACGGCGCGGATATCGTTGAACACCCCGGTGTAGGTGGCCGGATTGGAGCGGGGCGTGCGGCCGATGGGCTGCTGGTCGATGCCGATGACCTTATCGACAAATTCCAGCCCCTCTACCCCGTCGCATTTGCCCGCACGGGCGCGGGCACCGTTCAGCTCGCTGGCCAGCGTCTTGTACAGGATCTCGTTGATGAGGCTGGACTTGCCGGAGCCGGAAATGCCGGTGACGCAGATGAACTCACCCAGCGGGAAGCGGACGTCGATGTTGCGCAGATTGTTCTCCCGCGCCCCCCGGACGGTCAGGTAGTTGCCGCTGCCCGCGCGGCGGATCTCCGGCACAGCGATCCGCTTGCGGCCGGACAGGTAGTCGCCGGTGATGCTCCGCTTGGCCTTGCAGATGTCCTTGACGCTGCCCGCCGCCACGATCTCGCCGCCGTGAACGCCCGCGCCGGGGCCCACATCTACGATATAGTCGGCGTTGCGCATGGTGTCCTCGTCGTGCTCGACCACGATGACCGTGTTGCCGAGATCGCGGAGGTTTTTCAGGGTCGCAATGAGCTTGTCGTTATCCCGCTGATGCAGACCGATGCTCGGCTCATCCAGCACGTACAGCACGCCGGAAAGCGCACTGCCGATCTGGGTGGTCAGGCGGATGCGCTGACTTTCACCGCCGGAAAGGGTGCCCGCCGAGCGGGCCAGCGTCAGGTAATCCAGACCCACGCTCTGCAGGAATTGCAGCCGGTTCTTGATCTCCTTCATGATCTGGCCGCCGATCTGCCGCTGCTTTTCGGTCAGATTCGGCTCATTTTTTGCAATGAACTCCAGCTCCTCTCGGATGGACATTTCGCAGAATTCACTGATGTTCTTATCCCCGATGGTCACGGCCAGCACCACCGGCTTCAGTCGGCGGCCATGGCAGTCCGGGCACTCGACGCCGGACATGAAGCTGCCGATCTCTTCTTTCATCCACTCGCTGTTGGTCTCGCGGAAGCGGCGCTCCAAGTTCTCGACGATGCCCTCAAAGCTGTTATAGTAGACGCCGCTGCCGAACTCGTTGGTGCGGTGCATCTCGATCTTTTCGCCGTTGGTGCCGTAAAGGATGGCGTTCACGGCCTCGGTGCTCATCTCCTTGATGGGCGTATCCAGCGTGAAACCGTACTTTTTGCCAAGACCGAGGTAGTACATCTCGGACACCGACCCTTCGGCGTAGTACCAGCCGCTGGCCTTGATGGCCCCCTGCCGGATGGACAGGTTCCGGTTGGGCAGGATGCGCTCCTCGTCCACCCGCATAAACGTACCGAGGCCGGTGCACTTTTCGCACGCGCCCAGCGGGTTGTTGAAGGAGAACAGCCGGGGCGACAGGTCGCCGATGGAGATGCCGTGCTCCGGGCAGGCGAAGTTCTGGCTGAAGGTCATGCACTCGCCGCCGATGACGTCCACTTCGGCGATGCCGCCGGTGAGAGCCAGCGCCGTTTCCAGCGAATCGGCCAGACGGCCCCGGATGCCCTTGCGCATGGCGAGGCGGTCCACGACGATCTCGACGGTGTGTTTGATGTTCTTTTCCAGTGTGATCTCCTCATCGAGGTCGTAGAGATTTCCGTCGACGCGGACGCGGGAGTAGCCGCCCCGCCGGGCCGCGTCCAGTTCCTTCTGCTGGGTGCCCTTGCGCTGGCGCACCACGGGGGCCAAGATCTGAAACTTTGTACCCTCGTCCAGCTTCAGGACGGCGTCCACCATCTCGTCCACGGTCTGCTGGCTGATGACCCGGCCGCAGACCGGGCAGTGGGGCACGCCCACGCGGGCGTACAGCAGACGCAGATAATCATAAATTTCCGTCACGGTGCCCACGGTGGAGCGGGGGTTGTGGCTGGTGGTCTTCTGGTCGATGGAAATAGCCGGCGACAGACCGGTGATCTCGTCCACATCGGGCTTGTCCATCCGGCCAAGGAACATCCGGGCATAGCTGGACAGGCTCTCGACGTAGCGGCGCTGGCCGTCGGCGTAAATGGTATCGAAGGCAAGGCTCGACTTGCCCGAACCGGACAGGCCGGTCATGACGATGAGTTTTTCGCGCGGGAGGGTCAGATCTACGTTTTTCAGGTTGTGCTCCCGCGCCCCTTTGATGACGATCTTATCGTTTGCCAAGGTACTTTCTCCCTCTTCTCTGTGTCTGTGCATGGTTTTGCTTGCGCTCCGTTTCCGCGTCGGAGTCCACGGTGGGGTTCTCGCCCCGGCGCAGACGGTCGATCTGGTCGCGCAGGAAGGCCGCGTGCTCAAATTCCAGCAGCTTGGCGGCCTCCTTCATCTCGCGGGTCAGGCGCTCAATGGCCGCTTCGCGCTCCATCTTGCCCATCCGGCGGGTGTTCCGCTTCGCATTCTCGGCCTTGTCGCTGATCTCGATGGAATCCGGGATGGCTTTCACGATGGTCTTGGGCACGATGCCGTGGGCCTCGTTGTAGGCCATCTGGATGGCGCGGCGGCGCTCGGTCTCGGTGATGGCGCGATCCATGCTGTCCGTCACCTCGTCCGCATACATGATGACCAGACCTTCGGCGTTGCGGGCCGCGCGGCCGATGGTCTGGATGAGGCTCGTCTCGCTGCGCAGGAAGCCCTCCTTATCGGCGTCCAGAATGGCCACCAGACTGACCTCCGGCAGGTCGAGGCCCTCCCGCAGCAGGTTGATGCCCACCACCACGTCGATGGAGCCGAGGCGGAGGTCTTTGATGATCTCCATCCGCTCGAAGGTATCGACTTCGTGGTGCATATACTTGACCTTGACCCCCTGTTCCGTCAGGAAATCCGTCAGGTCCTCGGCCATTTTCTTGGTCAGGGTCGTCACCAGCACCCGCTCGTTCTTTGCGGTGCGGGCGTTGATCTCGCCCAGCAGGTCGGTGACCTGCCCTTCCACCGGGCGCACCGAGATGAGCGGGTCCAGAAGGCCGGTGGGCCGGATGACCTGCTGGGCCACTTGGGTGCTGTTCTGGCGCTCGTACTCGCCGGGGGTGGCCGAAACGAAGATCATCTGGTTCAGCTTCGACTCCACCTCCTCAAATTTCAGGGGGCGGTTGTCGAACGCCGAGGGCAGACGGAAGCCGTACTCCACCAGCGTTTTCTTGCGGGCATAGTCGCCGCCGTACATGGCGCGCACCTGCGGCAGGGTGACGTGGCTCTCATCCACAAAGAGGAGAAAATCCTTCGGGAAATAATCCAGCAGCGTGGTCGGCATACTGCCCGGCGCGCGGCCCGACAGCACCGCCGAATAGTTTTCGATGCCCTTGCACATGCCCACCTCGGTCAGCATCTCCATGTCGTAATTCGTCCGCTGCTGGATGCGCTGGGCCTCGATGAGCTTGCCCTCGGCGGTGAACTGCTTCACCTGCTGGTCGCACTCGGCGCGGATCTTTTCCAGCGCCTTCGCCTTTTTCTCGGCGCTGACGATGTAGTGGCTGGCCGGGAAGATGGCCACATGCTTGACCACATTCTGCTTGGCCCCCGTGACCGGGTTGAACTCGATGATGCGGTCGATCTCGTCCCCGAAAAACTCCACCCGGATGGCGAGGTCACTCATATAGGCAAGGTAGATGTCCACCGTGTCGCCGTGGACCCGGAACTTGTTGCGGATAAAATTGATGTCGTTGCGCTCATATTGCAGCGTCACCAGCCGCTTGCACAGCTCATCCCGCTCCATTTCCATGCCGGGGCGGAGGCTGATGACCATGCTGCGGTAGTCGATGGGGTCGCCCAGCGAATAGATGCAGGACACCGACGCCACAATGATGACGTCCCGCCGCTCGGACAGAGCCGCCGTCGCCGAATGGCGCAGCCGGTCGATCTCGTCGTTGATGGCGCTGTCCTTTTCAATATAGGTATCGGTGCTGGGGATATAGGCTTCCGGCTGGTAGTAATCGTAGTAGGAAACAAAATACTCCACCGCATTGTCCGGGAAAAAGGACCGGAACTCGGTGCAGAGCTGGGCCGCCAGCGTTTTGTTATGAGCCAGCACCAAGGTGGGGCGGTTGCACTGGGCGATGACGTTTGCCATCGTAAAAGTCTTGCCGCTGCCGGTGACGCCCAGCAGGGTCTGGCACCGGTCGCCGCGCTCCACTCCCTCCACAAGCTGCTGGATGGCCTGCGGCTGGTCGCCCGTCGGGGCATAGTTCGACACCAGATGGAACTTCTCGTCTGCCATCACCGCACTCTCCTTTCTGTCAGAACCACAAATAGTTGTGTTTTTTCATGCTCAGTATAGCACAACTATTTTATATTGTAAACAAAAAGATTCAATACGGCCTCAGCATCTCCCCTGTTGCAAAGTCATAGAAGGGCAGCCGATTCTCATCCCGCATGGAGAAGTACTCGCTCTCGGTCAGGATGATGTGGTCCCGCAGATGCACCCAGACCAGCCCCAGCGCCCGCACGATGTTCTCGGTGGCCTGAATGTCCTCCCGCGAGGGCAGGGCCATGCCGTTGGGATGGTTGTGGCAGAGCACCACGCTGTCCGTGCCGCCCTTCAGCGCCGCGGCCACCACGTCCTTGATGGCAAGGCTGACCCGGTCGCCGGTGCCGTCCTTGAGCCAGAGGGTCGCCTTGATGCGGCTGCGGCCGTCCAGCGCCAGCAGCAGTGCCCGCTCCTGCTCCGCCCCGGCAAATAACCGGAGAAGATAGACCGCCAACTGCTCCGTGGTCTTGAAGCTGATCTTCCCGTTGGTGCGGCATTGGGTATAGTATCGGCTGACCGCCGGTAAAAGATGCAGCATCCGCGCTGTGGCGGGGCCGACGCCCTCCACCGTCAGCAGGTCTTCTTCGGTGGCTTCCAGCACCCCGGCAAAATCGCCGAACCGGCCCATGAGGTCATGGGCCAGTTGGTTCGTATCTTTCCGCGCGTTGGTGATGTACAGCAGGTATTCCAGCGCCTCATGGGGTTCCAGACTGTCGAAGCCCTGCTGCTCTACCCTCTTCCGCATCCGCTGGCGGTGCCCTTCGTGGGTCTTCTTTTCTTCGGCCATGGGTCGGCTCCTTTCGCGCATTCTTCCTTTTAATAGTACCCGATTTTTCCCAAAACACAAGAGTCCCGCCCAAATTTTCGCGTTGACTTCGCAAATCCGGTGGTTTATTATAGAAAAAGAGGACCCGATCCTTCCTACGGCCTCTCAGGCGCTTTGCGCCAGCTCCCCTTGCAGGGGAGTCCTTGGCATAAGGATAAACTCTTACTTTTGAATCGAAGGACTCTGTTTTATGAAACAATTTACCGCCACTGCCAACGATGAGGGAGTGCGCCTGTCCCGCTTTGTACAGAGCGTGACCCGCGATTTTCCCACCAGTCTGCTCTATAAAAGCTTCCGCAATAAGCGCATCAAGGTCAACGGCAAAAAGGGTGCCCCCGAAGACCGCCTCAAGGCCGGGGACCTCATTGAGCTGTACATCAACGACGAGTTTTTTCCGCCGGAAGGGACAAAGCCCGCGCCGAAAGCGCCTAAGAAGCAGCCCAGCCAGCCCAAGGTGACCGTCATCTACGAGGATGAGAACATTGCCATCCTCTATAAGCCCACCCACCTGCTCTGCCACAGCGACCGCACCGGCGACGCCAACCTCGTGGATGCGTTCACCCAGTACCTCGCGCAGAAAGGCGAATACGACCCCCATGGCGAAAACCGCTTCAAGCCCGGCATCTGCAACCGGCTGGATCGCGGCACCGAGGGGCTGGTCATTGCGGCCAAGAGCTACGCCGCCCTGCGGGATATGAACGAGATCATCCGCACCGACCTGCTCAAAAAGGAATACTACACCATCACCGTGGGCATCCCCCAGAGTGGCCGGTTCACCGCGTGGTGGGAGCACGACGAAAAGAACAACAAGGTCAGCATCCACGCCCACCAGTCGCAGGACGAGCGCCGCAAGCAGATCATCACCGATGTGGACGTTCTGCGCACCGCCGGGCCTTTCGCGCTGTGCAAGATCGGCCTCATCACCGGACGGACACATCAAATTCGCGCCCACCTCGCCTACCTCGGCAAGCCGGTTCTGGGCGACATCAAATACGGCAACCGCAAGATGAACGAGCGCACCGGCACCAAGACCCAAGCCCTTTGCGCCGTCCGCATCCGTTTCCTCGACATCCCGGAGGAAAACACCCTGCATTACCTCTCCGGCAAGGTCATCAAGCTGAAAGACCCCCAGATCGTCAAACAGTTCGACGCGCTGGATAAGAACAAAGAAAACGCCCATGAATAACTGTTTTGTAGAGACCAGCCGTCTGCTGCTCCGACGGCTGGAAGAGGCCGATTTCCCGGCTTACGCCGCCTATGCCGTGGACGACGAGATGTCCCGGATGATGGGCCGCGCCTTTCTGCACGCTGAAACCGATATCCGCCAGAACTTCGACTGGCTCAAGGACAAGGAACCCCGCTGTTACGGCATCGTGGAAAAGGCCAACGAGCAGCTCATCGGCAACCTGAGCATCGGTACCCTCCCGGCTCCCCTTGCTGCCCTGCCGCAATTGCAGGGCAAACGCGGGCAGACGCTTTCCTTCTGCATCCGGCGGGAATCCCAGCGCAAAGGGTATGCCGCCGAAGCCATCCGCGCCGTCATTGCCGAGCTTTTTGACGATGAGCACTTCGATTTCGTCCAGTGCGGGTGTTATTCGTTCAACACGCCCTCCCGGATGTTGCAGGAACGGCTGGGCTTTCAATTTCTGGCCAGCCTCTGCGTTCCCACTCCGCAGGGCGAAGCACAGACCATCGAACACATTTTATGGAACCCAAGGAGGACTCCCATGTCTGACCTGAACGCCTATTTCAAAAGCGTCATCGACCAAGACACCGCTTCGGTCGTGCTGTGCGATCTACAACACACCATCATTTATATGAACCCCGCTGCCATCCGCAATTATGCGAAGCACGGCGGCGCGCAGCTCATCGGCCGCAGTCTGCTCCACTGCCACAATGCCAGCTCCAACAGCCGCATTCAGCAGGTCGTGGACTGGTTCGCGGCCAGCCCGGAGCACAACATCATCTACACCTATCACAACGAGAAGCAGAACAAGGACGTCTACATGGTCGCCCTGCGGGACGCCGACGGCACCCTCATCGGCTACTACGAGAAGCACGAGTTCCGCAGCCCGGAGACCATGGAGCGGTACGCCTTTTAAGAGAACGGGAGGTTCCCATGCAGAAGATCGACCCGGCCCGCTGGTCCCGCGCGGAAAAGTTCGGCTTTTTCTCGGCGGTGTCCCAGCCCTTTTACAGCGCCACCTTCCGGGTGGATGTGACCCGGCTCCACGCCTACACCAAGCGGCAGGGCCTTTCGTTTTACTATGCGCTGGTGTATCTGGCGACGAACGCCGTCAATGCCGTGGAGAACTTCCGTTATACCGTCCGGGGCGGCGAGATTTTCCTACTGGACCAGCGCATCCCCAGTTTTACCGACCTGAAACCCGGCAGCGAGGATTTTTACATCGTCACCCTGCCGCAGGAGCAGACGATGGAGCAGTTCTGCGCCGCCGCCAAGGCCCGCAGCGAGGCGCAGACCCACTTCCTCGACCAAGACGACAAGGAGCTGGACGCCCTCATCTATTTTTCCTGTGTCCCGTGGCTGGACCTGACGGCCCTGACCAACGAGCGGGATTTTGACCGGGACGACAACATCCCCCGCATCGCGTGGGGAATGTACGTGCCGGACGGCACCGGCCGCGAAACGCTGGGGATGTCGGTGGAAGTCAACCACCGTTTCCTCGACGGCATCCACCTCGGCAGATTCTACCAGACGCTTCAGGCGTCCATCGACGCGCTGGAGCTGTAACGGAGGAGTTTTTCGCATGTATCCCATCCGCGAAGAATTCCTTGCCCTGAAAGCTCACTTTGAGCAGCTGGCCGGGCGCAGCATTTATGATGTTGTGGAAAAGGACGGTAGCTGTCCTTCCACGCAAGACAAAAGCCACGCTTTCGCGTGGCTTTTGCTGTTTTTCTTATCGGTCCCACTTGTCGCAGAGGGCGTTGATCTGGTCGGCGAACTTGGCAAGGTCTTTGTTGGCCCCGCCCTCGTTGTGCTCGATGACCCGCAGCAGCCGCTTGCCCGCGCTGACGAGCCGCTGGAAGACACTGGCGGCTCGGCTGGCCCCCTCGCTGGGCCGATGCTCGATGCGGGCCTTGGTGCCCTCCTGCACGCAGACGGCCCCTTCTGCCCCGATGACCCACTGGGCCCCGTTGTAGGGCGCACAGGCGGTGAAGCCTTCGTCGGTCAGGGTCTGGGTGAAGATATTTTCCACCTCGTCGTCGCCGTGGACGATGAATACCCGCTTGGGCTTGGGGGCAAAGGCGTTGATCCACGCCAGCAGACCGTTTTTGTCTGCATGGCCGGAAAGGCCGGTGAGCTGGCAGATCTCCGCCTGCACCTCGATGGGCTCCCCGAACAGCTTGACGTCCGTTGCCCCTTCGATGAGGGTGCGGCCCAGCGTGCCGACGGCCTGATAGCCCACGAAGAGGATGGTGCACTCCGGCCGCCAGAGGTTGTGCTTGAGGTGGTGGCGGATACGGCCCGCCTCGCACATGCCGCTGGCCGAGAGGATGACCTTCGGTTCCCGGTCGGCGTTGATCATCCGGGATTCGTCGCTGGTCACGCTGACCCGCAGACCGGGGAACTGGATGGGGTCGATGCCCTTTGCCAGCAAAGCGCGGGTCTCGTCGTCAAAGCAGTCCGGGTCGGTATCCTTGAAGATGCGGGTCGCCTCGATGGCAAGGGGGCTGTCGATGTACACCGGGAAGTTGCCGTGGCCCTTCACAAGACCCTTTTCCTTGATCTCCCGGATGAAGTAGAGCAGCTCCTGCGTGCGGCCCACCGCGAAGCTGGGAATGACCACATTGCCGCCCCGGTCGAAGGTGCGCTGCAAAATTTTGGTCAGCTCCCCGACATAGTCCGGGCGGGGGCCGTGGAGCCGGTCGCCGTAGGTGGATTCCATCACGACGTAATCTGCGTCGGCGAGGTAGGTCGGATCCTTGATGAGGGGCTGGTTCTGGTTGCCGATATCGCCGGAGAAGACGAGCTTGGTGGTGGTGCCGTTCTCGGTGACCCAGATCTCGATGCTGGACGAGCCGAGCAGATGGCCCACGTCCACAAACTCGATCTCCAAGCCCGGTGCCAGCTCGGTCTTTTTCCCGTACTCCACCCCGCGGAACAACCGGACGGCCGCCTCGGCGTCCTGAATGGTGTACATGGGTTCCACCGGTTCTGCACCGGAGCGCTTGCCCTTGCGGTTTTTCCACTCGGCCTCGAACTCCTGAATGTGGGCCGAGTCCCGCAGCATGATGCCGCACAGCTCCACGGTGGGGTCGGTGGCATAGATCCTGCCCCGGAACCCGTTGCGGACCAGCAGCGGCAGAAGGCCCGTATGGTCGATGTGGGCATGGGTGACCAGCACGCCGTCGATCTCTCCGGGGGCCACAGGGACGGGCTGGTTTTCGTACATATCCTTGCCCTGCTCCATGCCGCAGTCGATGAGGTAGCGCTGCCCGGCCGCTTCCAGCAGCGTACAGCTGCCCGTCACCTCGTGGTTCGCGCCCAAAAACGTCAGTTTCATAGATTGCACCCCCTAGTCGATGCTCTCTGCCGCCCGCTGCGCAGACCGGCGGAGCGAAGCGGAGAGAGTTCATCTATATTATACCATACTTTTGCCCTTCAAGCCGCCCAAATCACGGCGGGAATATCAAGCAAAACGCCGAATTCCTGAAAAATTTTTTATACAATCTTGACAAACCACCCCCAGCTGAGATAAACTTAATTCGTATGACGTAACTTCTACACAGATTCAAAATAGAGAGGTTGTTATTTATGGTTCGTAACGATTTGCGCAACGTCGCCATTATCGCTCACGTTGACCACGGCAAGACCACGCTGGTGGACGCCATGCTGCGTCAGAGCGGCGCATTCCGCGACAATCAGGTCGTGGCAGAGCGTGTCATGGACAGCGGTGATATCGAGCGTGAGCGCGGCATTACCATTCTGGCAAAAAACTGCTCCTGCACCTATAAGGGTGTCAAGATCAACATCGTCGATACTCCGGGCCACGCCGACTTCGGCGGCGAGGTCGAGCGCGTTCTGAAGATGGTCAACGGCGTTCTGCTGCTGGTGGACGCCGCTGAGGGCTGCATGCCCCAGACCCGTTTTGTTCTGCAGAAAGCTCTGCAGCAGAACCTGAGCCTCGTGGTCGCCATCAACAAGATCGACCGCCCCGATGCCCGCATCAAGGAGGTCATCGACGAGGTGCTGTACCTGCTGATGGATCTCGGCGCTACCGATGAGCAGCTCGACTGCCCCATCCTGTTCTGCTGCGGCCGTCAGGGCACCGCAAGCCTTGACCCGGATGTGCCCGGCACCGACCTGATCCCCCTGTTCGACACCCTGCTGAAGACCATCCAGCCGCCGGAGGGCGACCCCGATGCTCCCTTCCAGATGCTCGTCTCCTCTGTGGACTACAACGAGTTCGTGGGCCGCATCGGCATCGGCCGCATCCAGAACGGCATTGCCAAGGTCGGCGAGGAAGTGCAGGTCTGCGACTGGCACAACCCCGACCTGAAGATGCGCGGCCGCCTGACCAAGCTGTATGACTTCCAAGCCAACGGCCGCCAGCCCTGCGACAACATCACCGCCGGTGATATCGTCGCCTTCTCCGGTCTGCCCGATGTCACCATCGGCAACACCCTGTGCTCCCCTGCTCAGGTCGAGCCGCTGCCCTTCGTGAAGATCAACGACCCCACCGTGGAGATGACCTTCTCCGTCAACGACAGCCCGCTGGCCGGCCGTGAGGGCAAGTTCGTCACCAGCCGCCAGATCCGCGACCGTCTGCAGAAGGAACTGCTGAAGGATGTCGCCCTGAAGGTGGAGGATTCCGCCACCACCGATTCCTTCCGTGTCATGGGCCGTGGCGAGATGCACCTGTCCATCCTGATCGAGACCATGCGCCGCGAAGGTTACGAGCTGCAGGTCTCTCCCCCGCACGTTCTGACCAAGGTCATCGACGGCAAGACCTACGAGCCTATGGAGCATGTCGTCATCGACGTGCCCACCCAGTATCAGGGCGCTGTCATGACCGGTCTGGGCCAGCGCAAGGCCATCCTGCAGCAGATGGAATCTCTGGGCACCGACCGTGTGCGTCTGGAGTTCCGTATGCCCAGCCGCGGCCTGTTCGGCTACCGCAACCAGTTCCTGACCGATACCCACGGCGAGGGCATCATCAACCAGATCTTTGACGGCTACGACGTCTGGGCTGGCATGATCGCCAACCGCTCCACCGGTTCTCTGGTCAGCTTTGAGACCGGCGAGGCCGTCACCTACGGCCTGTTCAACGCGCAGCAGCGCGGCACCCTGCTGGTGGGCGCTGGCGAGAAGGTCTACGAAGGCATGGTCATCGGCTACACCGCTTCCGGCGAAGATGTGGATGTCAACGTCTGCAAGACCAAGCACCTGACCAACACCCGCGCTTCCGGCTCCGACGACGCTCTGCGTCTGGTGCCCATCAGCAAGCTGAGCTTGGAGGGCTGCTTGGAGTTCCTCGCACCCGATGAGCTGCTGGAAGTCACCCCGGAGAACCTGCGCATCCGCAAGCAGATCCTCAACCACGACCAGCGCATGAAGGCCAAGAGCAAGCTGAAGTAAGCGCTTCCCTTCCCAAAACGCATTTACGGCACTGTAAGCCCACCGGCTTGCGGTGCCGTTTTTTGTGTTTGTCTGCCTTTCTATTTGCAAACCGGCTCCATTCCCTGTATAATAAAGAAAACTTCATCTCACAGCAGACACAAAAAAGGAACGGCATACCAGACGGTGTGCCGTTCCTTTTTGTGCTTAATTTGCCGCGTATGCGCTGCCGGGGGTCCAAGCGTTCGCGGCGGAATATTTCGCGTGGTTGCGCAGGTAAGTGACCCATGCGCCGTAGCCGTTGCCCGCCGAGAAGTGGACGCCGTCCGGCGCGGCAAGGATCTCTTTCAGGCTGCCCTCGCCGTCGGCAAAGGTCTCCCACAGGTCGAGGTAGACGCAGCCCTTATCAGCGGCCATCTGAGCCAACTGCTCGTTGACCGAACGGAGGACGTCCGAGGCAAGGCCGGGCTTCTCCTCCGCAGCCGCCGGGCGGACCGGCGGGATGGACTGGACGTAGATCACGCAGTCGTCGCCAAGGGTCTGGCGCAGCAGGTCAAGCATCTGGCCGTAATAGGCAAGGAAGCGGTCCGCCGCGCCGAGGGTGGTCAGGGTGTTGGTGCCCAGCAGGATATAGAGCTTTTTCGGCTGGGCGGCGGCCAGCACGTCCAGCGCGATCTCCTCGCCGCGGGTGGAACTCTTGACGGCGCTGCGGTTGACGATGGCATCCGGGCCAACGCCGGTATAGCCGCAGATGAGTGCTCCGCCGAGGTTGATGCTGTAATCCGAGAAGCCAACCGTCAGGCTGTCGCCGAGGAAGGCCGCGTCGGAGAAGTAGCTCAGATCGACCTGCCCGCACGCGGGCTGCCGGATCACGCTGCTGTCATAGGCTTTGACGCTGTAGGCCCCGGCGGTCTGCCGGGCCGGGCCGAACTGTTCCAGCGTGACGGCAGCGGCTCCGGCATCCCCGGTGCTGTCCGCGCTGCCCTCCGTGCCGGATTCCCCGGCGGCGCTGTTTGCCCCGCCCTGCATAGGCAGCGGGGCCAAGATGTTTTCCGCCATGCCGCTGGACGCAGCTTCCTGCGCCTCCTCGCTCTCCTTCTGGCCGTTTTCAAGGATGGCCGTGATGGCCAGCGACAAGATCAGGATGGCCGCAATGACCCCCGCCAGCCGCAGCCCGAAACCGGCCCGGCTGCGCTTTGCGCGGCTGTGCGCCGAATGATACTCGTGTGAAATTCCCATGGTCGATCCCCTTGCCTTTTTCTATCATTACGGGTAGTATCCCCGAAAAATTGCACCTCATCCCGGATTGGCTCCGTTTTTTGTGCCATATGCCCATTATTGTATCACAATTTTTTTGCCTACGCAACCAATCAGGTCTTGCATACAACAGACGAATAGGTTACAATAGAAGAGAAGCAGGAATTGTGCCGTTTTCATTGAAGTGCTTGCACATCCTGCATTCTTTTTGTACGACTTGCGGCGTACGGCCGCGTCCCGCTCCGGGAGCAGTGCAGGGCATCCGGAGCCCAAACGGGGTGCAGCCGTCCGTTTTGCGGGATGTTCCAATCGTTTTTCGGATAAGAAGGAGGTTCTTCATGGCAAAGAATGTCATCATCGGCCAGTCGGGCGGCCCTACCGCCGTCATCAATTCCAGTCTGGCCGGCGTGTACAAGGCCGCATGCAGTCTGGGTGCCGATAAGGTCTACGGAATGCAGTACGGCATCGAGGGTCTGCTGAAGGAGGAGATGGTGGAGCTGAACGTACTGTTCGGCGACCGTATGAGCATCGAGCTGCTCAAGCGCACCCCGTCCAGCTATCTGGGCAGCTGCCGCTACAAGCTGCCCGACCCGGACACCGACTCCACCCCGTTCGTCAAGCTGTTCACCCTGTTTGACAAGTACGACATCTGCGCGGTGTTCTACATCGGCGGCAACGACTCCATGGACACCATCGCCAAGCTCAGCCGCTACGGCGACATGGTCGGCAGCAGCGTGCGGTTCATCGGTGTGCCCAAGACCATCGACAACGACCTGTGCCTGACCGACCACACCCCCGGCTACGGCTCGGCGGCCAAGTACATCGCCACCATCCTGAAAGAGGTCATCCGGGACTCCTCCGTCTACAACATCCGCAGCGTGACCGTGGCCGAGATCATGGGCCGCCACGCGGGCTGGCTGGCCGGTGCGGCCTGCCTTGCGGGCGGCGACGACTGCGAAGGCCCCGACCTCATCCTTCTGCCGGAAGTTCCCTTTGACCCGGACAAGTTCCTCGCCAAGGTAGACGAGCTGCAGAAGAGCAAGTCCAACGTCATCATCGCAGCCAGCGAGGGCGTGAAGACCGCCGACGGCACCTATCTGTGCGATCTGGTCTCCACCGCTGGCCAGCTGGACGCTTTCGGCCACAAGGCCATCCTCAGCGGCACCAGCCGCTACCTGTCCGACCTCATCCACGACAAGCTGAACTGCAAGAGCCGCGCCATCGAGTTCTCGACCTTGCAGCGCTGCGCCAGCCATCTGGCCAGCCGCACCGATGTGAACGAGGCCTATGCGGTAGGCGGCGCAGCAGCGGCGGCGGCCTTTGCGGGCGAGACCGGCAAGATGATCTCGCTCAAGCGCATCTCCGATTATCCCTATCAGTGCATCACCGAGGCTGTGGATGTCCAGCAGGTCGCGAACCTTGAAAAAAAGGTTCCGCTGGATTGGATCACCCCGGACGGGATGCAGGTCACGGCGGCGTTCGAGGAATACGCCCGCCCGCTGATCTTGGACGAAGTGACGCCTGTTTACGTCAACGGCACCCCGCGCCACATCCGCCTGTAACCTCCGGTTTATTCCTCTCCCCCGCAGTCTGTTTTCGTGCTCCTGCACGATAATATAAAGCCGAAACAGAAGAAAAGGAGAAATCATCATGGGTAAAAATGCAATCGTTGGCCAGTCCGGCGGCCCTACTTCCGTCATCAACGCCAGTCTGGCGGGCGTCTTTGAGAGCTGCAAGAACCGCGGCGCACAGGTCGTTTACGGCATGTGCAACGGCGTGGCCGGTCTGCTGGAGGAAAACGTGGTAGATCTCTCGAAGTATCTGACCGACGACCTCGACATCGAGCTGCTCAAGCGCACGCCGTCCAGCTTCTTGGGCAGCTGCCGCTACAAGCTGCCCGATTGGCACGACGATGAGGCCGTCTATAAGAAGCTGTTCGCCATTCTGGAGAAGCTGAACATCGGCTATTTCTTCTATATCGGCGGCAACGATTCCATGGACACCATCGGCAAGCTGGCTGATTACGGCAACTGCATCCAGAGCGACATCCGCTTCATGGGCGTGCCCAAGACCATCGACAACGACCTGATGGTCACCGACCACACCCCCGGCTACGGCTCCGCCGCCAAGTACATCGGCGTCGTGATGAAGGAGATCATCCGTGACGCCACCGTGTACGGCACCAAGTACGTCACCGTGATCGAGATCATGGGCCGCAATGCTGGCTGGCTGACCGCTGCCGCTGCGCTGGCCAAGAGCGACGACTGCGAGGGCGTGGACATGATCTGTCTGCCCGAAGTGCCCTTCAATGTGGATCACTTCGTCGAGAAGGTCCGTGTGATGCAGGAGAAGAAGCCCAGCATCGTCATCGCCGTTTCCGAAGGCGTCAAGCTGGAGGATGGCCGCTACGTCTGCGAGCTGGCCGACGATGTGCACGCGGTGGACGCCTTCGGCCACAAGGCCCTGACCGGCACCGCCCGGTATCTGGCCAATGTGGTGGCCCGCAACCTCGACACCAAGACCCGCAGCATCGAGCTGTCCACCCTGCAGCGCTGCGCCGGTCACCTGACCAGCCGCACCGACATCACCGAGGCCTATCAGGTCGGCGGTGCTGCCGCCAAGGCTGCCTTTGAGGGAGTCACCGGCCAGATGGTCGCCCTGAAGCGCATCTCCAACAACCCCTATCAGTGTACCACCGAGCTGCACCCCATCAGCGAAGTCGCCAACCTCGAAAAGAAGGTCCCGCTGAGCTGGATGAACGAGAATCACACCCAGATGACCGACGAGTTCCTGAACTACGCTCGTCCCCTCATTCAGGCTGAGCTGACTCCGCTGTACATTGCCGGTCTGCCCCACCACATTTACATGAAGAACTCCAAGTAATTTCTGTTATAGGCATAGCAAAAGCCCGTCCGAGTTTTGGCCCGGACGGGCTTTTTGTTGTTTTGGTCACACCGTTGTCTCAACGCGGGGTGCGCCGCCAGCGATCTCCTCGGCGGTCAGGGGCTTGGCCGGGGCGGCGGGCGTCTTCAGGCGCTCCTTCGCGACGGCCAGCATCAGCTTGATGCGGTTTTCCTGATTGACCTTGGTGGCACTGGGGTCGTAGTCGATGGGGGTGATGTTTGCTGCCGGGTAGAGGGCGCGGATCTTGTTCACCATGCCCTTGCCGACGATGTGGTTGGGCAGGCAGCCGAAGGGCTGGGCGCAGACGATGTTGCCGTAGCCGCCCTGCACCAGCTCGATCATCTCGGCGGTCAGCAGCCAGCCCTCGCCCATCTTGGCCCCCAGCGAAATGATGCCGTGGGGCTTTTCCACCAGCTCCTTGAAGGGGCCGGGGGCGTAGAATCCGGCGTCGGAGGTCGCTTTCAGCATGGCGCGCTCGACGCTGTCCAGCCAGTTCAGAAGCTGGTCGGTGCCGACCTTGACGGCCAGCTTGCCGCCGTAGAGGACGTGATCCTCGCCCATGTTGAAGATGCAGTACTGCACAAAGCCCATCAGGCCGGGGAAGTTGACCTCGCAATCCTGACTTTCGAGGAACTTTTGCAGGTCGTTATTGCCCAGCGGGCTGTACTTGACGTAGATCTCACCGACGACGCCGACCTTGACCTTCGGCACGCGGGTGACGGGGATGGACGCAAAGTCCTTCGCGATGAGGGGGAAGGTGTGCTTCATCTCCTTGGAAGTGAAGCCCTTGCCCGCCAGCAGGACGCGGCCCAGACGCTCGACCCAGAGATCTACCATCTTGTCGGCGCTCCCCTTCTCGTCTTCGTAGGGGGCCACCTGATTGCGCAGGGCGCAGAGCATGTCGCCGTAAAAGACGCACGCCAGCGCACGCCGGGCCAGCGGCAGGGTCATCTGGAAGCCGCTGTCCTTCTCCAGACCGGAGAAGTTCAGGCTGGCAACGGGGATCTGCGGGTAGCCCGCCTTGACCAGCGCCTTGCGCAGCAGATGGATGTAGTTGGACGCACGGCAGCCGCCGCCGGTCTGGGTGATGAGCAGAGCCGTGTGGTCGAGGTCGTACTTGCCGCTGTTCAGCGCATCAAGGAACTGGCCGATGACCAGCAGCGCCGGGTAGCAGGTATCGTTGTGGACGTATTTCAGGCCCAGCTGCGCCACAGCGCTGCCGCAGTTGCCAAGGATCTCGCACTTGTAGCCGTCATACTTCAGCGCGTACCCCAGCAGACGGAACTGGGTGATGGCCATATTGGGGATGAGGATGGTGTGGGTCGCCTTCATCTCCGGGGTAAATTTCGGATAGTTGTATTCCATAGGTTCCTCCTATGTAGATCTCAGCGCACGCGACGCTGTTGCTTTTCTTGAATTTTGCCGTTCGGGCGGCTGCCAAGGGCTCCCCTACTAGGAAAGACTCCCTCCGGCCGGAGGGAGATGTCGCATATGCGACAGAGGGAGGACGACTGGCGAGCGAAGCGAGACTGAGAGGTTTACTTTCGGTCCTCATCTCTCTCATCTAAGGCCGCAAACAGGCTGCGCAGACGGATGTTCACTGCGCCGAGGTTCGTGATCTCGTCGATCTTGAGCTGGGTGTAGAGCTTGCCGCCCTCCTGCAAAATTTCGCGGGTCTCGTCGGTGGTGATGGCATCGACGCCGCAGCCGAAGGAAACGAGCTGGACAAGATCCATGTCCTTCTGGGTGGTGCAGTATTTGGCCGCTGCGTACAGGCGGCTGTGGTAGGTCCACTGGTTCAGCACGCTGGTGGGGAACTTTTCCACCCGGTTCGAGATGCTGTCCTCGGTGACGACCGCTGCGCCGTGGCGGGTAATGAGGCGGTCGATGCCGTGGTTGACCTCCGGGTCCACATGGTAAGGGCGGCCCGCCAGCACGATGATCCGCTTGCCCTCGCGGCGGGCAGTGTCGATGATCTCGCTTCCCTTGACGCGGATCTGCGCCATGTGGGCCTCGTGCTCGGCGTAGGCGGCATCTGCGGCCGCCTGCACTTCCTTCTCGGAGATGCCACCGAAATACTTGGGCAGCACCTCTTTTGCCATTTTATGTACGAAGTCCTTCGGGCGATGAATGCCGACGTAATCGTAAATGAACTTCTGGCCCTCCAGCTCCGGGCAGTTGCCCGCGAGGACCTCCGGGTAATAGGCGACCACCGGGCAGTTGTAGTGGTTGTCGCCCAGACCCTCGTCGAAGTTATAGGTCAGGCAGGGGTAGAAGATGGCGTCCAGCTTCATCTGGCTCAGGGCCTTGATGTGGCCGTGGCTGAGCTTGGCCGGGAAGCAGGCGGTATCGCTGGGGATGGTAGCCTGACCGGCCAGATACAGCCCCCGGCTGGACACCGGGCTGGTGTGGACGGCAAAGCCGAGCTTGGTCCAGAAGGCGTGCCAGAAGGGCAGCATCTCGTACATGTTCAGGCAGAGCGGGATGCCGATGGAGCCGCGCTTGCCGGGCACCGGCTTGTAACCGGCCAGAAGCTGCTGCTTGTAGGCGTACAGGTTCAGGCTGTCGTCCTCGCTCTTGCCGGTCACGGGCTTATCGCAGCGGTTGCCGGAGATGAACTTGCGGCCATCCGCGAAGGTGTTCACGGTGAGCTGGCAGTGGTTGCCGCAGCCGCCGCACTTGACGCTGACGACCTTCTGGTCGAAGTGTTCCAGCTCTTCTTGGTTCATCATCGAAGACGCAGTCCGGCCGCTCTTTTTGCTCTGGCGAAGGCCGAACAGGGCCGCGCCGTAAGCGCCCATCAGGCCCGCGATGTCGGGGCGGATGACCTCGACGCCCATTTCCTTTTCGAAGGCGCGGAGGACGGCCTCATTGTAGAAGGTGCCGCCCTGCACCACGATCTTCCGGCCCAGCTCTTCGGGGCTGGAAGCGCGGATGACCTTGTACAGCGCATTCTTGACGACGCTGATGGACAGGCCGGCGGAGATGTTCTGGATGGATGCGCCATCCTTCTGGGCCTGCTTGACCGAGCTGTTCATGAAGACGGTGCAGCGGCTGCCCAGATCCACAGGGCGGTCCGCAAACAGGCCCAGCGCCGCGAACTCCTTGACGTCGTAGCCCAGCGCCTGTGCGAAGGTCTGCAAGAAGCTGCCGCAGCCGGAGGAGCACGCCTCGTTCAGGAAGATGTTGCTGATGGCCCCATCCTCGATCTTGAAGCACTTCATATCCTGTCCGCCGATGTCGATGATGAAATCGACGTCCGGCATGAAGTATTTGGCGGCGGTGAAGTGGGCCACCGTCTCCACCAGACCGTAATCGCAGCGGAAGGCATTCTTGACCAGCTCCTCGCCGTAGCCGGTGGTGGTCACGCTGGCCACCTGAAGGCCGGGATGCTCCTTGTGGATCTTGACGAGCTGTTCCCGGATCAGGGGCAGCGGGTTGCCGAGGTTCGGCTGATAGTTGGTGTACAGGATCTGGCTCTTTTCGTCCACGACCACCAGCTTGACGGTGGTGGAACCGGAGTCGATGCCGATATGGACCGGGCCGCACTGTGCGCTGAAGGGCACACGCGGCACGCTGTGGGACATATGGCGGGCGTGGAACGCCTCATACTCCTCCTTGGTGGCAAAGAGCGGCGGCTCGCTGGCGTAGGTGGCGGTGGCGGAATACTCATCCAGCGCCTTGGCCACGTCAGAAAGGCTGAACTCCTTGTCCGCATAGAGGGCAGCGCCCAGCGCCACATAGAGCAGACTGTTCTCCGGGCAGGTGCCGGTAACGCCCAGCGCCTCGTCGAAGCTCTTGCGCAACACGGTGCTGAAGGTCAGCGGGCCGCCCAAATAGAGGATATTGCCCTTGATGGGGCGGCCCTGTGCCAGACCGGCGATGGTCTGGTTGACCACGGCCTTATAGATGCTGGCCGCGATGTCCTCCGTGCGGGCGCCCTGATTGATGAGGGGCTGGACGTCGCTCTTGGCGAAAACGCCGCAGCGGGAAGCGATGGTGTAGGTGCGCTCGGCCTTTTCGGCGGCCTTGTTCATCTCATCGGCGCTCATCTTCAGCAGGGTGGCCATCTGGTCGATGAAAGCACCAGTACCACCGGCGCAGCTGCCGTTCATCCGAACTTCGGTGCCGTTGGTCAGGAAGAGGATCTTTGCATCCTCACCGCCCAGCTCGATGACACAATCCGTTGCCGGAACGAACTGCTTGACCGCCACGCGGGTGGAGAACACCTCCTGCACGAAGGGCACGCCGCAGCTATCGGCCAGACCCATGCCCGCCGAGCCGGAGATGCTCAGCAGGGCTTTCTGCCCATGCAGCTGCTCGTCGTCGATGCGGCGCAGCAGCTCCTGCGCCTTTTCCAGAATGTGACTATAATGGCGCTCATATGTCGAATATAAAATCGCATCGTGTTCATCCAGCACCACGCATTTGATGGTGGTGCTGCCGATGTCAAGACCTACTCTCACGTTTCTCTTTCCTCCTGAAAGACGATTCCTACCAGTTTTTATGCAGCAGACTTTTCGTCTGATCTTTGCTAAAAATTAGTTCGTTAGCGAATCATTCATTCGGTTCGCACACAGTTGTATTATAACCAAAATCGGCGAAACAATCAATTAGCATGCCCCATTTTACACGCAAAAAATAGTATTTTCCGCTCATAAAGTTAAACATTTTGTTAATTTCACAGAACTTGCGGCATCTTTTTCCAGCAAAATAACTAAGATTCTTTACTCTGCGTGTTTTTGCCCCGGACAAAAACTCCCCCGCAAGCGGGTGCTTGCGGGGGAGCTGCGGTTTTTGCTGGTTTTGCTGCAGGTATGAAAATGCGGTTCAATCCGACAGCGATGTTTTGCGGGTGAGCAGATAGAGTTCCCGGCGGAGCTGGTGCTGCAATGCGGTGGGGGTCCTGTCGGCGGAGGAGCGGAACTCGACCGTCGCTTCGATGGGGACGGGCCGGACGGGCAGCGGGAGTTTCAGCTCCGCGCGGGCCCCCTGCGGGCTGCGGGGCAGAAGCGCAAGCTCCCAGCCCAGTTGGCGGCAGTACCGGCGGCAGAGCAGCAGCCCCGCCTGTGCCCCGCCCAGAAAGCGGCGGCGGTTTTCCAGCCAGCTTTCGCCCTCCGGCAAACCACAGCCGTCATCCTCCACGAAGAGGGTGACGTCCTGCTCAGTCCTGCGCAGCCCCACGGTGATGCTGCCGCCGGGGGCGACGGCATGGAGGGCGTTGGAAAGCAGATGGAAGCAGATCTGCTCCGCCATGGCCCGGTCGCCCCAGACGAGGCACTGGGTCAGGCCGCCGCAGTCCGCCCGGAGGGTCGTGCCGCACTGAGCCTTGATCTCCTCCCCCATCCCGGCCATCTGGCTGACCAGTTGGCAGAGGTCCAGCGGGAGCTTGTGCAGCGGCTGCTCCGGGGCGGAAAGATCCATCACTTCCCGGAACGTCCGTTCCAGCCGGGCCGACTCCACAGCCATGTCGTCCAGCGCCTGTGCGGCGCGGGAGTCGGCGGCCGGGGCAAGGTGCATCTGCAAATACTCCCGGTTCTGGTCCATCAGGCGCAGCGAGTGCAGAAATGCCGTTTCCAACTGTTTTTGCGGAAATTCCGCTTCTCCCTGCCCCTGCCTGACCATAGTGCCGACCTCCTTACAGATACTCCCGTTTCACGATGCCCTGCCGCAGCACAGTCCGCTGCAGCGAGTAGATCAATTTTCCCGTCGTGATCTTCATCCCGGTGAGGCTGTTTTCGGCCTTGTAGCGCTCCCAACCGGAGGGGGCCCGCGTTTCGAGCCCGTCGATCAGGCGCCGCAAGCCGCTGTCCACAGCGGCCACCGTGATATGATATTCATCCGCGACGCCCCGTAAGATTTCTTTGCGGAGCGCCAGCTTTCCATCGGCTGAACAGGCGATCTGTAACGCCAGCGTCAGATATTCGCAATTGGTGTTGGGCTGCGGGATGCCCCACTGCTCGTACAGTTGGATGCAGAAGCGCTCGATCCGGGCGGAGTTCTGGCCGGGAACCCCCAAAAGCCCCCGCATCAGGTCCTGCAGATGACCGTGTTCGATGCAGAACATCTTCCGGCTGCGCTTCAGGCAGGATGTGGTGTGATCGTCGTACCAGCCATCCCCCTGCAAAAGCAGCGCCGGGCGGTTGGGCAGTTGGTTCAGCCGCTCGATAAACGTCAGGCTGTCCATATCCTCCAACTGGCCGCTCAGTACCAGCACATCGAAGCACCACGCTTTCCGCAGCGCTTCTAGCACGGGTCCCCCGCTTTGGAAACAAGTGCACGAGATCGTCGGGCTTTGCTCTTCCAGATAAAATTTCCGGACCCGGAGTTCCCGTTCGTCGTAGCTCATCAGCGCGACGCGCATGCCCGCTGCCTCCCGTTCACTGCTCACGCGCGGTGCCCCCTCTCGGTGCGGCTGCCAGCGCCGGGAGATGATCCGCAATCACATCGTCCCAATGCTCCGGCTGCACGACATTTTCATAGAGATATTGCAGCAGCCGATACCCCTTTTTCGGGTCCAGCGGAACCAACATGCTGACCCGCTGTTCCTGCGCTCCCTGCCGGGCCAGTGTCAGTTGACAACTGCCCTCGGCGGCCGCATCCAGCGAGTAGACCAGCGTATACGCGGTCTGATAGCCCTTGATCGACGAAAACTGCCGGATCAACGGGGCATATGCTCGTTCCATAAAAGATTCCTCCTTGCTGCGTTCCTTCCTGTACCTTATTAGATACCGGTTTTCATTCTTATTTTATAGAGCAGACAAGAAAGATTCAATCCCCTAAAAAGCGTTAAAATGTGTCGTTTTGCCCCAGATTTTCGCCTTGTTTTTCACGTTTCAGCGTACTTCGACAAAGAAAAGCCGATGGAAAAGCCTTTCGTGCTTTCAGAATACCATCTTTTCGCTGCAATTGCAAGAGGGAGTTATTTCTTTGTCCATCGTTGAAAAATTCTTTCATTGTGTCAAACTTTCCCAACCGGAAATTGAACAAGAAACCACGATTTGTTCACATTCGTCTGATAGAATAGAGTGATTTATTTTCAGCGTTTACAGAAAGGCAGGATCCATGCTTCAACTCAAAAAGATCCACAAGGAGTACAAGACCGGCGATCTTGTGCAGACGGCCCTTGACAAGGTCAGTTTGAATCTTCGCGACAGCGAATTCGTCGCCATCCTCGGCCCCAGCGGCTCCGGCAAGACCACGCTGCTGAACATCATCGGCGGCTTGGACCGCTACGACAGCGGCGACCTCATCATCAACGGCATCTCCACCAAAAAGTACACCGACCGCGACTGGGACTCCTACCGCAACCACACCATCGGCTTCGTGTTCCAGAGCTACAACCTCATCCCGCATCAGACGGTGCTGGCCAATGTGGAGCTGGCCCTGACCATCTCCGGCGTTTCGGGGGCCGAGCGACGCCGCCGGGCCGCCGAGGCGCTCCAAAAGGTCGGCCTCGGCAACCAGCTCCACAAGCACCCCACCGAGATGTCCGGCGGCCAGATGCAGCGCGTGGCCATCGCCCGCGCCCTCGTCAACAACCCCGACATCCTGCTGGCCGACGAGCCCACCGGCGCGCTGGACAGTGAGACGAGCATTCAGGTCATGGAGCTGCTGAAGGAAGTGGCCAAGGACCGCCTCGTGGTCATGGTCACCCACAACCCGGAATTGGCCCAGCAGTACGCCACCCGCATCGTCAACCTGAAGGACGGCGTCATCCTCTCCGACACCGCCCCCTATGAGCCGGACACCTCCAAGCTGTCCCCGCCGGTGCATAAGAGCATGGGCCCCTCGTCCATGTCGCCCCTCACCTCACTGAGCCTGAGCTTCAACAACCTTTTGACCAAAAAGGCACGCACCCTGCTCACAGCCTTTGCCGGCTCCATCGGCATCATCGGCATCGCCCTCATCATCTCGCTGTCGGCGGGCGTCAACCAGTATATCGACGACACCGAAAAGTCCACCCTGTCCGAATACCCGCTGCAAATTTTGAGCAGCGGCATGGACCTGACTTCCCTGTTCACCTCCGGCGCGCCGAGTTCCAGCTCCAGCACCGCCACGGAGGAGGGCATGGTCCCGGTGCGGCAGCTCATCACCCAGATGGTCGCGGGCATCACCTCCAACGACCTGAAGTCCCTCAAGACCTATCTGGAAAGCAGCGACTGCACCATCGCGGAGGATGCCACCTCCATCGAGTATTCTTATAATGTGCAGCCCCAGATCTACCGGGAGAACGCCGACGGCACCGTTCGTCAGGTGAACCCGGACTCCTCCCTCTCCTCGCTGGGCATCAGCTCCACCAGTTCCTCCAACGACATGATGTCCTCCATGATGAACACCAGCGTCTTCTACCAGCTGCCGGAGAGCGCGGAGCTCTACAACTCCCAGTACGAAGTCAAGGCGGGCCACTGGCCGGAGAACTACAACGAGTGCGTGGCGGTCCTCGGTGCGGACGGCACCATCACCGATTACGCGTTGTATGCCCTCGGTCTGCGGGACAACGCCGAACTGGACAAGATGATCAAGCAGTTTGCCCAGAACCAGAACGTCGATGTCCCCTCGGACTTCAAAACCTACAGATACGATGACTTTCTCGGCATTGAGTTCAAGCTTGTGAACAGCGCCGACCGCTATCTGCGGGACGACGAGCACAACGCTTGGGTGGACAAGTCCGGCGACAAGGACTTCCTGAAAGACCTCGTCGCTTCCGGCGAGTCCCTCACCGTCGTGGGTGTTGTCCAGCCGAAGGAAGATGCCTCCGCGGCCATGCTTTCTTCCGGCATCGCCTACCCCGCTTCCCTGACCCAGCACGTCATCGCCAGCGCCGCCGATTCCCCACTGGTGAAGGATCAGTTGGCCAATCCCTCCATCAATGTGATGAACGGTGAGCCCTTCGGCACCGAAAAGGCTTCCGCCTTTGATATGGCCTCCCTGTTCAGCATCGATACCGACCAGCTCAAGAGCGCCTTCCAATTCGACACCAGCAAGCTGAACTTTGACCTGAGCGGTGCGTTTGACTTCGACAACGGGTCGGTGGATTTCAGCCAGCTGCTGAACCCCGACGACTTCCAGCTCGACATGGATCTGACCGAAATGCCCGACATAGACATGAGCGCCCTGACCGACATCTTCGCCAACATGGACCTTTCCATTTCGGAGGATAAGATTCAGGAGCTTGCCCACAAAGTCCTCGTAGGCTACAAGGATTACGTCATTGGCAACGGCATCCTGAACCTGAACAAGATCAGCTTCTCCCAGTACCTCAAGAGCGACGCCTTCAAGACCCTGATGAACGGTGCCATGAGCGATCTGTTCGATCAGGACGAGCTGCAGACGCAGTTCTCGGAGGCCATGCAGAAGGCCATGTCCACCATTATGGAAAGCTATTCGTCCCAGATCACCGAAACGCTGCAGACCCAGCTCGGTGCCGCCATGCAGACGGCCATGACGAAGGTGATGGCACAGATGGGCCAGAACCTCCAGAGCCAGATGCAGCAGAGCTTCGCCCAGCTGGGCAGCCAGATGGAAAGCGCCCTCAAGATCGACGCTGAGGCCTTCCAGAATGCCATCAAGGTGAACATGACCGAGGACGACCTGACCGACCTGATGAAGTCGGCCATGCTCTCCTCCGACGCCACTTACGACAGCAACCTGCAGACGCTGGGCTACGCCGACCTCGACGACCCCAGCCAGATCAAGATCTACCCGCAGAACTTCGACCACAAGGCCAGCGTCGTGGCCAAGCTCGACGCCTACAACGACAACATGAAGGCGCAGGGCGCTGAGGATAAGGTCATCCAGTACACCGACGTCGTCGGCACCCTGATGACCTCCGTGACCGAGATCATCAACATGATCTCCAACATGCTGGTGGCCTTCGTCTCCATTTCGCTGGTGGTCTCCTCCATCATGATCGGCGTCATCACCTATATCAGCGTCCTCGAACGCCGCAAGGAGATCGGCATCCTGCGCGCCATCGGTGCGTCCAAGCGGAACATCTCCGAGGTGTTCAACGCCGAGACCTTCATCATCGGCCTGTGCTCCGGCGTGATGGGCATTATTCTGAGCGAGATCCTGCTCATCCCCGGCAACATGATCATCCAGAAAGTTTCCAACGGCACCAACGTGGTGGCCCGTCTGCCGCTGAGCGCAGCCCTCGTGCTGATCGTTCTCGCCACCGTGCTCACCATCCTCGGCGGCTTCATCCCCGCCAAGGGTGCCTCCAAGTCCGACCCCGTCAAGGCTCTGCGGTCGGAGTGATTTTTCTCTCAGATCCGCAAAAATCCCCGCTGGCCGGCCGCCAGCGGGGATTTTTCATTCTCGTAATTACCACAGGGTCTCGTCGGTTTCGTCCGCACCGACGGTCGCAGCCGCCTTGGCGCGGCGGAACATGCTCTCGACCACCGCGCAGTACTTATCGGCCAAGCAGACGATGACCGCCTCGCGGCAGGTGGGCACATGCCGGAAGGTCAGCGGCCACATGTGGCTCTGGATGATGTTCTGCTCCTTCTTGGTGATCTGGAAGTAGCGCTTCGCGTTCACACAAGCGGAACCGGGGTGGGAAAAGCCGTGCATCTCGAACAGGCGGCGCAGCCCGTGGAAGCTGCTGGTCTTGTGCCAATCATACAGATAGAAGTCATGCAGGAAGCCGCCCACCGCCAGCGCCGTCTCATCCGCGCCCAGATGAAAGCGGCGGTTGATCCAAAAGCTGACCAGCACCACATTCTTGCAGTGCTGATAGGTGGTCACATCGCCGTGCTGGATGAACTCCCGCATTTCCTGCACCTTGGGGTGCTGGTCGTATTTTTCGAGGATGGCGTAAAGCTGCTCCCGTTCGATCTGAGAAAGCTGCATCGCTTGGGTTCCCTTTCCTTATTCCAAAAATATCAAGAACGAAGCTGCACCGGGTTTGAACTGCCGAAGTTTTCGGCCACGGTGGGGTTCGAGCGCTTCAGGCTCATATCCACGAGGTACTGCTTGCTGCCGTCGCCCATAGCATCCAGCTCTGCCAGCTTTGCGTTGGCGGACTCCACATCCGGATACCACTGGATCAGGAAGAAGTTCTCCTCTTCCACACCGTAATAGAGCCACTGACCGTCCGCGCGGAGCAGATCGTCCAGATGATCCACCTCTTCGCCGTCCGGCAAACCGAGGCCCTCCTCGGCGTAGAGGTTTTCCGGCTCCACCTGAAGCACCTCGATCACCTGAATGGCGCTCTGAAGATATTCGTCCTGCGAGATGCTCTTGTCGGAGAGCTCCCAGCCGGTCAGAAAAGCCTGCATCAGCAGGTCCTTGACCGAAATTTCCGGCCGCATTGCCATATGTGTTCCCTCTTCTCTTCCGGGGGGTGTGCCCCGGCGTTCGTTTTCGCTGACCAGTATACGCTAATTTTTGTTGCAGGTCAACTATTTTTTCATGAAATTTTTGTAGACACGCACAAAACCATTTTATGCCAGATGAAAATCGAAGGTGTCGTTCAGCCACTCCACAGCCAGCTGCACCCAGTGGGCGCGGTGGGCGCTGGCGGCATCGACCTCGGCGGTAGAGATGCTGGTGCCGTGGACGCCCTTTTCGAACAGATGTGCTTCGCAGGGGACGCGGTTCTTCCGCAGCGCTGCCAGCAGCAGCAGAGTGTTCTCCACGGGAACGGTAGCGTCCTCCATCGTGTGCCAGACAAAGACGGGCGGGGTGTCCGGCGTGATCTTATCTTCCAGCGTGAATTTCTGGTGGTCCGCCGGGTCCTCGCTGCCGGACAGCCGAACAAAGCTGCCCCGGTGGGCGTGCTCTCCCGCCGTGACCACCGGGTAAGCCAGCAGCACCGCATTGGGCCGCTGCTGGGCCGCCGCCTCACCACCGGGCAGGTCCAGCACAGCTCCGGACAGGGCCAGATGCCCGCCCGCCGAAAAGCCGCAGACTGCGATCTGTTCCGGCAGGACGCCCCACGCCTCCGCATGTTCTCGCAGCAGCGCAAGCGCCGCGCTGAGCTGGCGCAGCGGCTGGTAATTCCGTGCACCCTCGCCGACGCTGTAGGTCAGCACGGCGGCGTGGTACCCCGCTGCCGCAAACTGCAAAGCCACCGGGTCCGCCTCGCGGGCGCTGACATGCTCGTACCCGCCGCCCGGCACCACCAGCACCAGCGGCCGCCGCAGCGCGCTCGGCATCGCCGGGGCCGGAGTGCGCAGATATATGTCCAACTCTCCCCCGCCGGGGAGAGGGTAAGTCTTAAACTGCATTAGGGTCATCCTTTCCGGTTTGGTTTCCGAATCATTATAGTAAGTTTGCGGGGGAATGTAAAGGGAATCGAAACATTTCTGAACTTTTTATGAAACCCCTTGATTTTTGGTGCGAAGCGGTGTATATTAGCACTCGAAAGTTATGAGTGCTAAGTAGTCATCCCGAAACTCCGGCTCCTTGGCGCCAAATCTGAACAAAAGAGGTTTTGCATTATGGCGAAAAAAGAATTTCAGGCGGAAAGCAAAAAGCTGATGGATATGATGATCAACTCCATCTATACCAATAAGGAAATTTTCCTGCGGGAGCTGATCTCCAACGCTTCGGACGCCATCGACAAGCTGTACTATAAGAGCCTGACCGACACTTCCGTCGGCATGAACAAAGGCGATTTCCGCATCCTGCTCACCCGTGATAAGGACAACCGCACCCTGACCATCTCCGATAACGGCATCGGCATGACCAAGGAGGAGCTGGAATCCAACCTCGGCACCATCGCCCACTCCGGTTCGCTGGACTTCAAGAAGGAGAACAAGGACGAGAACATCGACATCATCGGCCAGTTCGGCGTCGGCTTCTACTCCGCTTTCATGGTGGCTGACAAGGTCACCGTCATCTCCAAAGCCTATGGCTCCGACGAGGCTTGGCAGTGGGAGTCCAGCGGTGCTGACGGCTACGAGCTGAACCCCACCGAGAAGGACACCGCGGGCACCGAGATCATCCTGCACATCAAGCCCAGCACCGACACCGACAACTACGAGAACTTCCTCGACGAGTATGGCATCGTGGCCATCGTCAAGAAGTACAGCGACTATGTGCGTTATCCCATCCAGATGGGGCGTGAGAAGAGCCGCCAGAAGCCCGAACCGGATCCCAAGCCCGACGATTACAAGCCGGAGTGGGAGACCTACACCGAGCTGGAGACCCTGAACAGCATGGTGCCCATCTGGAAAAAGCAGAAGAGCGAAGTCACCGACGAGGAGTACGCCAACTTCTATAAAGACAAGTTCAACGATTACTCTGACCCCGCCCGCGTCATCGTCAGCCGCACCGAGGGCACCGCGAACTACAACGCCCTGCTCTTCGTGCCCAGCCACCGTCCCTACGACTTCTATACCAAGGATTACGAAAAGGGTCTGGCCCTGTATGCCTCCGGCGTGCTCATCATGGAAAAGTGCGGCGACCTGCTGCCCGATTACTTCAGCTTCGTCAAGGGCATCGTGGACAGTCAGGACCTGAGCCTGAACATCAGCCGTGAGATGCTCCAGAAGGACAACCAACTCAAGCTGATCCACAACGCACTGGAGAAGAAGATCAAGAACGAACTCCACGCCATGCTGGCCAATGACCGTGAGAAGTACGAGGCCTTCTGGAAGGAGTTCGGCCGCCAGATCAAGTTCGGCGCTTACTCCGATTACGGGATGCACGCCGAGCTGCTGCGGGACCTGCTGCTGTTCTGGTCCGCCAAGGAGCAGAAGATGGTCACTCTGCAGGAGTACGTGGACAAGATGCCCGCTGAGCAGAAGTACATCTACTTTGCCGCCGGCGACTCCACCGACCGTCTGGCAAAGCTGCCCGCCGCCGAGCTGGTCATGGACAAGGGCTACGATGTCCTGCTGCTGACCGAAGATGTGGACGAGTTCTGCCTCCAGATCATGCGCACCTATCCCCGCAAGGATGCCGAGGGCAAGGACGGCACCGTGGAGTTCAAGAACGTCAACAGCGGCGACCTTGGCCTTGAGACCGAGGACGAGAAGAAGGCCGCCGAGGATGCCACCGCCGAGAACAAGCCCCTGTTCGACGCCATGAAGGACGCACTGGACGGCAAGGTCAAGGAGGTCAAGGTCTCCACCCGCCTGAAGGAGCACCCGGTCTGCCTGTCTTCCGACGGCCCCCTCTCCATCGAGATGGAGAAGGTCCTCTCCAAGCAGCCCGGCAGCGAGGGCGTCAAGAGCGACAAGGTGCTGGAACTGAACATCAACCACCCCGTCTTCGCGGTGCTGAAAGCCGCGCAGGAAGCGGGCGACACCGACAAGGTGAAAAAGTACAGCGCCCTGCTCTACGCACAGGCTCAGCTCATTGAGGGGCTGCCCGTGGATGATCCCGCCGCCTATGCTGAAGCTGTTTGCAGCCTGATGAAATAAGGCTTTTACTCCCCTATTTGCTCCCAAAGAAAATATCTCTTAACAAAAGTGCCGCGTTCCGCTATAATAAAGTGGAACACGGTTCTTTTTATTTAGGAGGATTTTGCCCCATGGAGCCAAGACGCAGCAAACATTATCTCGCCCGCATCCCCACCATCGCCCTTCTGGTGCTTTTCGCCATGTCGCCGGAACTGAGCATCCTGTTCTTCATCCTGCGGGCCATCGATCGGGACGCGCTGAAAAAAGAGCAGGAAAACGCCGACTACGCCAGCGATTTCCGGGCCGAGGACACCCACGCAGACCAGAGCGCCCGCCCCGTCGGCTGCGACGACGAGACCGTTTACGGCCACGACATCCCCACCGCCGAGCAGAAGAACGCGAAAAAGTGGCACAAGAACCTGACCACCCTCTGCACGGTATTCGGTGCCATCTTCCTTGTGGCAGGTCTTGCCGGGCTGGGGGACATCATCGACTTGTGGGGCTACTGGTTCGACTGGGGCGAGTTCATCACAGCGCTGACCCAGATCCTCGGCGGCGGCGCGGCGCTGGGCATGGGGCTGCGGATGCGCAATGCCTGCAAGCTGGAACGCAAACTGGATAAGATTGTCGGTGACCGGAGCAATATCCCGCTGGACGAGCTCTTCGCCGCAGCGGGCATCGACTCCGCCAAGGGCATCTCGGTGGTGGAGCGGGCCATCGACCACGGCTATTTCGGAGCCGATGCCTACATCGACCACCGCACCGGCACCCTCGTCGTGCGGGGCGCAGCACCCCAGCCGCCCCAGACAGAGGAAGAACCCAAGGCGGAGCCCGCCCCGGAGGACCTCTATGCTTCCCTGCAAGCCCAGCTCCGGAAGGCCAACGAGGCCATCCCCGATCCGGTGATGACGGCTAAGATCTCCCGCTTGGAGGAGGTCAGCGCCCGCATCTTTGCGCTGGCGAAGAAGGACCCCGGCAAAAAGGCCCAGCTGCAAAAGTTCATGGACTACTATCTGCCCACGGCCCTCAAGCTGCTGAACACCTACGCCCAGCTCTCGGCGCAGGATGTGCAGGGCGAGAACATCTCCGAGGCAAAGCACAGCATCGAGCGCTCCATGGACCTGCTGATCACGGCTTTCGAAAACCAGTTGGACAAGCTGTTCCAGTCCGACGCGCTGGACGTCTCCGCCGATGTGGCCGCGCTGGAGGGGATGCTCAACCTCGACGGGTTGGCCGCCAGCGATTTCAAGCCCGGAAACGCAAGTTAAGGCTTCATCGAGAAGCAACAATAATACATGGTCTTTTCCGCAGAGATTCTTTATTATTAGGGTAAGAGAAACCGGAGCAGCACTTGCCCCGGTTTGGGAATATTGATCGCTCAGAGGAGGAACTTCACCATGATGAGATCCGTTTCTGTCTGGAAGCAGGAGCTGGCCGACGGCACCCACACCAGCCGTCTGGCTGCGCTGTACTGCTGCGCCCCCGAACAAACGCCCACACAGGCTGCCCGCTATGCCGCCGTGCTGGACGGGCTGGAAACCACCTTTGGCTCCCACACCGAGGCCGGGCTGTACAGTGCCCCCGGCCGCACCGAGATCGGCGGCAACCACACCGACCACCAGCACGGCCGGGTGCTGGCGGGCAGCGTCAACATTGATATGATCGCTGCCGCCGCCCCCAACAGCCTGAACCAGCTCCGGGTCCAGAGCGAGGGGTACGACCTGTGCGTCATCGATCTTTCGAGCCTTGCCGCCCGCAAGGAGGAAGAGAACACCACCATGGCCCTGCTGCGCGGCGAGTGCGAAGCGTTCCGCCAGCGGGGAGCCAAGCTCTCCGGCCTTGACGTGTACATCTCCTCCAACGTGCCCAAGGGCAGCGGCGTCTCGTCCTCGGCGGCGTTCGAGGTGCTGATCGGCGTCATCCTCAACGACTGCTTCATGGCCGAAAAGGTCTCCCCCATCGCCATCGCGCAGATCGGCCAGTGGGCAGAGAATGTTTACTTCGGCAAACCCTGCGGCCTGATGGACCAGATGGCCTCCAGCGTCGGCAACATTATCACCATTGACTTTGCGGACCCTGCCCACCCCGCCGTGGAGCCGGTGCAGGTCGATTTCTCCAAGGCGGGCCTTGCGCTCTGCATTCTGGATTCCGGTGCCGACCACGCCGACCTGACCGACGAGTATGCCGCCATCCCCAGCGAGTGCCGCGCCGTGGCCGCTGTCTGCGGCGGCGAGGTGCTGCGGGATGTTCCCTTTGAGACCTTCCTCGCAAAGCTCCCGGAGTGCCGCAAGCAGTGCGGCGACCGCGCCGTGCTCCGCGCCTTCCACATCTACGCCGACAACGAGCGGGTGGCAAAACAGGTGGCCGCCCTCCGCGCGGACGATTTCGACACCTTCCTGCAGCTGGTCACCGAGTCCGGCCTGAGCAGCTGGGAGTATCTGCAGAACGTCATCCCCGCCGGGTATAAGGAGCATCAGGAGGTGGCCGTGACCATCGCCGCCGCCAAGCACTTCCTGCGCGGCAAGGGTGCCGTCCGCGTCCACGGCGGCGGTTTTGCGGGCACCGTACAGGCCTTTGTGCCGGTGGAAGAGCTGGCCCAGTTCAAAGAGCAGATGGAAGCCATCCTCGGCGCAGGCCGCTGCCATGTCCTCTCCATCCGCCCGGAAGGAGGTGCTGTCCTGTGATCTCCACTGCCATCCAACAGCTCGTCAATTACGGTCTGGACACCGGCCTCATCCTGCCGGACGATGAGATCTACATCCGCAACCAGCTGCTCATGACCATGCAGCTGGACAGCTTCACCGAGCCGGAGGGCGAGGTCTGCTACACCGACCTCGAAGCCATCCTGAAAACGCTGGTGGACGATGCGGTGGCCCGCGGCGTGTGCGAGGACAACTCCACTGCCCGCGACCTCTTCGACACCAAGCTCATGGGCGTGCTGACCCCGCGCCCCTCCATCGTCCGCGCCAACTTTGAGGAGCGGTACGAGACCGAAGGTCCCGAAGCGGCGACCAACTGGTTCTACAAGTTCAGTCAGGACACCGATTACATCCGCCGCTACCGCATCAAGCGGGATCTGAAGTGGGTCACCAAGACCCCCTACGGCGATCTGGATATCACCATCAACCTTTCCAAGCCGGAAAAAGACCCCAAGGCCATTGCCGCCGCTAAGCTGGCCCCCCAGAGCGCCTACCCCAAGTGCCAGCTCTGCGTGGAGAACGAGGGCTATGCAGGCCGGATGAACCACCCCGCCCGTGAGAACCACCGCATCATCCCGCTGACCATCAACGACAGCGCGTGGAATCTGCAGTACAGCCCCTATGTCTACTACAACGAGCACTGCATCGTCTTCAACAACCAGCACACCCCCATGAAGATCGAGCGGGCCACTTTCCGCAAGCTGCTGGACTTCGTGGCCCTCTTCCCCCACTATTTCGTGGGCAGCAACGCGGACCTGCCCATCGTGGGCGGCTCCATCCTGAGCCACGACCACTTCCAAGGCGGCCACTACGAGTTCGCCATGGCGAAGGCCCCCATCGAAAAGGCATGGGTCTTCCCCGGCTATGAGGATGTGGAAGCGGGCATCGTCCACTGGCCCATGAGCTGCATCCGCCTGACCTGTGCGGACGACAAGCGCCTTGTGGACTTGGCGGACAAGATCCTGACCGCATGGCGCGGCTACACCGACGAGAGCTGCTTTCTCTTCGCCGAGACCGACGGTGAGCCCCACAACACCATCACCCCCATCGCCCGGATGCGGGACGGCAGATTCCAGCTCGACCTCGTGCTCCGCAACAACATCACCACCCCGGAGCACCCGCTGGGCGTCTACCACCCCCACGCCAAGCTCCACCACATCAAGAAAGAGAACATCGGCCTCATCGAGGTCATGGGTCTGGCCGTTCTGCCCAGCCGCCTGAAGCAGGAGCTGTTTGATCTGGCCGACGCACTGGTGGCCCGCGTACCCACCGCCGAGTATCCCGAAGCGTTGCAGAAGCACTCCGCATGGGCCGAGGAGATCCTTGCCAAGCACCCCGACCTGAACGGTGACAATGTCCACCTCATCCTGCAGGACGAGGTCGGCCATGTCTTCGCCGAGGTTCTGGCAGATGCCGGTGTCTATAAACTGGACGAAGCCGGACGCGCTGGCTTTGTGCGGTTCCTCGCTTCCGTAAACTAAGCTTTTTTTGCGATGTAAAACCCGTCAGCAGTTCCTGTTGGCGGGTTTTGTTGAACTGTTAAGCAAGACGGTGGGTGTTTTCCCCAGCAAGTGTCCGACGGGTGGGACCCTGTTGCCGTAGGCAATAGGGCGGGGTATGGAATCCCCGTCTCACTTGCGGGGGAGAATACCCACTGGCTCGCGAGTATCAATGCACAAAACAGAGGAGATTTCCATGGCGTATATATTAGAAGTTTGTGTTGACAGCACCGCCAGCGCCCTTGCGGCGAAGGAGGGCGGGGCCGACCGGCTGGAACTCTGCGCCGACCTCATCGTAGGCGGCACGACCCCCAGCCTTGCGCTGGTGCGGCAGGTGAAGGAGACCACCGGCCTCCCGGTCCGCGCCCTGCTCCGCCCCCGCTTCGGCGATTTCTGCTACGACCGCTGGGAGCTGGCGCAGATGGCTGCTTCCGCCGCGGAGCTGGTGGCTGCCGGGGCCGACGGTATCGTGACCGGCGTGCTGACCCCGGACGGCGCACTGGATGTGGAAGCTCTGCGCCCCATCTACGACGCCGCCCATGAAGCCGCAGCCAAGGCGAACCGCCCCGTCGCCCTCACCCTCCACCGCGCCTTCGATGTCTGCCGTGACCCCTTCGCCGCGCTGGAAGCGGCCTGTGGGCTGGATCTTTCCACCATCCTCACCAGCGGCCAAGCCGCCAGTGCCCCGCAGGGCGCTCCCCTGCTCCGGCAGCTCGTGGAGCGGGCGGCGGGCCGCATCGAGATTCTGGTGGGTGCGGGGGTCTCCCCGGCCAACCTCCCCGCCCTCACAAGGGAGACGGGTGCTTCCGCCTTCCACCTCTCCGGCAAGCAGGTGCTGGATAGCCGGATGACCTTCCGCCGGGAGGGCGTCCCCATGGGGCTGCCCGGTTTCTCGGAGTTCGAGCTCTGGCAGACCAGCGAGGACACCATCCGAAACGCCCGCACCGTTCTGGATACGCTGTAACGAAACGATCCCGCCACATTCCATGGCGGGATCGTTTCGTTTATTTGTCCTGTCTTAAAGCTTCCTTGACCTCGGCGTAGTACAGCCCCCCGCGGCTCTTTTGCAGCTCCTGCTCAAATTCCGCTTCGGTGTGGGTCTTCCGGTATTCTTTCAGCCGGTCGATCTCCGTCTGATGGCTGTACTCGCTCCGCCACTCGCCGACTTTCCAGCCCGGTTTCCGCTGGGGCATCGGAGCCGGGCTGGAAAGAAGCGCCGTGTTCTTTTCCACGAACCGGATCAGGGTGTCGAGTTCTTTCTGCAAAAACGGAACCGTCTGCGTTGCCCGCTCTTCTTCCAGCTCCCGCTTCAGGTATCCAAGCTGCTCTGTTTCATGCTTGGCAAAACCGTCTTTGTCCGACCACTCGAACATGAAGCTTTCCATCCGTTCGCAATAGCGGTTCAGCACGATTGCTTCCATGGCATTTTGAAAGAACGTCCGGTAAAATGGGAGATGTTCCGGGTTTTCTTCTCCTTTCAGGGTGGCAAAGAAGTCCGCCATCAAGATCAGATCCTGCCCATAGAACCAATCGCAGTAGGAAAGGCATTCCAGCAGCACATCCGACACCGCCGGATTCTCTTTTGCCCGTTCCAGCTCGATCAGCAGTTCCAGCAGCTGCGTCTGCACCTTGGCGTATCTTCCCGCATGGGCCATGGCGCGGAAGGAGCACGCCAGCGCATTGTCTCCCCTCATCATCACGGTCTTGTTGTCCTTCGGGAAGCGGCCATCGATGCGGTCCAGTTGATACGCTTCCCAGCGGGCGAGCCACTCCTCTTTTTTCGCGTCATAGAAGACCTTGTGCAGCAGCTCCTCCACCTCGTTTTCCTCGTCGGTCAGCTCCGAAACGCCGTTGGCCAGCACATTCCAAACCAGATGGTCGATCTTTGCGTTGTGCATCTCGGTCTGCACTTTCTGCTTCCGGTTCCGCTCTTCATCCCCTCCCTGAAATGGGATCTGATATCCCAGAAGCATCAGCAGCCAGAGGTGCTTGGGGTTTTTGCCCCGCTGCAGCACTTCTTCCAGCGCCGCGCAGCGCTGTTCCCGCGCTTCCGGCTCCTCCCGCTGCGGTTTGCGGTATCGGTCAGCCAGTTCCAGAAGGGTGAGCGGCCCCTCCTCGGTCTTAAACAGAAATATTTTCAGCGGACTGGTCTTGGTTTGCAGGGCCGCGTACTCCTTCCGGAAAAAGTGCTTGACCAGCAGCACCATCGCCACGGTCTCCGCATTTGTCTGCCGGGCGAACTCCTCGTTGGAGGTCAGCAGGACCTTGACCTCTTCCAGATAGAACTGCACCTTCCGGATCGAGACCAAGGACGTAAGGTCAAAGGATGCCTTCGCATCCAGCCCCACCGCAGAGTTCAGCGTTTCGTAAGATGGGCGGGTCACGCCGATGAGTCTCAGCGCATCTTTTTTCAGCGGCAGGGTATCCATCTCGAACCGATCCCAGAAATACCCCACCAGCGAGGCGAAGGAGATCGGCGTCAGACCCACATTGAAGGGTACATACTTTTCCAGATACTCCTTTTCCTGCAAGCGGCCCGGCAGGGCCTCCTTGTTGTACTGGAAGACCACATGCACCCGGTCCGAGGCCAGCTTCTCCGAGATGGCGAAGATCTTCTGGATGACTTCCTCGCTGCGGATGCGGTCGATGTCCTCAAAGTTCAGCAAAACCTTCTTGGGCAGCCGTTCCAGCTCCTGCTGCAGCGAGTCAAAGGTATCCGAAAAGCCGCTTTTCCCCGCGATGCTCCCCAGCTTTTCCAGTGCGCTGTTCTTGCCCAGCTGTGCCTTGAGGTAGTGGGCGTTTTCCGGGTAGATCTGGCCGCGCTCCAACACCTTTTCCAGCTCCCGGATGAGGAAGGCTTCGATCTGGTCCAGATCACAGGCCAGCAGGTCGATTTGAACGATCTCGAACTGCGCCTGAAGGTCGGACCGGAGATTTTCCCACAGAAAGCTTTTTCCGTTGCCCCATTTTGCGTGGATGCCTACAATTGGCAGATCCTGTATGTATTGGATGAGCCGCGCTTTATCCGGCACTTGTTCCTTGAACAGCGGCGGCTTCTCCCGTTTCGGGGCTGCATCCGCCCGGCAGCTCCACAGCAGCAGACCCGCCCAGAGCAAAAAATCCAGAAAGAGCAGGGCGTATTCCGACGCGGAGACCATCCGCAGCGGCCGATCTTGCAGCATAGTCCGCGCCAGCACAAAGCCGCCAAGGCAGCCGATGCCGCCCGCCATCACCCGGCCAAAGAACCGGGACGAGGCGTTCCGGTACAGCAGCCCCAGCGCACAGAGCCCTGCCGCCAGCAGCCCCAGCAGGTGCACCAGCCGGAGGCCGGGCACCGCCGCGAAAACGACCAGAAAGGCCAGCACCGCCAGCACAAGCCGTTTTCCCTCCGCCAAAAGATAGCCTTTCATCCTGCATTCCTCCCGCTGAGATGAGAAATGTCCCGCCGTTTGGGCGGGACAGGTCGTGTAGAGATCGTTGATTTAGAGGATCGGGCTTTCCAGATTGCCGTTCTCCTGAATGTGGTGCTTTTCCACATAGCCGGTCAGCATCAAGGTCAGCGCGCCGTCGCCGGTGATGTTGCAGGCGGTGCCGAAGCTGTCCTGCAATGCAAAGATCGCCAGCATCAGAGCCGTGCCCGCATCGTCGAACATCAGCACGCCGGTGATCAGGCCCAGCGACGCCATGACCGTGCCGCCGGGGACGCCGGGAGCACCGATGGCGAAGATGCCCAGCAGCACGCAGAACAGGATCATCGTGCCGACACCGGGCAGCTCACCGTAGAGGATCTTCGAGATGGTCATGCAGAAGAACACCTCGGTCAGCACCGAGCCGCAGAGGTGGATGTTTGCGAACAGCGGGATGCCGAAGCTGACCATATCCTTGCGCAGCACCTTGCTCTTGCGGGCGCAGTCCAGCGCAACGGCCAGCGTCGCGGCGCTGGACATGGTGCCGACGGCGGTGAGGTAGGCCGGGCCGTAATGGCGGAGGACCTCCCACGGGTTCTTGCCGGAGTAGGCCCCGGCCAGCAGGTAGAGCACCGCCAGCCAGATATAGTGGCCCGCCATGACAATGAGGATGATCTGAATAAAGGCGGGGAGCTGGTGGGTGATCATCCCCTCATAGCTCAGGTTGCAGAAGGTGGCCGCAATGTAGAACGGCAGGATGGGGATGATGATCTTGCTGACGACGGACAGAACGATGTTCTGGAACTCGCCGAGGAGATCACAGGTCAGCTTGCTGTTGGTCCATGTTGCCGCCAGACCCACGAGGACGCTGAGCACCAGTGCGCTCATAACGCTCATGATCTGGGGGATGTTCAGCTCAAACACCACCTCCGGCAGCTCACGCAGACCGGCCACCTCGGTATCGATGGACAGATGCGGGATGAGCGCATAGCCCGCGCCGGTGCTCATGAAGGCCGCGCAGACCGACGAGGTGTAGGCGATGACGATGGCAACGCCCAGCAGCCGGGAGGCATTTTTGCCCAGCCGGGTGATGGACGGCGCGATGAAGCCGATGACGATCAGCGGCACACAGAACGTGATCAGCTGGCCCATGATGTATTGCAGCGTTACCACAACCTTCATGGCTCCCAGCGGGAAGACCTGCCCCAGCAGCACGCCGACAACGATGCCCAGCAACAGCCGGAACGGAAGACTGTTCAGTAGCTTTTTCATCTGGTTCCTCTCCTTATCCTATCCTGAAAACCCTGCTCAGACCTTGCGCCGCAGCAAGCTCATGGGGGGCAGCTCCGGGGTGGGGATGGTGTATTTTTCCATGGCGTGCGGGGTGGAGTCCACGCTCTCCCCTGCCTCGTTCTTGATCCACTCCGGGTGCAGCGGGATGCTGCGGCCGTCCGGGCAGAGAGCCTCCAAGGTATCGCCAAGGGTCCACTTGCCCCGCTGCTGGCAGCTGGCAATGCCATTTTCCCAGCCGTCCACGGTGCCCACGAACTCCCACTGGCGGATGTAGGTGGCGCTGTCGGTGGCCTGTCTGGCCTGTTCGCGGCCGAAGTAGAAGCCCGGCGAATAGTGGCGGTGGCTGGTGCGGGTCAGCTCGGCCAGCACCTCGTCCGGCAGCTCGAAGTTGTCGTTGAGGGGGTCGGCAAGGTACTGATCCAGCGCCTTGCGGTAGGCCGCCGTGACGCTGGCCACATAGTAGAAGGTCTTGGCGCGGCCCTCGATCTTCAGGCTGTCCACGCCCGCCTTGCAGATGAGGTCGAGGAAGGGCGCAGTGCACAGATCGTTTGCGTTGAGGATGTAGCTGCCGTTCTCGTTCTCGCCGATCTCATAGAGCTGGCCGGGGCGGGTCTCCTCGCTCAGGTAGTATTTCCAGCGGCAGGGTTGGGCGCACTGGCCCCGGTTGGAATCGCGGCCCGTCATGTAATTGGAGAGCAGACACCGGCCCGACACGCTCATGCACATGGCACCGTGGACAAAGGCTTCGATCTCCAGTTCCGGCGGGGTCTTGTCGCGGATGGTGGCGATGTCCTGCAGCGTCAGCTCACGGGCCAGCACCACACGCTTGGCGCCCATGTTGTAGGCAGCGCGGGCTGCGGCCCAGTTGGTGATGCCGGTCTGGGTGGACATGTGGATCTCGATATCCGGGGCGAACTGCTTGCACGCTTCCATCACGCCGAGATCCGCCACGATGAAGGCATCCACGCCCGCAGCGGCGGCATTTTTGATGGCCTCCGGCAAACGGTCTGCCTCCTCGTTGGTGGGCAGGGTGTTCATGGTCAGGTAGACCTTGCGGCCGCGGGCATGGGCATAGATGACGCCCTCGGTGAGCTGCTCCGGCGTGAAGTTGGCCGGGGCAGAGCGCATCCCAAATTCGGGCAAGCTGCAATACACGGCATCCGCGCCGTAGTTGATGGCGTAGCGAAGGCGTTCCAGATCGCCCGCCGGGGAAAGAAGTTCCGGGATTTGTAGCATAATGATCCTCTTACTTATAATTTTTATTCACCTGCGCTGCTTTTTCGCAGTTGGCTTGGTGCTCCGCATAGGTGCGGGCGTAGTAGTAATGGCCGGAAAGGTCGGTCACGAAGAAATAGCAGCCCTTGACGTCCTCGTCGGGCTGGGGGGCCAGCGCGGCTTGGATGGCCGCCAGACCGGGGTTCGAGATCGGCCCGGCGGGCAGCCCGGTGCAGCTGTAGGTGTCGTAGGCGTTCAAGATACTTTCCGGGATCTTGTCCCAGCCGCCGTACCACGGGGCCACCCAGTTCCACAGGTAGTTGTTGTCCTCATCGCTCTGGACATAGCTCGAAGTGTTGCTCTGGAGCTTGGGGTAGGGCGAGCCCTCCGCCAGCCGGTTGCGAAACACCTGCGCCACATTGGAGTCCTGCTCGTTGCCGGCCTCCTCCTGCACGAAGGACGCCAGCGTAATGACCTCCGAAAGGCTCAGATCCTGCTTGTCCAGTTCTTTGTACATTTCGTCGGTGAACTGCCGATCAAAATGAGAATAGAACGTTGCCACGTAGTTGTGTACGGTATCTTCCGTCAAGAATTCGTAGGTGTCCGGGAAGAGATAGCCCTCGCACTTCATAAAACGGCCGGGGGCTTCCTTGTTGTCCGGGACATACTGCCAGAATTTGTACGCGCTGAAATCGCCGGTATTGGCTTCTTCCAGAAACTCCTCGGCAGTACACAGACCGGCTTCCTCCATTTTCCGGGCAATGGCAATGGCAGTGGTTCCCTCCGGAAAGGTCAGACGCACCGAATCCGCCTTGGCATACGCGGACAACTCTGTGATCAGGCCATCGTAGGAATATCCGCCGGTTTGCAGCGTAAAATCACCGTACTGCAGTTTTCCGGCGGCACCCTTGTGCCCCACATACCAGCGGAACAGATAGGCCGAACGGATAACTCCAGCCTCCTTCAGCTCCTTTGCGATGGCAGCAACGCCACTGCCCTGGGGGATGCTGACGGTCACCTCTGCACCCGGTTTTCCTCCATTGCCGTTGATCTCGTTATACGCAAACACGCCTACCGCACCGGCTGTCAGCACCAGCAGCACCAGAACGACCAGCAGGATCTTCAGCGCACCGCCCTTTTTGCGGGGCTTCGTATGATTGCTTTTCGCCATCCGTCCATTCCTTTCAGTCCAGCATCAGCCGCATGTAGCTCTCGCTCACGTCAAAGGGCTCACCCTCAAAACGGATCATGCCGTAATCCTGCCGGGTGCCCTCGCCGAGGAAGAGGTTTTGCGCGGCCCCCACGGTGATGACAGCCTTTTCCACGATGACTTCCTTCTCGCGGGCCGCTTCCATCAAAATTTCGGCAGCGCGGTCGTTCTCGGCCATCAGCTCCACAAAATAAAGGGTATCCTCTTTCCGGAAATAGATGCCGTAGCCGTCGTTGTTGGAAACGATGGTGGCCCCGCGGGAGTACAGATCCCCCAGCACCACAGCAATCTGCTCCGGCGGGAGCTGGACGGTATCGGGCCAGAACCTTGTCCGCAGCTCGCCCAGCTTCCGGGCCGTCACGGAGTCGAACTCCGCTTGGCTCCATAGGTTCCGCTCCACTTCCCGCGGGAGGCACCGCAGCGGGAACGCCCACTGGAAGCCCTTGTCCTGCAAAAGAGCGGCCTGTTCGGCCCCGGCGGGCACCACGACCACGAAGCCGGCGCCCCGCAGCTTCTGCTGCGCGCACAGGTAATCCACAAGGCCCGCCAAGATCAGGCTCCCCTGCCCGGTCAGCCCGTACAGGCAGCAGCCGGGCCGCCCCTGCAGCGTGACCGGCACAGCCATCGCCACAGCTTCGATGTGGTCATTTTCCTCGGCAACGTAGACATTTTCCACTCCGGCAAAGCGCTCGATGGCGTTGGTGACGAAGGTTTCCCCGTCGCCCCGCTCGCGCTGCCACAGCGCCAAAATTTCCGCCCGGTCGGACGGCTGCATCAAACGATACATGAAATAGGATTCCTCCTTACGCATTCGTTATTCAAGGGCAGAAAGGGCAGCCTGCCGAACTTCCTCCCCAATTTCCTCGATGCTGCGCATCTGCCCGCCCGCATCGCAGCGGACGGAGCACCAGCCGAGATGGGCGGCGCAGAACTCCGCAGCTTTGCGGCTGCGGTTCAGGTACTCGACGTCCTTTTCGTGGACGTCCTTCTTGGTCTCATCGCCGTGGTAGCGCTGGGTCATCAGCTTCTGGCTCACGGCGGGGTCCACTTGGAGGTAGATCACCCGGTCCGGCGCGGGCAGACCCAGCAGCCGGAACTCGTAATCAAAGAGCCAGTGGAGGAACTCCTCCCACTGCTCCGGCGGCAGCTTGGAGCACTGGTGCACCGCGTTGGAGGTGGTGTACCGGTCCGCAATGAGAATACCGCCCTCTTCGTAGAATTTCCCCCAGTCAGCCTTGTAGCCCGCATAACGGTCCACCGCATAAAAGCTGGATGCCGCATAGGCGTTCACATCGTCGGGTTTTTCGCCGAACTGCCCGGCCAGATACATCCGGACCAGCGCGCTGGAGTCGCTCTCGTAGTTTGGGAAGGTGATCTCCCGCACCGGGCGGCCTTCGGCAGTCAGAGCCGCCGCCAACCGCTTGGCTTGGGTCGCCTTGCCGCTGCCATCCAGCCCTTCCAGCACGATCAGCTTTCCCCGGCTCATACGGCTTCCCCCTTCAGCGCGGCGTATTGATCCCGCACCTCGGCGGTCTTGCCGCAGCACATCTTGCCCTCCGGGCAGGGGCCGGACACGCAGACGGGCCCCGCCGTGCGGAACAGATGGGGTGCTACCGGATAGACCAGCCGCAGCATTTCCTCGGCCAACGCTCGGATCTCCCACTGGGCGCGGTTGCAGCAGCGCAGGTGGAAGAAGTTCTGCAGACTGCGGGCGTTCATGGTCACGACCATCTTAGTCTCACAGGCGTTGGGCAGCACGAAGCGGGCGTCCTCGTTGGCCTGTTTGGAAGCCTTGGCGCGGGCCTGTTTTTCGGGCATTCCCTCGGCCATCAGGCGGGCGGTGTGGCCGTCCTCCAGCTTCTGCACAAGGTCAAGGTAGCGCTTAGCATCCTCGTTCATGCTGGCAATGAAGGCCTCCTTCGCTTCGGGGATGGCCTCGATCTCCGGCGGGATGACGTAGCGGAAATCGTCCAAGCGGACATAGCGCTGGCTCTGAACGCTGAAGGACGCGATGCGGTGGCGGGTGATCTGAGCCAGCAGGGTGCGGCTGACGCCCTCGATGCCAAAGGTGAAGCTGGCGTGCTCGATGGGGCTGGCGTGGCCAAGGTCGCTGAGCATGGTCAGGAACTTGGCGGTCTTCTCCTCGGTCAGGCCGTCCAGCAGGTCGGTGATGTGGGCATCGGAATAGCAGAGCTTGGCCGCCGCCGCCACCACCTTTTCGGGTTCCGGGGTATGTGCGATCAATCGTACCGTCATCATCTGTCATTCCTCCGTGATCTTCACAAGCGGCGCAAAATTTGCCATGGTCTTTTTCACGCCGACCTTTTCAAAGTTGATCTCTACGATCTGGTCGCCCGCTGCGGGCTTGACCTTGAGCACCTTGCCGCGGCCGAAGACCTTGTGCTCCACGATATCCCCCGGCTCGTAGTGTTTGGGGGTGTTGGCAGCGGGTTTCTGGGCCGCCGGTGTTCCTGTAAAGCTGATGGGCTTTGCAGAATTTCTGCTCGTACCTGCGCTGGAATATCCAGCACCGAAGCTGCCGGTGCTGCGGGGGGCCGAGCTGCCGAAACCGGAGGAAGAGCTTCCCCGCCCGGCGTACTCGGAGCCGAAGCCCCGGCTGCCGCCGTTGTACTCGGAATTCAGGTAGCCGGAGCTGTAACCCGAACCGTAGCCGCCGGTCCTGCTGCGTCCCCAGCCGGAAGCGCCGGAGTAGCCCGACGCGCCGCCCGGCACCGTGTCACTGTAGGAAGAACCCCAGCCGCCCATCTGAGAGCGGCGCTCCAAGGCGGGGCTGCGGGTCTCCTCAATGTACTCCGGCTCGATCTCCCGCAGAAAGCGGCTGGGCTCGTTGCGCTGGGTGCGGCCGTAGAGCATCCGGGTCACGCTGTCGGAGATGTAAAGCTCCTGCTTGGCGCGGGTGATGCCGACGTAGGCAAGGCGGCGCTCCTCTTCGAGGTCGGCCTCGGAATACTTGCTCATCTCGCTGGGGAAGACACCCTCCTCCATGCCGATGAGGAAGACATAGGGGAACTCCAAGCCTTTGGCGGAGTGGATGGTCATCAGCACCACCTGATCGGCGCTCTCGTTGTAGCTGTCGATGTCGCTGATGAGAGCGATATCTTCCAGATAGCCTTCCAGCGTGGCGTCCTCGCCGTGCTGGTCGCAGTAGTTTTTCACGTTGTTGACCAACTGGCCGAGGTTCTGCATCCGGTCGGCGGCGTCCTCGTGGCCCTTGGCCACCTCCTGCTCCAGCATCGCTTTGTAGCCGGTCAGCTCAATGACGTCGGACGCGAACTCGTCCAGCGTCCTTGTCTCCAGCGATTCCTGTAATCTCTCGTAGATCTGCCAGAATTTCAGCAGCGGCATCATGGAGCGGGACAGCCGCGCGTATTGGTCGGCGTGGCTGATGATCTCCAGCATGCTGGTGTTCTCCTGCGCGGCCAAGTCGGCGATGACCTCGATGGTCGTATTGCCGATCTTCCGGGCGGGCTCGTTGATGATCCGGCGCAGCCGTACATCATCGCGAGGATTCGCCACGATGGACATGTAGGAGTGGATATCCTTGACCTCTTTGCGGTCATTGAAGCGCTGGCCGCCCACGATCTTGTGGGGAATGCCCGCGCGGGTGAAATAGCTTTCGATGGGGGCCGACTGGGCGTTCATCCGGTAGAGCACGGCGTGGTCAGCCAGATGTCCGCCTGCTTTCAGGTGCTGGCCGATGACGTCCGCGATGTGCATGGCCTCGTCCTGCTCGTTCTCGGCGGTGTAGACATGGACCTTATCGCCCTCGCCGTTTTTGGTCCAGAGGGTCTTGCCCTTGCGCTCGGTGTTGTGCTGGATGACACAGTTGGCGGCGTTCAGGATGTTGGAAGTGGAGCGATAATTCTGTTCCAGCCGGATGGTCTTGGTGCCCGGATAGATCCGCTCAAAGTTGAGGATGTTCTCGATGGTCGCGCCGCGGAACCGGTAGATGCTCTGGTCATCGTCGCCGACCACACAAATATTCTTTTCCGGCCCGGTGAGCAGACTGACCAGCCGGAACTGGGCCACGCTGGTGTCCTGATACTCGTCCACAAGGAGGTAGCGGTACTTGTTCTGGTAGAACTCCCGCACCTCGTCGTGCTCGGCCAGCAGCTGCACGGTGTGGTAAATGAGGTCGTCGAAGTCAAAGGCTCCGGCATCCTTCAGTTTTTTCTCGTAGGCAGCGTAAACCTTGGCCGCGATGGCACCTTTGGTATCCCGTGCCGGGGTGCGCAGGGCCTCTTCGGGGCTGACGAGCTGATCCTTCCAGCGGCTCATCTGGTTGATGGCGCTCTTCACCGGGAAGAATTTATCATCGATGCTCAGCTCTTTATAGACCGTTTTCATCACACGCTGGGCGTCGTCGGTGTCGTAGATGGTGAAGCTGCGGGGGTAGCCGATCTGTTCAGCCCAGCGGCGCAGGATACGCACGCACGCCGAGTGGAAGGTGGAGGCGAACACCTCGTCCCCCTCTTCGCCGCCCAGCATATTCCGCAGACGCTCCTTCAGCTCCCCGGCCGCCTTGTTTGTGAAGGTGATGGCCATCACATTCCAGCTCCGGACGGCGTCCTTGCGGAGCATCCCGTCCAGCCAAGCCGGTGCATCGGTGCCGGTCATGATGGCCATCCGCAGGGTCTTAACGTCCTCTTCGGTCACCTCGCGGGGGGTCCAGCCCGAACCGTGGGCCGAACCAAACCGGATGAGGTTCGCGATGCGGTTGACCAGAACCGTGGTTTTTCCGCTTCCGGCACCGGCCAAGATCAGCAGCGGGCCGTTGGTCGTAAACACCGCCTTGCGCTGCATCTCGTTCAGGCGGCCAAACTGTTTTTCAATGTAGGTATCGCGCAGGGCACAAAATTCCTGCTTGAGATCTGTTGCCATTGTTTCACCTGTTCTTTTTGCTAATTTCACATGAATCACTAAGATATAGTATATCACATTTGCGGCTCATTGCACAGGGTTTCCAGCATAAAAAACCGCCCGTCCGCGGCAGTTGCCAGCAGACAGGCGGTTTAAGATTTTTTATTGGAGGATCATGCTCAGCCGAAGATGTTGATCAGGATACCAGCAGCAACGGCGGAGCCGATAACGCCAGCGACGTTGGGGCCCATGGCGTGCATCAGCAGGAAGTTGGAGGGGTTCTCGCTCTGGCCCACCTTCTGAGAAACACGGGCAGCCATAGGAACGGCGGAAACACCGGCGGAACCGATCAGCGGGTTGACCTGACCACCGGTCAGGGCGTACATGACCTTGCCGCACAGCACACCGGCTGCGGTGCCGAAGGAGAATGCGATCAGGCCCAGCACGATGATGAACAGGGTGCGGGTGTTCAGGAAGGTGTTGGCAGAAGTGGTGCAGCCAACGGACAGGGCAAGGAAGATGGTGATGATGTTCATCAGCTCATTGCCAGCGGTCTTCTGGATACGATCCACAACACCGGATTCCTTCATCAGGTTGCCCAACATCAGCATACCGACCAGAACGGCGGCATCCGGGACGATCAGGGAGACGATGATGGTGACCATGATGGGGAAGACGATCCTCTCGGTCTTGGTCACGGCACGCAGCTGCTTCATGACGACGGTGCGCTCTTTCTTGGTGGTCAGCGCCTTCATGATGGGCGGCTGGATGACAGGCACCAGCGCCATGTAGCTGTAAGCCGCCACGGCGATACTGCCCAGCAGCTCAGGAGCCAGACGGGAGGTAACGAAGATGGCGGTCGGGCCGTCGGCACCGCCGATGATGGCGATGGCAGCGGACTGCTTCTGGGTGAAGTCCACCAGGCCGGTAGCGGCCAGCAGACGGGCGCCCATGTAAGTACCGAAGATGCCGAACTGTGCGGCAGCGCCCAGCAGCAGGCTCTTGGGGTTGGAGATCAGGGGTGCGAAGTCGGTCATGGTGCCGATGCCCAGGAAGATCAGCGGCGGGTAGATGCCCAGCTTAACGCCCATGTAGAGCATATCGGCCAGACCGCCGTTGTTCAGGATCTCGACCCACATCGGGTGTTCCAAACCATCGCCGACGAAGTACTGCATGTGGATGATGCCGCTGCCGGGCAGGTTGGCAAGGATCATGCCGAATGCCATGGGCAGCAGGATCAGGGGCTCAAATTCTTTCACAATGGCCAGATACAGCAAGAAGCAGCCGACGCAGATCATGATTGCGTACAGCCAGCCGCCCGGCTCGCCGAACCGTGCGAAGCCGGAGCTTTGGAAAATACCGACCAGAGTATTGATAAACTGTGTCATGTTCTTCCTCCTGTGTTAAAAAGGTGCGGTGGTGTCATTGACACCGGCCTTGCTCCAGCCATTGCGGCTGCGGCGCACGGCCTTGAGGGTGTACTTGCCATTGCCCATGGCGTGAATGGCTGCCATGATCGCGGCAACCACATCACCGGGGATACCCTCCTCCACCACAGGAGCGGGTGCTGCCTGCTGCACGGGGGCTGCGGGCTTTGCCTCAGGGGCCTTCGGCACAGCCTTTGCTGCAGCCTTCTTCACGTTCATGCCGTCGAAGATCTTGCCCTCCAGCGTGATGATCGCCATCAGCAGGACAAGGATCGCAAACACCAGAACGATACCGGTTATCGTGATAACCACATCCGAACCCAAATTCATGGTCTTCCTCCTAGTCATTTATTGTTTCGCAGCCGGGGCACGACCCCCACCCGCAAAAAACCGATTTGAAGTCATTATACAATATTTTCCGGCTCGATTCAACAACTATGAACAAAAATCATCACAATTTTTTCCAAATCGTGAAGAGCCGCTTCCCTGTTCCGGCCCCTCAGCGGCGGCCGATGCGGGGGGTAGCGTCGGTGAAGCCGGTCTCCAGCTTATCCCGCACACCAAGGCTCATGGCCGTGCCCAGCGCCACGCAGTTGACGGGGTCGGGCGAGACCTCGACGTTGACCTTCAGCTCTTGGCTCAGGTACTCCGGCAGACCGTGGAGCTGTGCGCCGCCGCCGGTCAGCACCACGCCGTTGCGGAAGATATCGCCCGCCAGCTCCGGCGGGGTCTTTTCCAGCACCTGATGGGCGGCGGCGCCGATCTGCTCGCTCAGCATCATGACCGGCTCGTACAGATCGCTGGTGGAGACGTTCACCCGGATGGGCAGACCGGTCAGCAGACTGCGGCCCTTGACCTCCATCGTCTCGTTGAAATCCGCTTTCTGGGGGCAGCACGCCACGTTCTTTTTCAGCTGCTCAGCGGTGCGCTGGCCGATGGCAATGCTGAATTTGTTGCGCACATGCTTCAGAATTTCATCGTCGTAGTGGTTGCCCGCCACCCGGACGCTGGTGGCCTTGACCTTGCCGCCAAGGCTCAGCACGGCGATATCGGTGGTGCCGCCGCCGATGTCGATGATCATCCGGCCATCGGGCTGGGTGATGTCGATGCCGGAGCCGAGGGCTGCAGCGATGGGCTCGTCGATCAGGTAGACCTGCCGGGCACCGGCGGCCATGACGGCCTCCACCACGGCGTCGCTCTCGATGCCAGTGATGGCGGCGGGCACGCAGACCGCCACGCGGGGCTTGACCATGTGGGAGCTGTACACCTGATTGACGAAGCGGCAGATCAGCTCGCGGGTCATGGTGTGGTCGCTGATGACGCCGTCCTTCAGCGGGAAGATGGCGGAAATATAGTTGGGGGTGCGGCCCACCATGGCCAGCGCCTTGTCGCCCACCTCCAGCACCGTGTTCTTGCGGGTATCCACCGCCACCACGCTGGGCTGGTTGAGCACGACGCCCGTGCCCTCCTGCGCGATGATGATGGTCGTGGTACCGAGGTCAATACCGATATCATTCTGTGCCATAATGCGTTGTTCCTTTCTCTGCTTCCCCTAGTTCGTTTTGTATGGGCAACGCCCGCTGTGGGGCGTGATCTCAAATCATCTTATTATAACACACCGGTCACACTTTTTCCACTGCAACTTGCTCCGGCGGAATGGCTTGCTGCAGCAGCGCACACAGCCCGCTGTACCGCAGGTTCTGGCGCACATTGCCCATCATCCGGTTCACCACGTCCCGCCGCCCGGTGACGATGCACAATTTGCGTGCGCGGGTGACGCCGGTGTAGAACAGGTTCCGGTAGCACAGCCGGGGCGGCACCTGCGCCACCGGCAGCACCACCGCCGGGAACTCGCTGCCCTGACTTTTGTGCACCGTGATGGCGTAGGCGATCTCCAGCTCGTTCAGGTTCTCGGCCGGGTAAAGCAGCCGCCGGTCATCCATCCGCACCACCATCGACCGTTCCCGCGTGTTGATGGACTCCACGATGCCGATGTCGCCGTTGTAAGCGCCCACGCCCTGTTCCCCGCCGATGCGCTGCCAGACGATCTCATAATTGTTGCGCACCTGCATCACTTTATCCCCCACCCGGAAGACGCGGGCCGCGCTTTGCAATTGGGGTCTGCCCTTCTGTTCCGGGTTGAGTAGGTTCTGCAATTCCACATTCAGCGCCTGTGTGCCGGTGGGGCCGAGCTTGGTCGGGCAAAGTACTTGGATGTCCTTGATGGGGTCGAATCCGTAGCTGCGGGGCAGCCGGGTGGTGACAAGGTCGCAGACCAGTTTCTGCGCCGCCTCGCCGTCCGACTCCAAGAAGAAGAAGTCGTCGGTCTTGCCGCCCTTCTGAAGCGGCTCGCTGGAAATGATGTGGTGAGCGTTCTCCACGATGAGGCTCCGCTTGGCCTGACGGAAGATCTCGTTCAGGCAGACGGTGGGCACCAGCTTGGAGCGGATGACCTCCCCCAGAATGTTTCCGGGGCCGACGCTGGGCAGCTGGTCGGCATCGCCCACCATGATGATGCGGCAGCTATACCGCAGCGCCGTGATGAGGGCCTGAAACAGCTTGACGTCCACCATGCTCATCTCGTCGAGGATGACCACATCGCACTTGAGCAGGTTCTTGTCGTTGTGGATGAAGCTGACCACGCCGCCGGTGTAGTCCACTTCCAGCAGCCGGTGGATGGTGGAAGCCTTCCGGCCCGTCAGCTCGCTCAGCCGCTTGGCCGCGCGGCCCGTGGGGGCACAGAGGGCCACCCGCTCCGCCTGATGCTCCAGCAGCTGCAAGATGGCGTTGACGGTGGTGGTCTTGCCGGTGCCGGGGCCGCCGGTCAGTACAAGGCAGTTCTCGGTCATGGCCTTGCGGATGGCTTCCTTTTGGAGCGGCGCATAGGCGAAGCCCTGCGTCAGCTCCAAGACCTGAATGTTCCGGTCAAGGTCGCAGACGGGGTTCTTGCCCCGCCGGGTCAGCAGAGCCAGCCGGTCGGCAATATCCTGTTCTGCCGCCAGCAGGTCTGGCAGATAAACATACGGTGTTCCGTCAAACATCCGAACGCAGAGTTCCTCGGTCTCAAGGCAGCGGTCCAGCGCGGCCGCCAGCTTTTCCGGCGGCTGGTGGATGAAATTGGACGCCGTGTCCAGCAATTGTGCGCGGGGCAGACAGGTGTGGCCGTTGCCCGCGTTATGGCGCAGGGTGCGCAGCAGGGCCGCTTCCAGCCGCTGTGCGCAGTCCCCTTCCATATGGTAATACTGGGCGATGCTGTCGGCGTGGCGGAAGTCGAGCTGCAATGGCTCGCCGCAGAGCAGGTAGGGGTTCGAGGAAATGGCGTTCATGGCACCGGGGCCGAAGACCCGGAAGACTTCCATGGCGCGGCGTGGGCTGATCTCGAACTGGGCGAGGTAGGCGATGAGTTCCCGCATCCCGAACATCCGCTTGAACTCCTGCTGGATGCGGTCGGCCTTATCCGCCGAGATGCCGGGGATGGTGACCAGCTGGGCCGGGTCGTTCGCAACAATTTCCAGCGCCTGTGCGCCAAATTTGTCAATGATCTTGTTGGCCGTCCGGGCTCCGATGTAGGGCAGCGACCCGCTGGCAAGGAAGGCGTAGACGGCCTCCAAGTCCTTGGGCATGTCGGTCTCGCACTCCTGCGCGTGGAACTGGCGGCCATAGGCAGCGTGGTTCTCGTACTTGCCGCGGCAGACAACGCTCTCGCCCGCATGCAGCTCCCCCACCACGCCGCAGACCACCGTGAGCACCCCGCCGCCGGAGATCTCAAAGACGGTGTAGCCCGTGTCCGTATTCTCGTAGATGATGTCCTCCACCGTGCCCTCGATCTGTTCCAGTTCCTGTTCCATCGGCCCCACCGCCCTTTCTGTGACATAAGTAGTTTTAGTATAATATAAAAGGAAGCGTTTTGCAACGCATCGTGTGCAAAACGCTTCCTTTTGTGTTTATAGGTTTGCGTGGGGCGTCAGCTTCTCCTTTTGCAGCCGCCGATAGACCACGATGTAGGCGGGGATGAGGAAGAAACAGGCGAAGAACCACGCCACCGGGTTCGCGATGCAGGCGGCAAAATAACCCCACAGCGGCACGAACAGGAAGCCTACCAGCGCGCGGGCCACCATCTCGGCCACACCGGCGAACATGGCAAGGCTGGAATGGCCCAGACCCTGAATGGTGTACCGGTAGATGATGAGGACCGCCAGCGGGATATAGAAGACGCTGTTCCAGAAGATGAAGCTCTGGGCGTTGGCCATGATCTCGGTCTGGTCGCCCTCAAGGAAGAGGCCGATCAGGGGCTTATCCAGCACCCGCAGGATCAGGAAGGAGGCCACGCTGTAGACGCAGCCGATGCCCAGCGCCGTGTTGACGCCCTTGTTCACGCGGCCAAGGTCGTGGGCACCCATGTTCTGACTGGCGTAGGTGGTCATGGCCGTGCCGATGCTCTCCAGCGGGACGGACAGGAACTGCGCCGCCTTGCCGCCGGCGGTCTGGGCCGCCACGATGTCGCTGCCCAAGCCGTTGACCGCGCCTTGCAAAAGCACACTGCCGATGGCGGTGATGCTGCACTGCAAGCCCATGGGGATGCCCATATTGCAGAGCTTGGCACAGTGCCTCTTGCTCAGCTTGCCCTCTTCCTTTGACCAGCGCAGCTCACCGTAACGCTTGAGAATATAGAACAGACTGCCAATGCCCGCCACGGCCTGACTGAAGACCGTCGCGAAGGCCGCACCGAAGGCCCCCATCTTGAACACGATGATGCACAGCAGATCCAGCCCGATGTTCAAAAAGCTTGCCACCAGCAGGAAATACAGCGGGCGCTTGCTGTCGCCAAGGGCACGCATCAAGGCGCTGGTCATGTTGTACAGCAGGGTGAACGGGATGCCCACAAAGATGGTGCGGATGTAAATATCCGCCAGATCAATGATGTTATCCGGCGTGTTGGTCCACACAAGGATGGAGCGGGTCATGGCCACCGTGGCCACAGTGAGCACGGCGGCGAAGAACACCGACAGCCAGACCGCGTTGGCGGTGTAGCGGCGCATCTCGCGGTAGTCCTTCGCGCCGAAGGCCCACGAGATCGGGATGGAAAAGCCGCACGCGATGCCGTTGACGAAGCCCAGCACCAGATAGTTCAGGCCGCCCACGCTGCCGACCGCCGCCAGCGCTTCCACGCCGACGAACCGGCCCACGATGATGGTATCGGCCAGATTGTAGAACTGCTGAAACAGGCTGCCCAGCATCAGCGGGACCGCAAAGGCGAGGATCAGCTTCAGCGGGCTGCCCTGTGTCATATCTTTTGTCATGTCAGCGCCCTCCTTTGGGGATCATCAAAAGGCAGAAAAAACGATTTTTCACCGACAAAAACGTCCTGCCGGAAAAGGGGCAGGACGTTGTGGGATTCACGAATGTGATTATAACAGATTGCAGGTTTTTTTCAAGCGTCTTCTTTTGATAAGCTTCACTAAAAAATAGATGCAAAAATTAGTAATTCTGCCCATGACCGTTCACCGGGCCAGTTGACGGCAGACATTCACGGCGTCATCGACGTGGTAAGGCTCGGTGTTGTGGTTTCCCTGCGCCCCCGCCGTGACCATGAGATAGGTCTTCCCTTTCACTTCCGCCGCGCTGGCAAGGCAGAGCCCGGCGGCGCTGGTATAGCCCGTTTTGCCGCCCAGAAATTTTCCCCGGCGCAGCTCCGTGCCGTCCAGTTCGCTCCAAAACGTGCTCTCCATCGTAAAGCCGTCCGGGTGCAGATTCGTGGGCGGCACGGTGTAGCGGGCTGTTGCGAAGATCGTACGGAACATCTCATTCTGCATCGCCGCCCGCAGCAGAACAGCCATGTCCCGCGCGGTAGAAACATGCTCCGGGTCGTGCAGACCGGTGGGGTTGCAGAAGTGGGTGGATGCCATCCCCAGCGCTGCGGCCTTCTGGTTCATCAACTCCACAAAGGCTTCCTCCGAGCCGCTCACCTCCCGCGCCAGTGTCTCGCAGCACTCCGCGCCGGAGGGCAGGAGCGCACCGTATAAAAGGTCCCGCACCGTGGCCGTCTCACCGGGCAGAAAGCCCGCCATGGAAGCCTTCTCCGTCTGCAAGGCCGGGAAGATCTCCCCCGGCAGCGTCACCGGCGTATCCAAGTCGGGGTTTGCTTCGAGGACGAGCAGTGCTGTCATCACCTTGGTCATGGACGCCGGATAGATGGACGCATCCGCGTTTTTTGCGGCCAGCACTTCCCCGCTGTCCGCGTCCATCAGAACCGCTTCAGGGCTGATGAGTCCTTCCAGACTGACCCGCCGGGGCCAGAACAGCAGCAGCGCCTGCAAAATCAGCAGAAAAATTAACCACCGCCGCCGCGTGCGGCGCTTTTGCGCAGAACGTCTCCGTTTCATAGAACACACATCCTTTCGCTCTATAAAACGATGCAAAAGGGCATTTTACTGCATGGAGCACAAAAATCCGCGATTCCCCGCACGCCCCCTTCTTGGCCAAAGCGCCAATTTTTGCCGATGCGGCCAGCAAGGCAGGGTATCATAGAGGGGCATGAAATTCATACTTTTTTGCCGGAACAATGATGGACAGAACCATGCTTCCAAGATATAGCGCCCAAATCACCCAGCCGAGCTCCACGCCGACCCGTTTCCCGATCCATGTTCCGACCGCAAACAGCGGCGGCATGGCCAGTGCGGTGACGACCGTCCAGATCCGTGCCCACCGCAAAATAATCGGCCAGTTATGATTGTTGAAATAGACTCCCGGAATATTCATCCGGAACGCACCCTGCGCAATGTAATTGATGCGGTTTTCATCATAGTAGCTTGGAAGAACTTCCTCTGTAAAAAAATAGTATGCTCCGAAAAAGAACCCGAAAAAGCAGCTGACCCACAACAGCGTTCCCATTTTTTCAGACACCCATCCCAGATTCCAGACGGCCAGCGCTTCCACCGCGCCCAGCACGTTGCAGACCAGATACACCGGCAGGTATTTTTTCGCTCGTCCACGCCGGACTTCCACCGGCTCTTTGGAGATGGTCAGCGCCTTTTTGACCAGTATTTCCACCTCATTGGCTGGGAGCTGCTGCTCTTCCAGCCGCCGTCCTTCCAACAACTCCGTCACCGAAATTCCCAGTAGTTCGGCCAGCGGCAGCAGCAGCGAAACGTCCGGCACACTCAGCCCCCGCTCCCATTTACTAACTGCCTTGTCCGAGACATACAGCTTCTCGGCCAAGTTCTTCTGCGTCCAGCCCTTTTCCCGCCGCAATTGCGCAAGAAATGATCCAAACGCTTGCTTGTTCAGCTCAAAGTTCTGCTGTTCCACATTGCTGCCCCCTTTGTCCGGTTTTGTTAGTTCCAGTGTAGCAAAACCACGCTCAAACTGCAACCGACCAGCAGTAGAATCCACGAAAAGACGCAAACCGCCCCCGGAAAGACAAGCTCTCCGGGGGCGGTTATTCTTATTCGGAATAGTGGGCAAGGAACTGTTTGGTGCGCTCCTCTTTGGGGTGGTCGATGAGCTCTTTGGCAGGGCCCTCTTCCACCACCACGCCGCCATCCATGAAGAGGATGCGGTCCGCCACATCGCGGGCGAAGTGCATCTCGTGGGTGACGATGATCATGGTGGTCTTGCGGTCGGCAAGGTCCCGCAGGACGCGCAGGACTTCACCGGTCAGCTCCGGGTCAAGGGCCGAGGTCGGTTCGTCGAAGCAGAGGATGTCCGGGTGGAGAGCCAGCGCGCGGGCAATGGCTACCCGCTGCTGCTGGCCGCCGGAGAGCTGGTGCGGGTAGTGGTTCGCCCGCTCGGACAGGCCCATCTGGCCCAGCAGCTCCTTTGCCTGCTGCTCCAGCTCGGCGTGGATGGCCTTTTTGTTGACCTTGTAGTCCGGGCGCTCCTTCGCCAGCAACTCCCCCGCCAGCATCACGTTCTGCAGGGCGGTGTACTGCGGGAAGAGGTTGAAGTTCTGGAACACCAAGCCGAAGTGGAGCCGCTTTTTTCGGATCTCGCTCTCCTTCTGGGTGGCGGGGTCGGCGGCGTCCCACATGGTCTCGCCGTTCACCTTGATGACGCCGGTATCCGGGCGCTCCAAGAAGTTCAGGCAGCGCAGCAGCGTCGTTTTACCGGAACCCGACGAGCCGATGATGGCCAGCGCCTCGCCTTTTTCCAAGGTCAGAGAGATGTCCTTCAGAACATGGGTCTCCTCAAAATTTTTCCCGATGCCGGAGGCTTCGAGCAATGCCATAATATCGTTCCTCCTTAGCAGCGGAAATAATCGAGCTTTTTCTCAAGCCAGTTGAACAGGATGGTCAGCACGCCCACGAAGACGAGGAAGAAGATGGCCGTGGAGAACAGCGGCCAGATCAGGCCCTTGGCGCTGTACTCCTTCGCCATCATGATGATCTCCTTGTTAGCGATGGTGTTGGCCAGCGAGGTATCCTTGACGAGGGTGATGATCTCGTTGCCCATGGGGGGCAGGATGCGCTTGATCACTTGTAATAAGGTCACCTTGAAGAAGATCTGGGTCTTGGTCATGCCCAGCACCTGCCCGGCCTCGGTCTGGCCCTTGGGCACAGCCTCGATGCCGCCGCGGTAGATCTCCGAGAAGTAGCACGCATAGTTGATGACAAAGGCCACCACCGCTGCCACCATCCGCCCGCCGGAGCCGGTAGGCCACGGGTTCGTCATGCCCAGCAGACCGGGGCCGAGGTAGATGACGATGATCTGCAGCATCAGCGGGGTGCCGCGGATGATCCAGACGAAGGTCTTGACCACAGCCGACAGGGGCTTGCAGCGGCTCATGGAGCCAAAGGCCACCACGAGGCCCAGCGGCAGCGCGAACAGCAGCGTCAGCGCAAAAAGCTCACAGTTGAGCAGGAACGCGCCGGAAAGGCGCCCAAGAATCACAGACACAAAAAACACACCTATCCATCAGTTTTTTCGACGGCAAAACTCCCCCAGTCTGCTTCGCAGCCAGCCCCCTCCCAGAGAAAGACTTCCCCCGGCCGGGGGAGGCGGCACGATCGTGCCAGAAGGGGACAGTGGCATCGCGCAGCGATGACGGAAGGAGTTTTTTTACTTAGTCGGCCAGCGTCAGCTCGTACTTTTCAGCCAGAGCACCGAGGGTGCCGTCGGCTTTCAGTTCATCGAAGGCCTCGTTGACGGCCTCGGCGGCGTCGCTGCCCTTGCGGAAGGCCACGCCGTATTCCTCGGCGTTCAGCTCGTCCACGATCTTCAGGCCGGCATAGTCGGTGCCCTCGCCGATCATGGCGTTGGCCAGCGTCATATCCAGAACCGCAGCATCGGCGGTACCGGCGGCAACCTCCATCAGGCAGTCGGTCTGGACGTTCTTGGCGATGTAATCGGCCTGTGCCAGATTCTCGTCGCTCTCGATGGCGGCCTCACCGGCGGAACCGGCCTCGGCGACCACGGTCTTGCCCACAAGGTCGGCGGTAGAAGAATACTCCGTGCCATCCTTCACGATCACGACCTGCGCGTTCTTGGCGTAGGGCTTGGTGGTGGCGGTGTTCGCCTTGATGTCATCGGTCAGGGTCAGGCCGTTCCAGATGCAGTCGATGCTCTTGGCCTCCAGCTCCACGACCTTGGTATCCCAGTTGATCTCCACGAACTCCGGCTCAACGCCCAGCTTGTCGCAGACGGCGGCAGCCAGCTCGGTATCGAAACCGGTGAAGGTACCGTTGTCGTCGGTATAGTTCATCGGCTCATACACGGTGTAGCCGATGACCATCTTGCCGTTGCCCTTGATGTAATCGAGGTCGCTGTCTGCCGAGGCGGAAGCAGCGGACCCCGCCGCAGATGCGGAAGCCGAAGCTGCCGTGGAAGTGGAAGCGGCACCGCCGCAGGCTGCAAGGCCCAGTGCCAGCGCACCGGCCACCATCATCGAAAGAATCCGTTTCATCCTCATCCCAGAAGCCCTCCTCAACGAGCTCATTTTATTGCTTTATCATGCTAAAGAGCTAAACCGTGACTATAGAATAGCGCTTTTTGCCGCGTTTGGCAAGAGGAAAACGGGATTTTTCGCAGAATGCCGGAAGACGTCTGCCTTTCGGCGCTCTTTCTGGGCGTTTTGCGCAAAAAAGCTGTTACAAAGAACTCCCTCCAGCATCGCTCACGTGATGACGGAAGGAGTTTTGCAACAGCCCATTTTCTTATGATCGCCCGATTTTCTTTTGCTCGTCTTCGCTCAGTTGACCGCCGCCATAGCGTCCAGA